>ENA-OSIY01001754-OSIY01001754.1-marine-metagenome-genome-assembly--contig:-NODE-1754-length-11472-cov-6.945415_pt1 | contig 11472 bp, 4 predicted proteins | sample MGYA00237884_ERZ534233 | MGnify/ENA primary metagenome ERZ534233 (study PRJEB26412, sample SAMN06343840) | marine metagenome | isolation source: estuarine water | place: USA: Columbia River Estuary... | reverse complement strand
GCCTGGTTGTGTCGTGCATATTCCCGACCCTTCACTTGTCAACGCAAGGAAGCGACAGGGTCAGACACCTGATCCAAACATAAGTGTGGTTTATCACAATGCCCTCAAGGCATTGTATCAATTGAACCAATCACCAGATATATATTATCTTCATGATGAAAATAAGCAAGTCAGGACACTTCTGGGAAAAACCGTACAATATCTGTACGGACAATCGGTACAAGAGCTTGTACCCGAAGACCAGAAGTTGTTTCTGGGAGACTACTGGAGAGTCTTACGATTGCGCCCGGCAACAAACAGCTATAAAGCCGCGCAAATGCAATTGGAATTCATTCCAAATAATACTTATTCGTATTATCAGGTCAAAACGACCTTGGACAATGTCCGAAGGGTGAAAGTCAAACCCACCAGATACTGGAACGAGCTTCTAGTCAAGGATGTCCCAAACGACGTCCTATACTCTCTGAGTGACTATCACCCAGGTTTGCCATACGAAGCAAACATAATTCGTGATAACGAATCTTTGGGACTACCCCTGTATCGTATCTACGAATCTATCTTCTATCAAGAAGCAACACCGCCAACGGCGGACGGCGTAGCCGAAGAAGATAAACCACGTAAGAGGGTTAACGTTGAACAAACGATCGTCAACCTTGTTGACTTGGGAGCAATTCCCAACCAAGAGCAAGAGACTCTTGAAGGTTACATGACAACTCTCGAGGAGATCCTCGCAAGATACGAGAAGTATCTTCAAGAGTGGCCGTTCTTGGTCGCTCAACGACTTCTCAAAATGCAAGTCAGTCGCTTGAAAAACATCAAGACAGCTTTAACAGAAAAGCTTAACAACCATCCGTTGAATTCTGCTAATACAGCAACTTTTGGTTCTGACTTGAACCAAGGAAACCCACCTGCAGCAGCAGACACCTCGTCCCAAAGCGGAGGGACGGTTGGAAACAATTCCCAAAGTGCGAATCGCTCGGGTTACAGCAACCCCAGCGGCGGGCGCATCTAGTGCCCTAACCCTTATTACAAGGGTAAGCATCGTATAGGCAACCGTTGCCTTTGCTAACCCTTTAGCACATAGAAGGTTATACACCTTCTTTCATTACAAGGCCTTAGCCTTAATAAACGTTTTATTAATTCTTTCATCATGTCTGATGATTATGCAGCGTTGCTCAAAAACGCAAGAGACATTCCTATACTGAATACAGGTATAGACAATTCGGTGACTTCCGAATGCACCTTTCCTACGAAGGAACATCCTTCACTAATTACCCACACGGGTAAGACGGTAAACACACCGCTAAATAGCACCTTAAGTGCTAGGCACCTTAAGTTGCCTTCAAACCCAAAAGACCCGCACTATGCGGATAGAAATAAACTAGCTTCTATAAAGAAGAACGCGCTTACTCTAAGCTTTAGAGGCCACAGGGATGGCAAGGTTCCAAGAATAGAATGGGACCAGTATTATTTGCATTTACTGCCATTGGTGCTTGAGCACCCAAAGCTAATGCTTGCGCAAAGCAAGGAGATGAGTGAAACACTCAGAAAAATATATAAAGCATCATCAGACTTTATAGGTGACGCTTCACTAAGCGCAGAGCAACAAGTTGCTCTAAAGACAAGAAGTCTTTGTATCCCGCTTTTAGCGGATAATCCATGGGAACCCTCTGAAGAAGAGGACGACACAATCACTGAAATTGTGTTAGAAGATCGTGGTCTAGACGCGATCCCGAACGATGGTTCGGATGAGAAAACCAAGTTTGACAACGTAGTTGTCCAATATAAGCGAACCATGGCTTATCTCAGAGAAATTCTGAATCATACTTTCTTAAGAGCTATTCATCACACTAGCTCAAGACAAGCAAAGCTTGAATACGAAGAAGTTCAAAGAAACTTCATCAATGATCATAGCAATGATGATCCGAATGATGAACCTGCGAAGTTCACAGCACTCAACATAATTGAGTACATAGAAGAAGATTGCCTTTGCAGCAATGATAAAGCTTTACAAAGCATCACAAATGCCATGAGTAAAATGGTGAGGTACAACGGTCAAACGTTGTTAGATTGGCTTCAATCTTTTGTTCCGATAGTGAACAAGTATCTCAAAGCAACAGCACAACAAGTGCTGGATGATGATGAAGCTAAGGCTTTGTGGAAAGCACATTTTGCTAACCAAATCACTTTGGCTGAAAAATCAACCATGTTGATCTTCCAATCTCAACACTTGAGAGTCGCTGAAATTCAACAGCTTCAACATCTTAACGAAGGTGAGTTCAATGAAAAAACATTGCAAAAGCTCGTTACCAAGCTTAGCTCAACGTTTGAGCAATACAAACCAGATAAAGCAATCATGCTATATCTTAACCAGCACACAAGACAACTAGGTCTTGACGCACCTTCTTTCACAAGTCCGAAAGAAAAACAACACAACTTAAACAAAGTTGAGAAACAAAAATCGTCTTCTTCCGAACGGAAGAAATACAGAACGGATCGTTCTGACAAAAAACGAAAGCGAACAGACGCTTCCGATTTCAAAACGAAATCTCGCGAAAAATCCCGCGATAAAAAAGATAAAGGAAAAGTTCCTTTTGGCAAACATTGCCGAAGAACCTCGTGTAAACAACGAGGAACACACAAAAGTCACACACACGACGAGTGTCGTTTCAAGGATGGTAATTCGTCCACGACGCATCACAAACATCCTAACTTGGGCAAAGCGCCAAGCAAGAATAAGGATCACAAATCCAAGAGCGATGTAAAATCGCCAGCAACCGTACAGGTCGCTTCCAACAATGTACGCAAATGTTACATTTGCAATGATCCTAATCATTTGGCAAACGCTTGCCCACAAAAAGGAAAGCATAAACAAAATGCTAAAGCTAAGCTTACAAAGAACAAAAGCTTTTTGACTTTATTCAAGTCATCTTTTCCTACGCATGACCAGCGAGCATGCGCCACACGCATGATTGATGCGTGGGATGAGGACACTTGTTCCTCGTGCATTCTGCCATCATTCTTTGCACACGAGTGCGATCCAAATGACTCTAACGTCATAGCACATGTTCCACATGTCAGGCAAACTATTGCCTCTACACCTCTCTTGCATTACATACAAGAAGCGCATCAACCGCAACACAACAGCTTGCAAGCAAGCAACACAGTGTCAATGAACACTAGTTTCTTCCTCCAAGCTGAGGGGCATAGTGCGGATAGCACAGGAGATCAATCTCCTATACACAGATATGCGTCAAGCAACGACGAATCTGACAGATCGTCAGACAGTGAGTCACAATCACTACGCGAAAGTAATTCGCAATCTAGCGATGATGATCGCAATAGTGATAAGAATCACGACAGCGACAATGATCGCAACAGTGATGATGATCACAACAGTCAGCTTGACAGGAATTCGTTCTACAGCGACGAATCAAGCAACGAGTGACAATTAACGTCATTAAAGCGTAAACTTCCTGAAGAAGTACAGGCAGCGCCTGAGAAACTGAAGGCAGTATTATGCTTTAGTTCCGTTTTTTATAACGTAACGAACACAGTTCACGAAACTCGTACTTACAGTACGACACAAGCGAGCACAACAGTGCTTGCGACAAATGGACAATCCATTGATGTATGTATACATCTAGACACTTGTGGTTCAAGGAACCTAGCAAGCGAACATCTCTTGCTAAATATCAAGAAGGTCGAAGAATACGGCCATGACCAAATATATATGGTCACAGTGAACGGAAATAGTCCGGCATACACTCGCATGGGCGAGTTACACTTCACAGATGGGGACAAGAACCCCATCATCACGTTATGTTACGTGCAAGATCAACCCATCAAAGGGATTGAGAATTTCGTGCTAATTAGCAACAATACTTTGGATGCAATCCAAGCGGATATTAATTTCCATAGTAGCATGTGTGCACATGTAGGGATATTTCCCTTAAGAAGATTGGTCTCACGACCATATCACTATAGTGATAAAGTCAAACACGTTTGGCTAAACGATAGTGATACTATCTTACACATAAACGAAAGTGACGAAGTCACTAATAAGCAAAGCAATACCGTCAGTGACGGTGACAAAGCAATGCTAGCCGTTGAAGAAACGGAAACAGACACAAAAAGTGTCGACACACTTGACGCATGCCAATGCGCATGCCAACCTAGGTTGGCAGAACAACTACTTGAAGTTGACTTCCTGAGAATAACAGGAAGGAGAATGCGCAAATCACGCGAGAACAAAAACAATCCCAAGAAGGATAAAAACCGACTAAAGGTATCAAGATATACCTGTTTCATGTCTGAAGTGCAACTTCAGGGTCTGCTAGACAGAACCAAACCATCACAAGGTGATGAAGAGGCCATGGACATGACCACAATTAACGGCATTCGCGTTAGCAAGTATAGCATTAAGGCTATAAAAGTTGGCGATAAAGTCAGCGCGCAAATGCGCAAAGAATTTGAACAGTTCAATTCTGAACATGTAGGAGAAGACAGTGTCTTCCCAACCAAGAATGGTGCTCCAAAAATATTGGAACAATTTAAGGATAAACCTTATACACTTGAACTGCGTGACGAGTTCACCACGGGTATTAAACCCAAACCATTGCCCACTATAAAGGCAATGCACTATCATGGCAAACCAGCCACGTGTAAAGTGTTAGAACACTTTGTTCGCACCACTCCAGTGGTGGAGAAATGTGATGACCCGAGATGTTTCTCGAGATTGGTAATCGTACCAAAACGAGAGCCAGGCTCTACAAAGGATTCACCTCCTACGTCATATCGCGTCACAATGGACGCGCTCATAAACCACTGTTTAAAACCGGTAGCAAGCACGCTACCACTCGCCACAGACGAGATCAAGAAGCTTCACGCTTACAAATTCTTTTTAAAGATGGATGCAATGAATGCATTTTGGTCCATCCCTCTGGATGAAGAGTCTAAAAAACTCATGGCGTTTCAAACGCACGAAGGTGTGTTCGCCTGGAGTAGGCTCACAATGGGCTGTCGCCCAGCCAGTCAAGTTCAACAGACTGCATTCCATACAGCTATGGATAAATATATGCCTCCAGAATGGAGACACAGAATAGCGTTATACGCTGATGACATGGCTGCAGGAGCCGATACTCTCGAAGAGTTATTCGAGATATACAAAGCGTTAGTCAAGACGCTAGCCAAAGCTGGCATTCAAATCAAATCCAGCAAAGTGGAATTTGGTGTGGAAGAGATAACTTTCCACAATTACAGAGTAATTGGGGGCACAGGCCCAATGGCCAATACAACCACCCCTAAGGATGAAAATCTTGATCCAATCAAGAGTTGTGGAATTCCACAAACTGTAACGCAACTTAAAGCGTTGTTGGGGGCAACCCAACAAATGGCACAATATGTCCCATACTATGCCTTAGTAGCAGCACCGCTGCACAAACTGACCCGAAAGGATCAGGCCTTCCCATCAGGAAGCAAATGGATTCCAGGATCCGATTATGATATAGCATATCATCACGTCAAGTCCATGATTCTGGACAGACCATTATATCTTTGGAATAAAGATAACAAAAAACATCTCTACATTGAAGTAGATAGTTGCGATGAGGGATGGGGATCCTGCACATATCAATATGCAGAGGACCACCCCATCGATGCCGAAGCCGGCAAAGCTAACATGTTTAGCAAAAATCCTAAGAGGATTGTACATTGGGTATCCAAAGCTTGGACACCATACGAGAAGCAAAGTCTTCCGATTTTCTATAAAGAAACTATAGGAAGGTTACTAACCTTAGAACAGAATCGGAATCTGATCGAAACCCAAGAAGTTGGGCACGGAGTAACTTGTTACTCAGATCATTTGCCAGGCATTAAAAATGCCTCCCTCAGCAACAAAGGGAAGTTATCAACATGGAGAATCCATGAAACGTCAGATCTGACGTCAATAGTGGAAACACTATACAAATCTGGACCAACCATGGCCATAGCAGACCCTTTGTCTCGTCTTGCAAGGCAAGAACATCAACTAGATAATCTAGATCTCCCGCTTATGCTGGAGATGCTTCTGAAGGAACTACCTTCATCAGTGCGCAACGCACTCAGCATTAGAGTCAATGCTGAAAAGGATACAATCGTAGCCACTCGTATTGTGCAACGATGGAGGAAGCCCTCCAATCCAATCAGCAACACTGTTGGTTCTATCTCTGACAAGATTGATTTCTTGATCTCTGCACCTTACGCAGATAAGCTACCAACAAAGGTAGCTGAACTCATCAGGAAAGACATTCCTTTCGCAGTACTACTGCCATTATCGTTGATAAACGAAATTGATAGAACTGGTAAAACCAGCATTGATGAATCCGTTAGAGAAAAACGGCTAACTATGAAACTAATCATAGCGACCTCGCTAGGTCAAGGATGGCTTATTAACCATCCAGAATGTAAAGTGGTAAATTCACCACATGCCGTGTTTTTCACGACCTGCTCAGCAAATGAGCAGTTACATCTCAAAGGCACAGAAGCCTTTCATGATTGGATGCAATCTACATCCAGCGCCAACATTGCGCCTAAATCACTTAACGGTGAAAATGACATAGACACACTATGTCTACAAGCTATTCATGATCTCATGAAAGATGGAGCTTCACGTAAGAAGCTGTCACCTCGTGACGTCAGAGCTCTGAAAAGAGCCAAAATAAATGACAATCATAATGAAACGGAAGTTTCTATTCTCGGAAGCGAGACAGCTTCAACGGTGACATCACTATCACCTGAGTCCTCAGACTCTACGTGCACACGCACGATTGAACATCCGATACATGTCATTTCAACGGCTATACCGCCGGATCCTCTGGACACTTGGCCAGAAAAACAAGACGAAAATGACGTCAAAAATAAAGTCAGGCTACTTCCTGACCAATTAAAGAAGGGATACCCTTCTGATCTAATCATCATCAGAGATGATAAAGGACGAGATAGAATTCTCGTTCCGAAATGTCAACGACAACGACTAGTTGTCAAAGAACATGAAACAATGCTTCATGTAGATGGAACAAGAGTCCATCATGAACTCAGTAGAAAATTCTACTGGCCAAATATGGTCAAGCAAATCAAATCGATTTGCAAAGCTTGTCAGCAATGTCAAGCAGCTAAAGTCAGACGACAACAGCTCTCTGCTGCTTTTGAACAAGCAGATAAAGAGGATCTTCCTCTTCCTCGCCAAGCATATGGCATAGATTTCTATGGTCATACCCATGGTGAGATATTGGTCGCAATCGACCTATGTACAAGAGAAGTTTCTCTTTGGTTTCTTCCTGATAGGAAGATGGAAGGTGTAGCGAAAGCACTACTTTCTGGAATAATCTTCCAAAAGGGAGTTCCCTTAATATTCGTCAATGACGAAGCACAAGAATTTGTGGGCGGTGTTGTACACAGCATGAATCGATACCTTGGTATCAAACAAATTACAACGGGAGGACATAACCCCCGATCAAATGCTCATGTTGAACGTTTCATGCAGCATCTTACAAGCTGCCTCACGAAATGTGACGATACGCAGTATCGAAATGTGAAGGATTACCTTCCAGCAATAGCATTTGCTCACAATACTGCATTTAATTCTGCAATCAACTGCACTCCTTTCGAGGCAGGACATGGCCTAAGAGCCAGAACAATCACAGAGGCCAGAGCCTCTCCAAGACTGCAGATAACTGCAGAAGGGGGCACAGGGCTCCAAGAACCTGACCACAAATGGGAATCAACCATTTTCAAGAAAGTCTGCAAATTAGCAGAACGTTTAGCGGAAGACGCTCAACGCCATTCGCAATGGCACAAGCGCATGAATGCGCATAACCTGAACCAATCAGGAAAAGTCATATCTGACAAACCTTTAGAGAAAGGTAACAAAGTCTATTTCTATAGACCACCTTCTCAACAAGAAGTCATTAAAAGAGGCCGAAAAGCCAAACACCTGATGCACTATCAGGGACCTGCCATCATCATTGGCAGTATCGATGGCCGTAAAAGGCAATACGAAATCGAATATAACGGAAAACGTTATAAAAGAGATATCAGCATGCTGATACCTGAGCAAACCATGCTCACGATTGACGTCACAACGCTTGACGTCACTGATTCGAGAGAATCAGGAACAAAACCCAAACTGCACACCAATGGTGCAGAACTTCACGAAGAAGATTTGATCCTGTGTAAAACGGATATAACGGATACTGAATGGTATCTCGCCGAGATCAATAAGATCTATTCTGACGAAATAGAAATTATCTATTTCACAACTCCCATCAAGGCAGTTGAAAACTTTATCGAACAATCGATACAAGAAAAATCTGAGAATCTCAGAAGTGCACGTTTCCGGAAAACGTGGTTCATACGAGACGGCAAAAATGCCGGTAAAGGAACAATTAAAGCTCCTTTTCCTAGCAATCCAGAATTGCGATTATGGACAGGACGACTTCCAAAGTCGGAACTTAACGAGCTAATATTAGCCAATAGCATTAAGCTATCTCCGCAAGGATATTTGAGCAAAGACTCAATTGATATAGCCGTTAAGCTATCAATTCCGTTTGCATCAATGCAAACCATTGATGATGAAGAAGAACATCTTCAAAGCTTAAGACAAGCTAATGCGTTATTTACATACGCTGAAAGTACGCTATGTACTTGTGCACAATGTGCACTATGCTTTGTTACAAAGCAAACAAAAACAATTTGACAAACCCGGTCACTAATAACAGGGTAGCAATCTGGGAAATTAATCCTAGCCTTTACAGAGGCAAGCAGAGCACCTGCGTCCAGATTGAACACATCTGAAGAGAGCATAGCTCTCAAGAGCTGTGGCACGGATTGAGAATATCTCCGGCCTGACGGTGTATTCCGTGGCAGATGTTTGCCAGCTCGCTGATGTACAGCCCAGTCGAATGGAAAGCGACTGATGTGTCCCCGCGAGGCTTCACAGGCTTTAGCATATTTGCTAAATTTCTTATTGCTTAATATACAATAATAAGAATCATATTGAATTATCTATGATTTTCTCTATATTGTGTGCAAAGAGCATACCCTGCAAGTAACCGGTGGTACTGTTAATATACCGGTATCCTACTAACATAAGTTACGGGATCTTTGTACTTGTTCACGCCGGATGGCGTTAGGGTACCTAGAGTAAGGCTACGATTCTTACTTAGGATAGAAAGCGTGGCTAGAAATTAGCCAACAGGGTACCTGGCAAAGGCTCGTCTTCTGCGCCAGGTAATACCCTGATTAGAGTGAGGTCACGCCACTCGCCTAGTACTGCCTGACAGTAACGTCCTCCACAACAACGTCGGGCCTTAATGGCAGGCGGGGGGCATGTCAGAGGTCTAGTTTAGGTTACCTCACCCGTACCTAGCTGTACCAGCACGGTACATACAGTCTGATCAACTGTACTACTCAGTGCTGAGGACAGCAGTATACATGTCAGGTATACTATAGCTAGTACTTACCTAGCTATACATTACGAATAGTACAGGGTTTGCCCAAGGCACCTGATGGTACTAAGTAATCTGCAGGCTACCAACCCTGATGCATTGTAATATGTATAATACCAGGTAAACCTGGACTGTACCGGACTGGACCGGATTAAACCGGACAGACCGGGACTGTATTGTTTTCATTATTAATGAATAGATTATTATATAGGTCCTTTGGACCAATAAGCAATAAGCATTGGGGATGAAAGGAAAGACTTTGTCTTTCACTCTTTCTCTTCTATCTTCTTTCCAACCACCTGTGTATTGTGTTTTGCACTTAGTGTTACTACAGGAACTGTAGTTGAAAGGTCTTTACGGATTAGGTTCAGACTAGGATTCTGACATCTAATTAGATCCCCAGGATCGTAACAGGACGCGCGTCCGACCCTACCACCCCGGGTAGTCACACTCACAAGGGCTTTAAAGCCCTAACTTGCATAAGCAAGCAATAGTCGCAAGACTATATACACAGTTTCGTAAGGAAACGATAGAGGGACACTCCCTCGTGCATGTCTAAGAAAGACATCAAGAGAGCCAAGAGCTTAAGTTTGCTTGAAGAGACCAAGCACAGACTAAGACTTCAACAGGAAGCAAGAACTATCGCCAGGATAGAACAGCTTGAAATACAAGCTTGTGAGAGGCTGCAGAGACAGCTTCAGTTAGGACACTTAGAGCCTAACCGTTCAGAAACGGACACTGTAAGACAGTCTACACTCTGCGTGAGTGATCGTGAGAAAAATCTCATCTCGGAACAGAACAGTTCCTCAACAGTCGAAACTGTTCACATTGACAAGTCAAGTAGTATACTTGAAACCCCCGACTAATTCTTTTCGTTCCAATATCGCTATAAGGAACATTTCTACAACCATGAGTAACATGGAAATCGAGCCCAACGGGGCTGATCAAGTGGCTTTATCTCAAGCCGACGCTGCTAGTGGCAGCGACACTTCCGAAGAGGATGACCCCTTCCAAACCGAAGAGGAAATACAAGCTGAAATGGATCAGCTGCAAGCCGAACGGGCGGCGGCTCGAACAAAAGCGTTGAGAGAAGCGCTTGCAAACAGTGGGTTTGCGTATAGAAATATTCTCAGAAGTGAGAAAGTGAAACAACATTTCACATCCCCATTTTCGAAAGAAAATGCAATGTCTCCAGAAGACATACTTTTGGAAATACCAAAAGAAGACCTACATGAAGTAGGAACGGTGCAAGGGCGTATTTTCATGCCAGCATCTTTTGTTCAGAAGTGGATAATTCCCACCATTCGAGCGCGTAACGCCCTCAACGGTCAAGGCACTCAATTGCCAGGAGGATACGAAACGGCAATGCTGTTTTCGATTTTCGACCAATCGATCTTGGACACAACCAAGACACGTCAACAAATTGACGATGATGATCACGACCTTCGCGCGATTATAGCTTGCGCTCAAGACGCAAACAGCAAACTCATTGAAAGAATGAGACAAGGGAACAACGGTCTCAAAAAGATCGCAAGAAATTCCCTAGACCAACTTGAACAAGCAGTTCAGATACCCCCACATCACAAATTGTGGAACATGACAGATATCGACTATCGATACCACCAAGAAACGATTGCAGAAGCAATCAAACAGTATCGTGGGCATACTGAGAGAGATCTCGAAGATCTCCAACTACTGAGGGTATCATGATATGAACTAGTATTTACCATAGTATACATTAGCTATACTGAGTACCTATTACATGTGCTACCTAAACTAGGTTTATATTCATTGGTCTATTTTCCCTTGTTAAAGATTCTCATTGGACCACAAATGAAGGGATATTAATTACCTCCCTTATCCCTTACCTGTCGACCTATGTGTCGTCTAATAACATCTCATCTTCTATCTCAAGTCCTGTCTCTTATACACATCTCCGAGCCCACGAGACAGGCAGAAATCTCGTATGCCGTCTTCTGCTTGAAAA
>ENA-OSIY01001753-OSIY01001753.1-marine-metagenome-genome-assembly--contig:-NODE-1753-length-11475-cov-5.825057_pt1 | contig 11475 bp, 21 predicted proteins | sample MGYA00237884_ERZ534233 | MGnify/ENA primary metagenome ERZ534233 (study PRJEB26412, sample SAMN06343840) | marine metagenome | isolation source: estuarine water | place: USA: Columbia River Estuary... | reverse complement strand
GACAGGGTTTGGTTAATGTGGTAATGATTACACCTGATGATATCGAATTGGTAATCGGTCATAGTGATGTACGCAGAAAATTTATTGACATCTGTATTAGAATCTGGTGTACATATCAGCATCGGAACAGCCGTAATTTGGGATGAAAAACTGCAAGAGCAAGTTAAAAGCATCCCGCTAAATCGCTTGTTTTTAGAAACCGACAATGACACAAATTATACGATTGAAGCCGTCTATCAGAAGGTAGCTTTGATAAAAAATATATCTTTACAACGTGAAAGCAACTAAGCTCCACACAAAAAAACCAATCAAATGAAAAATTTTAATTACACAGACAGCGAAGCTGGAAAACAAACAGAAAAGTTCAACACACTAAGCGAAATAATCGCACACATTGAAAACTTTGGATGGAATGGAGATAGCGAAGGAATTGTATTCCAAAATGAAAAAATGATTTTAGAGTATGTGAGTAGTGAAAACGGACTAACTTGGATAAATAACTAACCTAAAAAAACCAATCAAATGAAAAATCAAACAATTAATTTTACAAGAACAGGTTACGGACAATGGAAAGTAACTACGACTTATTACGGAAAAGAAATCAGCATGCACTTCACAGATGCACCTACTTATGATTTGATTTATTCACAGGAACATGGCTACAAGAAAGCCATCAACAGTTTAATATCAAGAATAATTTTTGCTAATAAAATTTATAAATAATCATGACCTACAAAAAAACAATCACAACTGAGGTAGAGTTCGAAGTCGAATTCCCTTGTTACCGCAAGTCCAGAGTACACCATTGGAAACTAATATCTGACAAAGAAGCTATCTGTGTAACAGATGACAGCATCGACATCGGCAAGTATGCAGATGGCTCAGCATTCGCCTCATACACCGAGCCATCGGATGAACAAACATTCAAACAAGCATTTATAGAAATCCTTAATAAAATCAAGACTTATGACACAATCTAAAAAAATAGAATCACTTATCGCAGAGTTCGAGCAAGCAATACAGTTCAACAAGAATGTGGCTGCAGCTCGTAAGCGAGTAATCAAGTATCAAGGATTCATCAACACCTGGCAAGTGAATGACACTCCGCAGAACTATTGGATTGAAAAGAAGTTCCAACTTGAAAAGGAACTCAAAGGAATACAAGAAATTGATGTGATAAGCATCGAGCAGAAAATACAACAACTAATCAACAACAACTAATATGAACCAAGAAAAACCAATCATGACAATCGCTAAGGCATTTGTCAAGGCGCAGTCTGAGATGACTGTTGCAAACAAAGATTCAACCAATCCATTCTTCAAGTCAAAGTATGCAGACCTCAACTCAATACGAGAGGCATGTATGCCTGCACTCAACAAGAACGGAATCTCAGTCATTCAACCGATAGTTCAACAGGATGGCAAGAACTATGTACACACAATCCTGCTCCATGAATCTGGCGAGATGCTTACTTCTATGAACGAGATAATCTGCAACAAACCAAACGATGCTCAGTCGTATGGCAGCGGATTGACCTACGCAAGGCGATATGGACTTCAATCACTCTGCAACATTGGAGCTGACGATGATGATGGGAACAAGGCAGTAACCGACACGAGAGAGTGGCTGAACGCAGGAGCTAATATGACCGCAGCTAAAGAAGCAATAACATCTGGCAAGTTCACAATCGCAGATGTAGAAAAGAAATACAAAATTAACGATGCAACGAGAGCAGAACTAACCGCTATTAAAACTAAATAAACATGAACCTATACGAAATCACAACAACACACTTAGCCCTCCTCAATAACATCATTGAGGCAGGTGGCGAGCTGACACCTGAGATGGAACAAGCATTGCAGATGTCCGAGATGTCTATACAAGAAAAGGGAATCAACTACGCTAAGTTTATTCGCACTCTGGAAGCTGATGCAGAAACAATCCGAGTAAGAGAGAAAGAACTTGCCGACATCCGCAAGCTGAGAGAGAACCTCGCAAACCGCCTTAGATTGAATCTAAGCGATGCAATGGAGCAGTTGAACTTAGATAAGATAAAAGACACAACTCACTCCATAACATTCCGTAAGAGCAAATCAGTAATGATATTTGACGAGAACGAGATTCCATCTCAATACAAGTCATGGATACCGACAATCTCAAAGACTGACATCAAGAAAGCAATCGAGATGGGCATCAACGTACCAGGAGCAACTTTAACAACTAATCAATCAATCCAAATCAAATGACACACACAACCACAGGAACCAATGCAACAATCGTATCAATCGCTGAGACGATGCAGATTACCGACAAGTTCAAAAAGAAAGAATTTGTCGTGAAGATGGGAGATACTTACCCACAATTCGTAAAATTTGAACTTACGCAATCGAATACGGATCAACTCGACTTCCTATCAGAAGGCGATGTTGTTGATGTAGAATTTCAGCTCAGAGGTCGGCAGATGCCAGATGGCAGAGTGTTCAACTCGCTCATGGCAACTAAAGTAACCAAGAAGTAAATAAAAGAGCCATGTCTTCGGATGTGGCTCTTTTTTGCTTTAAAAAGTGTAAACCAATGTAAACCTACAAATCATAAGTAGTTGATTATCAGAAAAAAAGTGTAAACGTAAACCTGTTTACATCAATAAATTTAGAAAAACTAAATGAATCAAAATAAAATAAATATCAAAAAAGAGTGTAAACCATGTAAACTTTACGCAGTTGCTGTGAGAATCAATAAGTTACATCGTTTTTTGGTTTACATTTGGTTTACATTTGGTTTACGTTTGGTTTACACTTTTTTATTTTATCAAAGATTTGATTTATTAAAATATAAGTATTAATATTGTACCGCTACTCAGTATGAAAAAATTAAAAAAAATCCCGAAAAAGAATTTCCGATGTGATTTATCACAGCTGGGTAGCAGTTCTTTAGTAGGGAATTTTTTATTATGAAAACTCAAATAGAGAAATGTAGGAAGTTGATTGACTGTGGTCTTTCATTGATAACCATTGGAGAAAATAAAATACCCAATACTAAATGGAAGCAATCTCAATCTAAGCAACTAAACAAAGATGAATTTGAAAAGGTATGGAATCTTCCAGATACAAATGGAGTTGGAATAGTTACAGGATTTGATAACTTAGAAGTTATTGATGTTGATTTAAAAGTTCTCAGCTCTTTAAAATTACAACAAGACTTCTGGAATGAATATCTACAACTTCTTAAAGATAACATTGATGACTTCGATAATAAGTTTGTCATCTATAAAACAATAAACAATGGCTATCACATTATTTATAAATGTCAAACGATAGTTGGGAATAAGAAGATAGCTAAACTTGAGAACAATAGCGCACTCATTGAAACGAGAGGGATTGGCGGTTACATATTTATTTACGACAAACAAGTATCAATAAATTCTTATTCTCAGGTAAAAGAAATATCAGTTCTCGACAGAGCTACACTCTGGGAGTGTTCTAAGATATACGATTACATTAACAAGGATGTAATACCTAACAAAGAAAAAAAAGAAACAGAAAACAACTCAGAGCAGGAGATTAAGACATGGGATGATTACAACACAAAGAAAAGTATTTGGGATTTAATAAGCAATGATTTCACAATAGTAAAAAAATTAAAAGACAAAACAATCATCCGTAGGAACGGAGCTGAGTCTGCGCATTCAGGTTATGTGTTCACAGATAGCAACTGTATGTACTTATTTACAACTGCAACAGCTTATCCCAATGAGAAACTATTATCTTCATTCGCAATTTATACCTACAAAAATCATGGAGGCAATTTCTCAGAAAGCACAAAGCAACTGTACAAAGATGGTTATGGAAGTAGAATAATTAAGAAAGTTGAATCCATTGAAAAGTCAATCACTTACGATGTTAAGGACTTAGAATTTCCTATTGACATATTCCCTCAGTCAATACAAAATTACATACTGCAATGCAAAGAAACATTGAATGGAAGCATAGACTACATGGGTTCGTCTTTCTTGTGGCTCATGTCGGTTATAATTGGTAACAGTATAAAGATTGAAGTTAAGACAGGATGGTTAGAACCTGCGAATGTATGGATCTGTTGTGTAGGCAAGCCAGGAATAGGCAAGACACCATCTATCAATCATATTATATTCCCTCTGACAAAAAAGAATAATAAAGAAATCAAGAACTACATTAAGGAGAAAGAAAAGTATGATAATTATTACGAACTTGATAAAAAAGAAAGGGAGCAAGTTGAAGAAATAAAGAAACCAATGAAATCACAATTCATTGCTAACGATGTAACGATTGAGGCATTGATTGACTTGCACGAAGAAAGCAAGAACTCTGTTGGAGTGTTCAAAGATGAACTTGCAGGATGGTTCAAAGACATGAACAAATACAGAGCTGGCTCTGACTTAGAGTTCTGGCTCAGCTCATGGTCTAACAAAGGAGTGGCGGTCAATAGAAAGACATCTAAGAACTCATTTGTAGAATCGCCAATCATTCCTGTACTTGGTGGCATACAGCCATCAATACTTACTAATTTCTTTACAGATGAAAACAAAGACAACGGATTCATTGATAGGATGCTGACTTGTTTTCCAGACTTGCAAGTTGATGTATATTGCAACACGACTATTGAAGAATCAGCTCTTACTTGGTATAATGACTATATTGTAAATTTTTACGAGTTGGTAAAGACAAAAGTAGTTAGAACAGATGAAGATGGCGAGATTGTTTCTTATACTGCATTCTTTACTAAAGATTCCGAAGCTGAGTGGATTCGGATGCACGATGAAATAACTGCAATACAAAATTCAGAGATTGAAAATGAATACATGAAGTCTATGTTGCCAAAACAAAAATCATACATACCACGATTCGCATTGCTTATAAATTGCTTATCGGTTTATGATGCAGGAGGTAAAGATAATATGCTCCATGTAACTAAGGAATCTATATTGAAAGCAGAAAAGTTATCTAAGTATTTTATAGCGAATGCAAAGAAAATCAAAACTGAAAGCATTGAAAAGAATGAGGTTAAAAAAGTTATAGTGTTGAACAAAGACAAATCAACAAAGGACAAAGCGATTGAAATCTTCAGGAATCATCCAGAGGCAAAGAAGAATGAAGTAGCAGAAACATTGGGAATCAGTAGACAAATGTTACATAAATACTTAAAAGATTCACTAACAAATAAATAAACAATATGAAATCATTCAGCAAAGCATTCAGCGAGTTTACAACATGGAAGGCACGAGGAATGAATCCTAAGTTAATATGGGATTCAATCGCTAAGACTTATCTTGTAACATTGTGTTACATGCACTACAACGGATATGAGCGTGTATTATGAAGAAGGAACTAATCAAGTTAAAGATGGCAAGCTCTCAGGCGAAACATCCCAACATGCATCCAGACTGCATTCCACGACCTGTCTATTCAGATAAGACAGCAAACGGACTTACTAAGATGGTCATTGATTGGATCACGCTCAATGGAGGGCAAGCAGAACGCATCTCCAACATGGGCAGATATATTGACAGCTCTAAGGTAGTAACCAACGTACTCGGACAGCGAATGAAGATAGGGAGTGGCAAGTTCATACCAGGCGCAGGAACAAATGGAACTGCAGACATCTCAGCCATTCTGAAAGGGAGGTCAGTCAAGATAGAGGTAAAAATGAAAGACAAGCAATCGGATGCACAAAAGAAGTATCAAGAAAGTGTTGAGAGGGCAGGGGGGATATATTACATTGTAAGGTCGTTTGATGAATTTATTGAGAAATATTATAGTTTGTTATGAATTAATTACTATATTTGCACACACAATCACGAACAATGAAACTAAAACAAATTAACTCCCTAATCGAATCTGGTAAGTTCGTGATTGGTCTTAGCCAATTTGAAAGGGGAGTTATAACTTTAAAACTAATCAAATATGAAAATCACACTAACGATTGAGATTGAAGTGGATGTTGTTGGAACATTCAGCAAGGGCGAACCTGAACAGCGTTACACAGCTAACGGAGATGTCGGACACGATGGCTCTCCAGATGAGTTTGAAATCAACAAAATTATCTGGCACGATACGGACATCTATCCGTTGCTGAACAAAGATAGCTTTGATTTCTATGAGCTAAGTTTGGAAATGCTTACTAAAATTAAGGAGGAATGATTGCAAGAGAAAAAGCAGCAAGTCAAGTCGGAGTTGCAGTCTTTGTAAGGTTGCGTATAACGTTCAAATATTGCCGATGGTGGGGATTTAAAGGCACTACTGCTCCACTATTGCACTAAGTTAAATAGTAGTACCAATGCTCAATTGTGGCACGTCTGCCCCACTATTGGCAATATATTGTTGGCAGCAGTTAATTTTTGTCAAATGGAAAATATAATTGAATTAAGTAAATGCGTAACCGATTTTGAAAGTCTTGAAAGTTCAGATTTTGAAAAAGGAATAAGAATAAAAGTTTATTCAGATACTCACGATTTATTGGCTTACAATCACAATAATGAAGAAATGGAAGGAACAATTTTCGGTTTGTGGATAGAATGTGGTAAGGAAAAAGAAAAAACAATAATGCTTGATTTACCAATTAACGATTTAGAGTTATTTGCAAACTCTGTCTTAAAGAATATTGAAATAATCAGGAAGTCATACGGTGAACAAATTAAAATGCAGTTCGATATGGGTAGTGTCGTTTAATTGCCACTAACTCTCAGCTTTGCGATGGATTGAACTAATTAAACTAATAAACAAACAAATATGAGAGCAACAATAGTATTTTTATTCTTCCTTTGCATATTCGGAACATGGTATGCAACATCTATTCACTATCTCGCTGAGATATACTGCATGGAAAAACGATTCAATGAAAGAGCAACAACATTCGATTCAATCAATAGAGTAAACATACAAGTACACAAACAAGATTCATTGAATTGGGAGCAGTTGAAGATGGTACACAGCAAAGCGCAACTGAAATGATAATCAAGTCTACAAAGATATACTTCACAGCGTTCAACATCAATGGCGAGAAACTTGTTGAGCAGGAGCTTGACATGGAGCAGGCGCAGAAACTCATTAAGAAACAATTTGGCGATACAGGGCTTGTAGTAAAGATTAAGTCTGGAGGCAATACTACCTACAATCCAGACTACGTTCCATTCCGTATAATTTACCGATACTCTAAAAAATTAATGAAATGAAAAAAGAAAAGAAGTACATACCGCTGATTGAAAATTATTACGATGAATTATGCCGACAATATCTAACAATGAACAAGTGATTGAAAGAATCTGCACAGAGCGAAGATTCAAAGTCTATTGCATAAACATCTGCAAGAGATTTCCATCTATTGAACAAGATATATTTAGTGAAACAATAATTTACATAATAGAAAAGAAGTTTAATTTTGAGAACAAGACCGATGAAGAAGTCAGTAAGATATTTATCTCAGTATGCAGGAACGTAATAAGGAATCCCAACAATCAGGATAAGTACAACTACAAGTACAACAACAGGGCAAAGAACAATGTTATTGAGGCAGAATTTAACGAGAATATAAACATAGGCGAGATTGAATACAACAGTCTGTTTGACGAATATGAAGAACGAATCAAAGACAATGAGAACGACACCAAAGAAACATTCTACAAGAAGAATCTCATTAGACTATACATCAAATATAAGTCATACAGGAAGATTTCACAGCTCACAAAGATACCGCACTCAACCATCTGCAACGATATAAACTCATTTAGAAAGATATGAAATTACTCCTAAACATAACCGCTCATACAGGTTTACAATACCATAGGCAGATAGTACCGCATCAACATCTATGCGAGATGTATCCAGAGGTAGATGTCGAAACTACAACACCAGATACAAGTGTTGAACGATTGAAGAAGTTCGATGCCATTCACTTCCTGCGTAACATTGGAGTAAAGAGCAACTCACAAAGGATAGTTGAAATCTGCAAGGAAGCAGGGCTGAAGATAATATACGATCTTGACGATTCATGGGAGCTACCGGACAGCCATCCCATGAAAGAACTGTTTGCAAAGAACAAGATAGCAAAGCAAATCAATGCAGACTTTCAACTTGCCGACATCATCACAACCACAACAACAACACTTGCAAACAAGATAGCACAGCGAACTGACACACCGATATACATACTTCCGAACTGCTTAGATGCAACATGGCTTGCAGCTCCAACAGAATCCGATGTTGTAAGATTCGGATGGATCGGCGGCATCTATCACAGAACGGACACAGAACTTCTGCGTGTCGGCATCGGCAAGGTCTATGAGCAGTTGAGTGGGTTTCAGTTTGCGTGTTCGTTTGGCTCAGCTCCAGAATACATTGAACATGAAAAGATGTTCAGCAACCGCAAAGGCGAGCATGCCCACTACAAGCGATTGAACACACTCGATGTGTTCAACTACTCTAAGCTATACAACGATATTGATGTGGCACTCGTTCCATTGCGACCATCCACATTCAGTTCCTGCAAGTCGGAGCTGAAGATAGTGGAGGCAGGAATGATGGGCAAGGCAGTAATCGCATCCAGAGTACCGCCCTATGATTGTTTTCCAGATGACTGCGTTATGTTCGTGAATGCAGGCGATGTGAACAATGGATGGTTTGATTGCATGGAAGCCATGATGGATAAAGATACGAGAGAGCAGTATGCGACTAACTTGTCAAGATTTGTCAAGTCAAACTATGACTTGTCAAAATATACCAAACGAAGATTTGATATTTATTACAATTTAATAAACGAATGGAGATAACAGCAAAAATAGGCATAGGAATCACAACAACACCTAACAGGATGGCGAGATACGATGAATGTATCTTAAACATCAAGTTAAACACAGAGCAGTCATTTGCTCTCTACACTCACATAGACGATGAATACAGAGGTATTGCACAGGCGAAGAACAAATGTCTATACAACCTATTTGAACTCTTTAAATGCGATATAGTTTACTTGTTTGATGATGATTGCTTTCCTATCAAGTTCGGATGGGATAAGTTCATGCCAGACCGCCATGTTCTCCTGCTCAATCACAAACTTCACAAGCGAAGTAACACCTATCAATCACACCGATTCAATTATGATGTGTTTGATGAATGTGGCGGAGTGTTCATGTCAGTAACTCGCAAGGAGTGGATGCGTGTTGGTTACTTCGATAACAATTACAAGTCTTATGGCTATGAGCATGCAGGATACTCACAGCGCATCTACAAGGCAGGACTGAATCCACATCCATACATGATGCCGAAAGGACTTAACAACTTGCTGTTCGCACATGACTACTCAGATAAGAAGATTGAATCTTCATTGCCTAACATTAAAAAAGAACTATTTTTGGAGCATAATTGGAATATATTTTTAACAGAAAAACAAGGAACACAAATTTACAAACCTTATGAAGATTCTATACAAACTAACATCCCGTTCAAGACCTCAAAGGTTTCTTGAAACGCTTAACAACATTATAAGAAATGTCAAACATAAAGACTACAAGATTCTTTGCACGCTTGACGATAACGATGTGGAATATCCTGCGATATACAATAGTCGTGTTGAGGTCATTTTAGGAAGGAGCAAGAACAAGATACACGCTATCAATCGAGATATGAACACCAACGAAGAATGGGATGTTCTCATAAACGTATCCGATGACATGCGGTTCATTAAAGAGGGATTCGACCTTGACATACTTGATGCCTTTGGAGCTGACTTGGATCAGTTCATTCATTGGAACGATGGCAACCAGAAAGCAAACGTCTGCACGATGTCAATCATGGGCAGAACTTATTACAATAGATTCAACTACATCTACCATCCAGACTACACTTCACTATTCGCAGACGAAGAATCAACAGAGGTGGCTAAGCTACTCGGCAAGTATAAATACATGGGAGATGGCAACATACTGTTCCATCACTTGCATCCTGCATGGGGGTTGACTGCATTCGATGAACAATACTTGGCAACGGATAACGCTGCTATGTGGCAAAAGGATGGCTCTGTATTTAGCAGGCGCAAACAATTAAACTTTCAATTATGATACTATCAATATTAGTTCTAACAATAGACACCAGAGTTGATTTGTTCAACAAACTTTATGCTGAGCTGTGCAAGCAAGTATCAGCTATCAACATGGAGAATGAGATTGAACTGCTTGTGAATTACGACAATGAGAACAGCATAGGAACTAAGCGTAACGACTTACTCGATGCCGCAACAGGCGAATACATCTGTTACATTGATGACGATGACGAAATTAGCCCAACATACATTCAAGACATTATAACTGCCTTAGATTCTAAGCCAGACTGCGTGTCCTTGCTTGGAGTTATCACTTGGGATGGTAGGAACGCAGAACTCTTTGAACACTCAATCCGTTACTCAGCATACGCAACAACAACTAATCAAATCAAGTACGAGAGATTCCCAAACCATCTGAACACCATCAAGTCAAGCATCGCAAAGCAGTTTACATTTAAAGAAATAGACTTTGGCGAAGATGAAGATTGGGCAACTAAGATATACAACAGCGGACTGCTAAAGAAAGAAGTTAGAATCAATAAAGTTTTATACTTTTACAAATACAAACACAAATGAAAATAATATCTTACGCACTATTCGGTTACAATAAAGAAAAGCCAGAGAACTGCTTTGACTTCAAGACTTATCTGCGAGGGCTTATGATTAACATTCGCCTTGCTAAAGTTCTTTATCCTGATTGGAGGGTGGCTGTCAATACAGACGATGCAACTTATAAACGATTTGAGAAACTATTCAACGCACTTCAAGAAAAGGGAGTGTTATTCTACAAGAACAATCCTGCTCCATTATGCGAGGCGATGCTATGGCGGATGAAACCGATATGGCATGAGGGAGTTACTCACTTACTTTGTAGAGATTTAGATTCTTCGCTTACTTATCGAGAGGCGCAGATGGTTCAAGAATGGTTGCAATACGATAAAGTTATTCACGCAATAACAGATTCAATCTCTCACAACATCCCTCTGCTTGGTGGAATGATTGGCATAGTGGCATCTCACTTTAAGCAAAGATTCAGCAGTTGGAATGACTTGATACAAGGTTACAACTACGAGAGAAAAGGCACAGACCAGGAGATGCTCAATCAAAGGGTGTATCCGATATACGCTCAGTCAGGAACGGAATCAATTATACAGCATTACATGCTCGGTATGCCTAACACATTTCTATCTGGCTACCGCAACAAGTTCATTGACGAACCATTGCCGAATGTTGATGAGAAGTTTAGAATGACTAATGATATGACAGGGCATATCGGAGCTGCAGGATGGTACGAACCAATCTGGATGCAGTTTCTTAAACTTGATGCAAACAATTACACCGACATTGAAAACATTGAACAAGATATATTCTATTGCTGTCTCTTATACACATCTGACGCTGCCGAC
>ENA-OSIY01001752-OSIY01001752.1-marine-metagenome-genome-assembly--contig:-NODE-1752-length-11477-cov-11.450614_pt1 | contig 11477 bp, 20 predicted proteins | sample MGYA00237884_ERZ534233 | MGnify/ENA primary metagenome ERZ534233 (study PRJEB26412, sample SAMN06343840) | marine metagenome | isolation source: estuarine water | place: USA: Columbia River Estuary... | reverse complement strand
AGTTGGAACAAAGCACATCACGGTTCTTGGCACTTACACGGTCACTGTCACGGTTCATTGATTAAAAGTCAACAAGAATATTACAAAAGAAAAGTAATGGATGTTGGATGTAACATGATTGATTATACACCTATCTCTTATGAGAAAGTTAAAGGTATAATGGTTAAGAAAAATATATCTGCTGTAGATCATCACGGAGACGACTAATATGAAAGATTTACATAATCGACTTTCAATGTTAAAGACTTTACTTAATTCACATTATAGTGAAGGTAAAATTGTTAATAATATTTATGAGGAATCTTATAAAATAAGAAAAAAAATTCATACTGTAAAAATTAGGAAAAGGAAAATAAAAAACTTATTCAATGGAAAATAGATTTGAAATGGGTGACAGAGTGGTTTGTGTTAAAGAACATGAGACACTTAAAATAGGTTCTCACTACTCTATTAAAGGCGGTGGTGATTTAAGTATGAATGCTGCTACTGATAAGAAAGGTTATGGATTTTGTGTTGAAGATGATCAATATGGACATTTTTCTGGTAGAAAAGATTGGTGGAATTTACCATACGCTGAGAAAATAAAGTGGTATTATTTCACTGAACAAGAAATGTCAGAGTATTTTATCACTGAAGAAGAAGATTACAAAGCTTATCGTAGAAACGAAAAAATAAAACAAGTACTAAACTAAATATGAAAGACGTAAAAGGATTTTGTAAATTAATGGATATAAGTGTTCCAGAGTATGAACACTTTGACTATTATATAAATCTATTCTCTAAGTTAGAGAAGTGGAAAAACATCAAAGACTTAATTAAACTTTATGAAGAAGCTGAAGAAAAGTATGGCGACCTTTATGAGTTTAGACTAAAGAAGTCAAATGAAATAATTGATTATCTTAAAAACACAAGAGCTTACAATGAGCTTCAAGATGATAATCTATTACCTGACTTACCAACAACTAAGAATTTTGAGTATTCAGAAGATAAAAAGTATATCTCAATTGATATTAATAAAGCCAATTGGGTAGTTCTTAAAAACTATGATCCTGAATTTGCACCAGAGCTTGGTGATTCTTATGAAGACTTTATTGCTAAGTTTGATGTTCCTGAAATATTCAATCACTCAAAACAATTAAGACAATTTATCTTTGGTAATATCAATCCAAAAAGACAAGGTAAAGCTCAGAGAGTTATTACTGAGAGATTACTAAATAGATATAAACATCTCAATTTAGAAATTGCTTGTGTCAAAAATGACGAAGTTATTTATGCTTTTGAAAGTTTTAACCAAATTGAGGAAATACTGACTACTGTTGATAGAAGTTTATTTAAAACTAAACTTTTCACTGTTAAAAGAGTACAAGACTTCCGAATAAATACATTCTTATCAGAAAGTGGTGATGAATTATATAAAGAAATGGTTGGTTGTAATGGTAATCAATTCTTTATGAATCTTAAAAATCACATCTTTGAAGAACCCTTAGATATTAGAGATTTGTATTTTAGAATGGATGGTAGTTTGGCTATTTGGAATGTTGACGGATTAAAAATAAGTTTCTAATGGATGTATTATTAAATCTATATTTAAAAGATAAAAGTAATTTATTTCAAAGTGAAGTTATTAGCTTTAATAGAAAGATAAAAACTTTAGATGATGCTAGAATTTTGATTATTAAATATTTAGGTAATAACTATTCTAGTTGTAAATACAGTATAAATATTTATAACTCATTTGATGGAACTGAGTCTTCTATAAATATCATATTTGAAGACGCTATTTTTATTAAAAGAGATATAATGTTAAAAGAATTATTAAATGATTGATATTTTTGATAAAAAACCAATTGATTTGACAAAAGTTGTTTGTCATTCTGGTGGTGCTGAAGGTTCAGACACTGCTTGGGAAAAAATTGGAGAAAAGTTTGGAGTAACAACAAAAGCTTATTCTTATAAAACTCCTAAACACATATCACCTAATAAGGTTGAAATATCTGATGAAGATTATAAAGAAGGTATTGTTGAGGTTAACAAAGCCAATAAGTATTTGAATCGCTATGGTATTCATAAATATATGAATTTATTGGCGAGAAATTGGTCTCAAGTTAAATACTCTGAGCAAATATTTGCTATTGGTACAATTATAAAACCTGGTAATAAAAATGAAAGAGGTTATTATAATAAAGGTCAATATGATATTGTTGACGGTGGAACAGGATATGCTGTTATGATGGGTATTAATAATCAAAGAGAAGTATTTGTCTTTGATCAGATTAGAGATAAATGGTTTAGGTGGTCTTATTCTACTATGTCATTTATTGAGATAAGTGAAGTTCCGAGTATAACATCACTTAATTTTGCCGGTATTGGGTCTAGAGAACTTGCGCCTAATGGATTGGAATCAATAAGACAAGTTTATGAAAAAACATTTAAGAAATAAATAAAAATGGCAAAAACGCTTTTAACCAAAGAGGGAAGGGAAAAGATTCAAGAAGAATTGAATTACCTAAGTAACACAGAAAAAAGAAGAGTTATCAATGAGTTGGCAGATGCTCGTGATAGAGGTGGTGTTGATGAAAACACCGAATATTATATTGCTAAAGAAGAATATGATAAACTGCAAACTAAAATAAGTAAACTACAACAAATATTAAACAACTCAACGGTTGTTACTTCGTCCGATGTTAGTTCTGATAAAGTATCAATATTAACAATTGTTAAAGTTCTTAATATTACTAACAATAAAGAAATGACTTTTAGTATTGTGCCCGAAAATGAAATTGATATTAAATTGGGTAAAATATCACCTGGTAGTCCAATTGGATCTGGTTTAATGGGTAAGAAGTTAGATGAGATTTGTGTTATAAAAACACCAGCCGGATCTTTTGAATATAAAATATTAGAAATAAATATATGATACAACCACCTAAAAAAGTTTATGTAAAGAAATCACCTGTTCATGGATGGGGAGTTTTTGCTAGTGAAAAAATATTCAAAGATGAATTAATTGAGGAATGTACTATATTAGAACTTCCCATTGAAAAAGGTGAACCTTCTTCTTTGTTTTTAGATTATAGATTTAATTTCCCTTGTGGTCTAGATTGGAATGAACAAGTTTTGGCTATGGGATTTGGTGGTCTTTATAATCACTCAGATAATTCAAATGCTTATTGGACATCTGATAATGAAAAAAGAACATTTAAGTTCATTGCTACAAGAGATATAGAAGTCGGTGAAGAAGTATTTACTTACTATGGTGATGTTAACTATTGGAATGATGGTCGTTCTAATATTGATGTAAAGTGACAAAGGAAGAGTTCATATCATTTATTAAAGATTTAGGATTTACTCAAACTTGGAGCAGTGACTCAAATGGATATTCTTTAGCCACTGATGTTATTGGTAATCCTAATCAAAATGCTATGGCTTTTGCTGACCAGTTGAAAATTTCATTTGATGGTGAAAGAGGATTAGTACAACTCAGTCTATCTCAGATGAGTAGTCATATGATGGCTGGTAAAAACTTTGGTAGTTTTAGTTTGAAAACATTTGGAGATGATAATGATTTTCAATTAGAAATATTTTTGAGTTTTATTAAAGGTGCTTTTAAGAAACCACCTAATAATATTATTCAATATATGAGAGATAAAAAAATTAAAGATATATTAAAATAATTTTTATATTTGTAATATATAGTAAATGATTAAATTTAGTGAAATGATTAATGAGGAAGTGAGTAGTGGTGTTTTTAAGCTAGGTTTAGATATACACGGAGTTGTAGATTCGATGCCTGAGTTCTTTTCATTTCTAACAGATTCATTTGTTAAAAATGGTGGAGAAGTTCACTTAATTACAGGTGGTCATTGGAATGAAGATTTTGAAAAACAATTAAATGAATTTGGTGTTAAATGGACACACAAGTTTTCTGTTTATGACCACTTAATTGAAACTGGTGCTGGTATAACTGGTGAGATTCAGTTTCCAGATGGTACAATTCAAAAGAAATTTGAAGATGGACTTTGGGATCATGTTAAAGCAGACTATTGTAAACAAAACAACATTTCATTACATATTGATGATACTTTAATCTACAATGATTTTTTTCAAACACCATTTGCCAGATTGTGGTCACACAACCAAAAACCTAAGGCATCACATAAAGATGTCAGACACTTAGACTAATGATAAACAAGATTAATAAATTTTTTGAATTTGAACCCTTTGAAAGTAAGATGAAAAAGTCGGCTGGTGTTATTATTATTTTAAATAATGAAAAAATATTACTTTGTCATCCATCAAATAATGATAAATGGTTTGGTTCTTACTCTTTTCCAAAAGGCGGTATTGATGAAGGTGAAACTATTAAACAAGCCGCTTTAAGAGAGTTGTTTGAAGAGACATCTGTGAAAATTAATGATAGTATGCTTTCTGGAGAGCCACTAGTTCTTGATTATATGAACTATAAAAAGAAAGGTGTTGTTTATAAAAGAATATATTTATTTACTTTATACATTACTGACATTTCTGAAATTGGATTAGACTCAGAAGTTATTCCAAGTGATAAACTTCCTTTTGGTGAAATAGATTGGGCTGGCTTTATACCTAAAGAAGAAGCCAAGTTAAGATTGTTTCACAGAAGTGTTCCTATGTTAGATAAGATATAAACAAATCTTGTCTTTTTGGTATAAATAAAAAATAAACTTTATTTATGCCTTTACCGTTTTTTACTAATCCAAATAATAGTCCACTATCATCAGCTCTTAATAGTAATATTCCTATTGCTATGAATTATCAACTTGAAGAAAAAATTGAGTTAGATTTGAATAATCCTATATTTGTGGCTTATGTTAATACAAGTAATCTAACAAGACAAGCCGCAGAAGAACATCTTTATAGAACTAAAAAAATATTTGATGTTTATAAAAATATCACTATTTGGGTAATTGCTTCGAATGAAACTAAAATAGAGTGTGTTTATGATGGTCAATGTAGAACTCGTGATATAGAAATAAGTGACTTAATAAAGGAGATAAATACAAGGATAGATATAATGGCTAACTCACATTCTTTTGATGATTTCAAAATTAACATCAGAGATTGGAGATTAAGCGAAATAATAAATGGCACTGAGGAAAAATAAAACAGAAATTCTTGATAGAATAATTACTAAGGCTGAACTTGGTGATGATTACTATTGGAGTTATTGGTATGATGATGAGTGGGATGATTATCACGATGGTTACTGTGATTGTTATATGTGCATGCCTGTTGATTATGAATATTTACCAGAAGAATTTCAACCTAAAACAGTAACACATATAAGTAAAAGAGGTATAAGAGTAACACAACATACTCATTCTCCCGGTAAGTTAATTGATATGGCTTCTATTTACTCTAAAGAAATGCTTAGACAAAAAAGAATCAACCATATTTTAGGAATAGAATTAATGGAATATTCTCGTCCAACTTTAGGAGATATTTTTAATATTAAAAAATAATCCTTATCTTTGTTTTATGGATATCACAATTATAACATCAGACATTATTGAGAATACTCAAGTAGATACTAACGGTCTTTGTGCTTTTCTTCAGATGGCTCAAGACTATCAAAATCAACTTTTAATGGAAGAACTCCGAGAAGAGTTTAATTCATAAGAAATATGGTCGGGTGATCGAGATCTTAGATACATCTTCGCAAAAGGTGTTACAGTAGCTAGTTACTACTCCCGACCTCTAAATTTTATTTAATGGCAAACTCATATCGCTTAGGTTCGGTACATACGAATCTATTAACCTCATCTGAACTACAAACAGAATTCAGAGATTACAAATTAAAAGTTATCAGTGGTGAAATTAACTTCACTCCTTCCGCAAAAGCTTTAGATAAACATAAAGACTTACTTTATTTTATTTCAGATAAATTACCTGATGATATCATCAGTGGTTCATTGGCTCTAAACATCTTTGGTCTCATATACAGAGATACAAACGATATTGATATTATCATTAAAGATAAGAATCGTTATCCTAAGTATGTTAAAGATGGTTATGATGATGATGAATTTTCAACTCCTAATCGATTAGGTTATGTTGAGTTCAAACACAAAAGAGGAATATTTACCTCAGATAAAGAGTATAAAGTTGATTTCTTTCATAATGAAGGAGCTTCTTTTATTGAAGTAGATTTCAATGGAAAAAAACTTAAAGTTCATAATCCTTTAGAGGTTATGGATTACAAGTTGAATATGGCTATTAATACAAAAGTTTACAGTTCAACTTCTCGTAAACACAATGAAGACTTGACTCAAATTTTTGGTCAAATGTCTTGGCAATTCGCTTAGTTTTTCTTATCTTTGTTTTATGGCAAAGTACCTCAATTATCGTTATATCTTTCCTCCACGTCCTAAGAATGCTATTCCAGATACGGAATTAGAATTTTGGGATAATGGATCCTTGATTGCTCAGCCAAAATTGAATGGTTCTAATTGTCTTATTTTCACAAATGGTGAAAAGTCTATTGTTATGAACCGACACAATCAGAGATTAACTAACTTCCGTATAAGTGATGAAGAAATTAAAAATATTTATCGAGGTGAAGGTGGATGGATTGTTTTGAACGGTGAATATATGAATAAGAATAAATCTGATGAAACTAATCAACCATTTAACCATAAGTTTGTTATTTTTGATATTCTTGCTTATGATGGTGATTATTTAGTTGGTAAAACATTTGAAGAAAGAGTTCAATTGTTAGATACCTTATATGGTAAAGTAGATTCTGAAAAAGAATATCTTTATAAAAATTCTGAAAATGTTTATCGAGTTAAATCTTATTTAAACGGATTTAAGAATTTATTTGATAAATTAACTCCAATTGATATGATAGAAGGATTAGTTCTGAAGAGGTCGAATGCTAAACTTGAATTGGGAACCTCTGAGTTGAATAACACTAAATCACAAATTAAGTGCCGCAAAAAATGTAATTCTTACAGATACTAACATAGGTAGACTATAATTTTTAATATGTAAATCTTCGAAAAATTATAAATATTAATAAATTAGTAATATTCAACGAAAGCCTTACCCTGTATAGTAGATCCTCTAAATTTTATAAAATTTAGAGGATTTTTCATTTTTTTCATATGATATATAAAAATAAAAACTTAAATATGGCAGATAATATCGCACAACAATTCGCTGGATTACCGATTGAGGACTTAATAGTTTCTCCAATAGTTGGTATGGCAAAAGGACAAGCAAAATTAAACGATGTAACTTGGAAATACATTTCTGAAGTTGCTTTCGTAACAGACAAAGACGGAAAAACATCAGCAAGATCTTTAGATGTAGAAATGAATAGAGTTGTTACTGACGGTACAACAGGTGAACAAACAGTACAAACTTTGTATTCTAAAGTTCCTATGTTACCTTTAGTTCCACTTCCTTCATTAGCTATTACTTCAGCTGATATTGAATTTACAATGGAAGTAAAAACTTCTGAAGTAGACAAATCAAGTACTGATACAGAAACTTCGGCTTCAGTTTCAGCATCTGGTGGATTCTGGGGAATGAAATATTCAGTTTCTATGGCTGGTAAAGTTTCTACTCACAAAGAAAACACAAGAAGCACTGATAACTCAGCTAAGTATAATGTAAAAGTTCACGCTGAACAATTACCTGCAACTGAAGGTATGTTGAAATTATCTGATTACTTAACACAAATGTTAGAGCCATCATTAATTCCACTTACTCAAGATCCTCAAAGTAAATAATCAGTAAATAGAATATTAAAAAGAGACTAGAAATTAGTCTCTTTTTTTTTCTTAAAACTTTATTTGTTTTTTTTCTTATAAACAAAAAGGAATATAATAAATGTCAAGATTAAATATTGAGGAACTAGTTAGTGGACTACTTGAAGCAGGTATGGTTGCTCAAAGTATTACCGAAAAACAACATATAAGTAATTTAGTCAATTATTTTAATGCCGATGGTTCGCCTAAAATTCAAAAATTCAAAATAGGTGGAAGGGATATAGATGTTCCTCTTTATATTTTGGCTGACCACTCTTCTATTGGATTAGAAGAATTAGATGTTGAATTTGAAGCAAGATTAGTTATTGGTGATAATCACGCATCTGATCTTAAAAGAAGTTTGTTAGGTATTTTTAAAAATAAAAAAGACGGAAAAGTTAGTACAGACTCAACTCATAATATTAAATCAATTGAAGTTGACTCTGGTAGAAATGATGATGGTTCTGGAATGGCTAAAATCAGAGTTAAATTTAAGTCTGATACAAAACCAGAAATGATATCAAGATTAATAGATTCTTATATTCAGAAATTAGACGATCCAGGAACTAGTTAAAAATAATATATAAATTATGCCAATGCCTTGTCCCGCTTGTAAAACTCCATTGGGTATGGATTTACAATTTATAATTAAACATCCAGTATCTGTTTGTCCAGAATGTGGTATAATATTAGACTTTACCGTAAATGATGAAATTAAAGGAAAGTTTAATGAAGCAATGAGTGAGATAGAAGATATTAAAAAGAAATATAAAAATATAGCCAAGTTTGGTTAAAAAGTCACTTATAGAGTGACTTTTTTATTTTAATATATAAGAAAAACAATTAAATTACCGTGGAAAAGTTTTCAAAATTAAAACCAACAGATGAATTTGCAGAAGGAAAAGAAAAAGTACTTTACAAAGATGATCATTTTAATGTAGTTCAATTTGAAGACTGGTCTATTCTAAAAGAAAGAGATTGTGTTGTTTGTATTCCTTATTTAATTGAAACAAATCAAATTATTTTGAGATATGAATATATTCCTACTTTCAAATTTGTAGATGGTAGAGAATATCATGTTACTTTAGTGTGTGGTGGTATTGAAAATGGAGAAAGTCCAGAAAAAGCTATTAGAAGAGAATTAGAAGAAGAAGCTGGTATTGTTTTAAGAGAAGATTTTCAATTAGAAGATATGAGACCTTTGTTTGTTAATAAGGCGGTTGCTAATAAATACTATCCTTATTTAATTCCTTTGAATGAAAGAGACTATCATGAAGTAGTTGCTAAAGGAGACGGATCTAAAATAGAAGAAATGAGTAAGTCTGTTAAGGTTGATATTAAGTTTATTGACTCACTGAATCCTTCTGATTTAATTACCGACTATATGTTAATGAAAGTAAAAGAATATCTTAGACCATAAAACTAAAAATCCACTCTAAAGTGGATTTTTTTATTTCTTTAAGTATCTTTCTAAATCTGATTTTAAATCTTGATTAAGAGCTTTTGAATCAACATCACCATAATCAGAGAAATAAGGATTCATTTCATAAGTAAAGTATTGCTCACCACACCATTGCTTGAATATATCAACTAAACTATTACCTTTTAATCTATCACCATCTTCATTTTCTATCCAATCATTGTTATAAGGTATTTTATAAAATGTATCAAGTTCTTGATACTCTCTTCTAGTTTGATTTCCTTCAGCATCTTTTGATGTGTAGTATTTAGTTACTTCTCTTTTATCTTTTGTGAATGTAAATTCTTTTTCAACTATCTCATCAAATTCATCAAGTATTGTTTGATAGTTAGCATCAACATGAGCATTCAATTCCCAATCACCAATAGTTTGTCTAATTTCTTGACATATTTCAGAATTTTTACATAGTTGTTTTAATGTGTTATAGAATCTTTCTTTTAATAAGTAGTTAATAACTTCTTCTTCAGATTTACCTTTAACACTTTCATAAGCTTCATCTGAACATTCATCACCAATATGATTAATCATATTTTCTAATCCACCGACTTCTTTAATCATAGCTTTAATTAGAAGATGATTATTCACACTATCTAAAGTATATTGAATCATTGATGGAATATCTGGTTGATAATCAGAACCATAGTAATTATCATACATATCTTCTTGACCTTTTAATAAAATATCTTTATAACTGGAATTTCTTGAAAGCATTATATCAGACATATCTTCAATATCCAATTCAACATAAACATGACCATCTTCTTTTACAATAGCATCTGACCAGTCGTAATATTCAACAAGGTCTTTTTCTGTGAATGTAACTGTTTCTTTTGACTTGGCAAAAATAGCGATATTATCAACTTCTAATAATTCTGGTTCAGATGAATTCCAATTGTCTGTATAAAATAAACCACCTTTAATTTCTATTCCATCTGGATCTCCAAGATTACCGTCAGAATCATTAACTGATATTTCAGCATTGGCTTCTTCTGCTATAATTGAACAAGCAAATTGAAATGTAGAAGTGACATCATCATTTTTAATTCTATCACCTTTGATTATACTGATCCAATATGCTGGTGTAACTTTATCTCCAGCTTTTACTTTATCAGTAAAAATATCTTTCTCAGTTTCTACTCGTTTCCCATCTTTATAACTATATTGTTTGGCTTTTTCTGAAAAGCCAAATTCTACTGATATAGAATAACCAGCATCTGTTATTTCTAACATATAATCAGTGATATCATCTTCAGATAATTTCCAAAGAGTTCCTTCTTCTATATCTTCTTTAATAGATTCTGAAATAAATTGTAGATACTTTTTAATCATACTCTATATATAAAAAAAAGAGAGTCATTTTGACTCTCTTTCTTTAAGCTGTTCACTTATTTATTTTATATTTTACTTAGTAATTCTGATTTCTTTTCAGAGAATTCATCATCTGTTAAGATACCGGCTGAGTGTAAGTCTGCTAACTTTTTAATTAGAGTAATTACTTCATCAGACTCTCTTATTAGGATATCTTTAGCATTTATCTTATTTTTAATTTCTTTTGTTTCAACTGGCTTTCTACTTTCAGGTAAGATTTGAATAATAGTTGAAGAGATATAATTCTTTTCAAAGTCCATTTCTATCTCAGTGAATTTTTGTTTTGAAACTTCACCCTTTTCAACTCTTCCAGTTTCTAAACTATTAGAAAATAAATTATTAACTGTAGTTCCACCATATGGTACATTAACATCAGATGTATAACTACAATTTATTAGATTATTACTTGAGTAAGTATTTGTAGTTGTTGTTCCGATAATACTATTATTTAGATTTGTAGTTACACAACTACCACCAATAGTAGGTGAATTTGTACCATACCAAATAGATGGTCTATTATAATAAGGATAGACTGGATAGCTTGGGTAATAAACCGGATACCACTTTTCAACAATGATTCTATCGAACTTTGATTTCCAGTTATCTAAAGTGATAACATCTTCTTTATAGAAGAAAACTTCTAAAAGACCATTGTTCTGAGTAGCATCTAATGCTTCTCCAGAATTTTCAATTTCATAGGTTGAAAACTTGAACTTCTTTTTATCGTCAATAAAACAATCGAGATAAACCCTTTGTCCTGGTTTTACTACTAATCCTGTTTTTGATATTGATTGACCGTTTAATTTAATATCAGCGAGAACTGAAACGGTTAGTGGGTT
>ENA-OSIY01001751-OSIY01001751.1-marine-metagenome-genome-assembly--contig:-NODE-1751-length-11485-cov-5.548299_pt1 | contig 11485 bp, 12 predicted proteins | sample MGYA00237884_ERZ534233 | MGnify/ENA primary metagenome ERZ534233 (study PRJEB26412, sample SAMN06343840) | marine metagenome | isolation source: estuarine water | place: USA: Columbia River Estuary... | reverse complement strand
TGTTGGACTGTTACTCCTTTTGGCACATACATGTTAGCTATTCAAGCCGGCAATGGTTCGCCGTCATTTGACAGTTCAATGTCAACACTTGGGTTTACTAGTGCTGAAACAACTTCAATTAAAAATAACATACACTCAAATGGTAATATGTATCCAACTAATGCGTCTTATGCAAGACGCAGTGTATTTTTAGAAGCTGGAAAGACTTATACTTATGCTTGGAACTATGTAAGCACAGACTATACCCCATATAATGACGGTTCAATGGTTGTGGTAACAGGCTCAGCTGGACCTGTAACAGTTAACGGTCAGCAAAAATATGCACTTCTAGGTTTTACTAATCCTGGAACTGGTAATTATTCAACTGGCAGCTATGGTTCAACCGGCTGGCAGCAGATAGTTATTACAGTAACCACATCAGGCACTTATAACCTAGCTTTCATATCTTTTAACTTAGGCGATACTGCACTAAGTCCGATACTGTTTATTGACGAAGTTATAGGTGCTACATCGCTAAACGGTGAAACGTTTACCTCAGTTGAACCAAACGAAGGCAGTACAGCCCCTCCCCCGCCCAGCGAGCCAACTGGGCCAACTTTCTGCTGTGGTGGCAGCGGCAGTTCCTTTAATGCAAATACAACTAATGTTAATAAAGTTAATACGTTTTCAAACAGAACAGTAAAAGATTCTAAGGTAATTATTGAACAGATTGGTTCAAGTAATAACATTACTGTAACACAAAGCGGCACAAGAGAAAACTATTTTAAATATTATAGTAATGGTAACAATAATACTGTAACAGCAACACAAGCTGGTACAAGTAATGCGTCAACAAATTATGTAGATATGACTGTTAACGGTAGTAGTAACAGTGTAACATTGAATCAATCAGGTGCTGGTGCAAAAGGAATCTTTGCTACAGTAGCAGACAATAACAATACGATAAATATCCAACAAAAAGATAATGGTAGTCACTACCTAGATCTATCTTTGAGCGGCGGCAGTAAATCTGTTGCCATTATCCAACAAGGCAGCGCAGGTCATATGGCTGCAATTAGTCTCAGCGGAAACCCCACTGGATTGCAACTAACACAGAGTGGAAGTACGCAACAATTTTATTCAATAACGCATTCGTGTGCTACAGCAGGCGGCTGCGGAACAATTACAGTTACACAAGGACAATAATATGCTAAAGAAAATTTTACTAAATCCGTGGACTGCATTACTTACTTTATTTTTAATTGTAGGTATTAGAGCGTTAGATCCTAGTTTTGTTGAAAGTGTGCGCCTAAGATATTTTGATACGCTTATCACTAGTAAAGCACCGGTACAAAATAACATTTATACAATTGACATTGACGAAGCAGCACTTGACAAATATGGTCAATGGCCGTTTCCTCGTGATCAGTATGCAGGTATAGTAAAAGATCTTTACGCTAGAGGCGCAGGCCTTGTTGTGTTCAATGTGTTAATGGCCGACCCAGACCGCCTTAATGGCGACAAGTCTATGGAAGCAGCAATGCTACAGTATCCAGTTATACTACCAAATGTACCATCGGACAAGTCAAAAAATAAACCACGTGAAGCTGGTGCTGCAATTTTGGGCCCAGAATATTTAGATACAGTAGTTCAGTACCCTGGTATCATTGCTAACTTGCCTAACTATGAAGGTCTTGCAATTGGTACTGGTACAGTTAACACATTACCTGAGATTGACGGTGTTAATCGTCGTGTGCCATTAGTGGCCAGCGTAGACGGAACACTTTATCCTGCACTAAGTTTAGAAGTACTGCGAGTAGTAGCAGGCGACCCTAGCTTTCAAATTAAGTTAAATGAGTTGGGTGTAGAAAAAATGCGTATCCCGCAGTTCGGCCCAGTAACCACAGACAGTTTAGGTCGGGTGTGGATTGACTGGAGCCAGAAATCAAACTCTGTTAGTCTTGCTAACTTACCCAAAGATTTTAGGGGGGCTGTTGTTATTGTAAGCCCAACAGCAGCAGGCATTAGTAATCCAGTTCCAACGGCACTAGGACCAGTTCATCCACATGAACTACAGGCAGCAGTAGTTGGTACTATGTTTAACGGTGTAAACATTCAACGACCAGACTATGCAGACTTTGCAGAAATTGCAACATTATTAGCACTTGGTTTAATTATAATTTTATTATCATACTGGATATATGTAGGCTTATTCACTACAGTAGTAAGTATTACTGCTAGTATTGGCGGTTCGTACTGGCTCTTTGTTAATCATAATATACTTGCAGACGCAACAGCAACCGCATTAGGTCTTATTCTTGTTGCCCTTCATGTTTATGGTGTTAAGTTTGTAAGCGAATTTTTACAAAAGCAACAAATTAAAAAGCAGTTTGGTACTTATTTAAGCCCAGACCTTGTTGCAAAACTTCAGAGAAACCCAGAACTATTGTCTCTAGGTGGTGACGAAGTAGAACTTAGTATCATGTTCACTGACGTTCGAGGATTCACTACGATTTCGGAGCACTATGGTAAAGATGTTCAAGGCTTAACAAAAATTATGAATCGTTACATGACAGCTATGACCAAAGCAATTCTTGAGAACAAGGGTACGCTTGATAAGTATATTGGGGATGCTCAAATGGCGTTTTGGAACGCTCCAGTAAACAATGAACAGCACGCTAAAGATGCAGTTAAAACAGCATTTCAAATGTTATCAGCATTAAAGGAATTCAATGAAGAAATTAAGGCAGAAAGTATCCCAGCTTTTGGTATGGGTCTCGGTATTAATACTGATACTGTGGTTGTTGGCAATATGGGCAGCGATCAGCGTTTTGATTATACCTGTCTTGGCGACGGGGTTAATCTTGCTGCTCGCCTTGAAGGTCAATCCAAACCCTACGGTGTTAAAATCATCATTGGACCAAAAACGGCTGAATATGTGCAAGAAACATACCAAGTCATTGAGCTCGATTTACTCGCAGTAAAAGGCAAAACAGAACCTGTAAAAATTTACACGGTGCTAGAAAAGTTTGATGACAAAGCAGAAATTGCACACAACAAAATGCTGACTGCTTACCGCAGCGGCGATTGGGGTCGAGCAAGAAACATGTGTGAAGCAATGACAGGCATATGGGCCGGAGAGCTAAAAGGCTATTATACTATGATGGCAGAACGCACATCAGGTGAGCCGCCTAAAGATTTTGATGGCGTATTCAGAGCTACATCAAAATAATCAAATTACTCGTCAAGGTTCCAATGTTTAATACGAGTAAATGTGTTTTTATAATGTTGAAAGTCTTTTATTAATTGTCTAGCATGAAATAGTTCTAAAGGTATTTTATTTGTATATTTTGTCATAGGTAGATAATATCTGCTAACTATTTTTTCCAGCCTTTTAATATCTATGCTTAATGCATCTATTATTTTGTTATTATAATCGTTATCGGTAATTAATCCATGAAGCCAATGATGATATTCACTATTAGTATTAAAGCTTCTAACTAGTTCTCTTATTTCATAAAACAATGCTCGAATTGGATTTATATTGTGTCGATATTTTGATAAGACAGAGGGAAATTTAAACTCAGATGAATCAGTTTCAAGCAGATTGATTGTGCTAGTATAGTCTTTCCTCAACGCAAGTTTTAAACTACCTAAATTTTCTTTTATTTTCTTTTCGTAGTCGTTAATAAGTGCATCAGCAATTTTTTGGTAGTCTGCTGAAAGTTGATCATAATAATAAATTTTTATATCGTTGATAGAATATGCACCTTCTAATAAATCAAAAGGTATAGTTTTAGATTTAGCATATTTTTTTAATTCGTGCTGTATTCTTAGCAGCACGAAATCAACTACGTCATCACTCATCTTAGTATTTATTCTCTATGAATATTAAGAATAGTGTGTAGTTTTTCAGTTCCGCCGTTCTTATTTAATGTTAGTCGGGCACCGTTATGTAAAGGTTGAGGCCAAACACCTATATTGACCCAGGCATAACCTGCACTTTCGTCATTTAGTACAGGACTAAATTCTTTTTGGACTAGATACACAAAACTATAATAGTAAAAGTTTTTATCACGACTTTGATAAACATCTATGGGATTTAGTTTTGCAAGCTCGGGGACAAAACCAATTTCTTCAGTAAGCTCTCGCTGAATGCACTGATAAACAGTTTCACCCTTTTCGATCATACCTCCCCAGAACCCCCAGGTATTTTTAAATCTCTTATCCGAGTTGCGTAATTGTAGTAAGCAGCGACCAGTGTCTTTTGCTAAAAATACCACGCCAGCAGCCGTTGTCATTACAGTACAAGTCTCCAGAAACCGGGATTATATTCTCCCTCATAACTACTTATCCATGCACTTCCGGTCCACTTGAATTGTTTTGATGTAAAATCGTTGGTAATAAATTGTGTTGACGTAACTGCGACAGAATTAAAAACCACAGTCCAGTTAGACCCATCATATTGAATAATATCATTTTCGTTGGCATCTATACCCCAATTTTGATATCCGCTAGCACTGATTGATTCTGTTATCAAGTATCGTTGACCTAATTCTTCTACTGCTAAACCATCGCCCGGGCTACTAGCAGTAGGGTCAATAATCTTAGTTAAGTCAGCTAAGGTGTTTGAGGGTAACGTGTCAGTATCAAGATTAAAAATTAATGATGTGTTGTTTACGGGATTAGCAACTACACTGCCTATCACAAGAAATTCATCACTATCGCTGTCGTCGCTGATATTAAGTTTTAACAAGCTAGTTATAGACAGCTCGCCTTTCATCTCAATAATATCTCGCCAAATAGCACTACTATTATTTGGAGCAATTAGTGTTGCGGTAGAACCTGATACTAATACTTTATAGTCATTCGGAGTAATAACAACTTCAGCTTGCTGTGGTATATTTCCAAAAAAGTCGGCGTATGATTGATCATAACCAAGAACCGAAATATCAGTTACTTTATGTATATCAGCAATAATTTGTTGAATGATGGTTTGGCGTTTTACTTTAGCAGGCGGGCTAATCCAAATTGGTACACTAAACGTCATTGTTGCTATATCTAACGTCTCATCAACTCCAGCTGGAATGCCTCTGCTACTCCACACAATGTCAGTGAGCTCTACTTCAAACACACTAGTCCAATCTAATGGATTGTCGTTGCTTTGTAACTGTATACTTGGGTTAAAGATAACAAACAACTGTTCTAATATTTGTAACTTGGTATCAGTGTTAGTAGTCCAAACATCTACTTGAATAGTCATATTATAAGGAACAGGCATGTAACGCTGTGTAGTGTATAAGTTACCTTGTTCACTGGTGTATGAATTATTAACTGTATCAAAGTTTCTCTCAGCTATCTGCTGCGTATCTACTAAAAATGGTTCAGCAGTTCTATCTCTAGCAGGCTGTATGCTTTGAATACTCACAGCAATTTGTGGCGCATTGTTAACAATATTTTCGCTGTTATTGCGTAACAAATGCGTCACAAGTCTGCTTGAATCACCATAACGAGCAGGCACCCGGTTGTAACTTACACCGTTCTTAGTGTACTCTCTTACTTGAAAGTTTGAAAATACTCTGATAATTTGTATCAGATAACGTTTTATCTGTTCATCATACCAAAAGTCTAAGTTTTTACCTGCCATTATGTGTTCCTTATGCTAACCAGCCAGCGTACTTTTTGGTCTTTTCCTTACGATCGTCTAACCCGTGTGTGCCACCGTTGATACGCTTTGTAAGCTCTAAGATAGCTGCATCGTTAACACCCTTGTCACAAATAGCCCATAGCTTGTTTGTTTCAAAAAAGAACATAGCACTTTCAAACGCATACTTAGATGCAACTACATCCGGTTTAGTCATTACTTCTGGATCCTTAATGTAGGTTGAAAATGCTTGATAGTTACTCTTACCTGTTAGCTGAATAGCACCTCGACCGCGATACTTGTAGCCATCGCCACTCTTTTCATCGCCGTTGCCCATTCTGCCTCCGTATACACGGTTAGCAATCATTTCTGGTTTACGCTCATACTTAGCAGCGGTTGCAGCATCTGGAAAATACTTTTTAAAGATACCCAACAACCCTTTAGTACTGTAGTTTAAGTTTTCGTTGAATGTTACAAATCCACCCGACTCGTGAGAGCATTGTGCAAAGAAGTGTGCTGCTCTTGCATCACTTAGTTTATAAAATGCTTGCGCGGCTTTTAGTGTGCCTGGACCCCAAGCACCGTCTGCCGATACACCTACTTTCTCTTGTAAAATTTTAACTGACATATATGCTCCTTAGATATTTTTCCAAGCGTTAGTTGGATCAAAATCATTTGTTGGTACGTACTTAGTTGACTTACCATCCTTCTTAGCGAGTAATTTTTGCTTGCGGTTACCGCCTTCTTTTTTGATAGAAGCGTGAACCCAACCTGAGTTCTTGTCGCCTTCAACGTAGAATTCCAAAATTACTTGGTCAAACTCTAGGTTATCAGCAATCCAGTCCGCTACGATTTTGTTTGAAATACCATTGATTTCAAAGTCAATAGCTTGACCGTTAACGTGCTGACTAGTCTTTGAACCACCTACAGCAGCGTTAACCTTGGGCGCACGATAGCTTGAATTGATTGTTACTGATTTACCAAAGTGCTTGCGTACAGGTTCAAGAATCTTTTCACAGCAATAACGCATATTTTCGATGTGTTCTGCTGTTGGTGTATTTGGTATACCTAACTTTTTAGCTGTTGGTGATGCGGTCATTTCCTCTAATGTGAAATGCTCTGTTAATTTTGTAGCCATTAGTTACTCCTTTTTAATTATCTGTTTTTGGCTTAACTACTTTGCTGAGATTAGTCTTTTCAGATGCAATCTCACCGCCTGTATTAATTGTAAAATTGTCATTATTAATAAATGATGTAAGTAATCTGTTCGCAGCAGCCCATGCACTACGAGCATCATCACTTACACGAATCCATCTATTATTTGATTTTTGAAATAGTCTATTAGGAGTAAAATCAGTTCTTAAGAAATAATCACCATCACTTACCCCAGTAGGTGGGAAACTTGTTCCGCTACCAACAATGTTTAGACCATTTGGGGGTTGACCGTCCCTAGCACCAAAGTCAAAACCAATTACAGGTTTGTCTGGAACTTCGGGGTCAAAGTATAAGTGTGTGTTGTTTCTGTATTGCGGATCGTACGGAACATCGCGCTCCGCTTGAGCTAAAATAGCATCATTGATTGTAATTTCGTTTTGATACTTGCTGATAAGATTACGTAAGTCGCCTTCTTCTTCGCCTGTACCCAAGATATCTCGATATTCCTGACTATCGCTAATCGGACCACATTTGACTCGCCACAAGTGCGCCCACCAGCGAGGATCGTATCCTTCTGCGGGCCTAGCACCTTCTTGTACTACATAAAATCTATTAACCGCATCTTCGCTGCCCAGTAGTAAATCATCTCGTAAATGTGGTAGTTCTAATACATCTCCGGGCATAAGTTTACGCCCTATAGCTTCGACCATGCTTTCAATATGAAAGGTTAAAAATACTGTGTCATTTGCTAAGAACGCACCAAACTGAGTTAAATCAAATCCGTCATTGTCCTGTATGTTATACTGGCCCCTTAACTCATAGATTGTTTTATCGTACTTACGATCTCTGTTTTCTAAGAATAACAAGTCCTGAATAAACACTTCAGTGTTGTTTGCAGCACTGCTGGGGCGAGTAGGATCACCAGAATCTGGAGTTTCGTGTACTCCTAAGTATCTATGAACATGCACCCCGGTACCACCAGCATGAAGATGTTCGCCTACAACTTTATCAACAAACTTGTAGTCGTTAGTTTTTATTGGATTCCACAGTGAAAGTCTTGGCATAATACTATTTATCTGAATTGTTCTGAAATAAATTAACTGGTGTTATAATGCTGATAAATATTGATATGACAAAAGCAGTGCGTGGTGCCAGACCCATTAAAAATTTAGCAGTACTGCAACACTATAATAATCATGTATATCGTGATGTATCACTAGCCGAGTATTCCGCAGTTTGGAAAGACTGGTTATTGTATTCAGATACAAAAACAATCAACGGACTTGATCAGTTTAGTATTGCTGATTACACCCAAGGAACGAGTCAAACGTTTGATCATTTTATTTTAAAACATTCAGTAAACAGACAAATTATCTGTTTAACAGGTGACTTTCAGTACCATGCATGTTTAGGCAAACATGTTAACTTTACATATGCTAATAACTATGACGACTTTGTAAATAAAATACAAGGTAAAGGGTTACATGCATTGTTAATTAGTGTACCTTTTAGTGATTACGGTTGTATGCATCCTGATTTTAACGATATTTTAAACATATGTGCAGTACAAGATATTCCTGTTTGTTTAGATTTAGCGTACTGGGGAATATCTAAAAATATACATTTGGATTTAAGTCATCCGGCAATACAAGAAGTAACATGTAGTCTGAGTAAACCTTTTTATACGTTAGAAAATCATCGAGTGGGAATCAGGTTTACCAAAAGCTATGCAGATGACGGAATAAGTATGTTAAACGAAGTGAACATGCAAAATAAACACAGTATGAGCTTAGGCGTGCATTTTATGAAAAGTTTTAGTCCTGATTGGAATTGGGAAACATATCAAACTAGATATGAAGAAGTGTGTGCAGAAAAAAATCTAGTGTATTCTGATACAGTAATTTTTGGTTTAGGCGGCGAAGAATATAAACATTTTAATAGAGGTATTTCTGACAATAATAGAGTTTGTATTAGCGAATACCTCGAGGACATAAACACATGATAGTAAATTCACACAACGATTGGGATCCGCTAGAGGAAATTATTGTAGGTCATGCACACCATAGTCGCATTGCCACTGACATTAGCGCACGTAGCTTTAGTTATGCTAACTACCCAGAAGAAAAAATTAAGCCATTAGAAGGCAATTACCCACAATGGGTGATAGATGAAGCTAATGAGGATGCTGATGGATTAGCTGACACGTTAACTAAGATGGGTATTAAAGTACATCGTCCTAAAGTCGTTGACTGGAACAACGTTAATTACGACATCGGCCAAGGCTGGAATACCAAAGGCTGGTATAGCTGGTGCCCACGTGATTTAATTCTTCCTCTGGGCGACATGCTTATAGAAACACCTACACCAGTTCGTGCCAGATACTTTGAAACTAGGCTGTACGAAGATATCCTTTACGAAGCATTTGACGATGGCGCTTTGTGGGTACAAGCGCCCAAACCAAAGTTACATGACAATATGTATCAGTTTGATGATCTTAAGAAAGCAACACTAATGGATCATGAAATTTGTTTTGATGCACCTAATATTGTTCGTGTTGGCCGCGACTTGTTATATCAAGTTAGCAACAGTGGCAACATGAAGGGCTTTAAGTGGCTCAAGCGTTTCTTAGAGCCTATGGGTTACAAGCTACACTATAGCGAACTTTACAGTTTTGCACATTTTGATAGTACGATTATTCCTCTACGCCCGGGCCTGGTACTATTAAACAGTAGTCGAGTAACACCAGACAACTGCCCAAAAATCTTTAAGAAGTGGGACAAGATTTGGTTTGACGATTGCGTTGTACAAGGTAGTAAACTTGCTGACCAAGGTTATATTGCTCCTTGCAGTCCTTATATTGGTATGAATATTCTTAGCGTTAACGAAAACACAATTATCTGTGATAGCGCACAAGAACCACTAATGCGCGAACTCGATAAGCATGGTATCGACAGCGTACCGGTACGTTTCCGTCATGGTATGACACTTAGCGGTGGAATCCATTGTGCTACGCTTGATCTTAGACGTAAAGGCACGTTAGAGAGTTACTGTGATTAAGTATGGACACTTAGATATTGATGTAAATTCTGTGGATTTAGATCAGTTAAACTTTGTTGATTTACAACAGTGTTACTGCCAATATGATAATTTAGTCCAGTATTATAACAAACATAACAGCAGTATATGGCAGATGTTTGACAGCGACTGTCCGCAATGGATATGGGATATAGCTGAGAATCATTTAAGTAGTCTTAAAGAAAATCTAAATTTTGTAGTAAGTATTGTTAGACTTGATCCTGGTAATACTGTACCCAATCATGTTGATGGACATTTTATAGTCCAAGAAAAATATGGTAAAGGTAATACTGCTCGATATTTAATTATGCTAGAAGATTGGAAAATGGGTCACTACTATGAGATACACAGTCAGCCTTATGTAAAATGGCGGTCAGGTGATTGGGTTAAGTTTGATAAAGACGACTGGCATTTAGCTGGCAATATGGGTGATGAGCCCTTTTATTCTATGCAAGTAACAGTTAAACTATGATTAAAGGGCATATCAATATTGATTTTATAACTGATGATATGCTAAAATCTATAACATTTCCAGAAACTAATCTTGTTCATTTAAATTGGAATGAATTAGGCATCCCGGCACCTGAGGAGCATCAGAGTTGTGCTGTAGTGTACCAAGCATTTGATACCCATGCACCAGAATGGGCACACCGAGTAAAAGATATGTTTTCTAACATTTTAGAACATAGTATGGTGACTGTGAATTTGGTCAAACCCGGAAATTTTATACCTCCTCATAAAGATATGTTTATAAAATTATGCCATTACGCTGATGAACATCGCATAGATTTAACAAACAAAGAAGCAGTACGGGTCAATGTTTTTTTACAAGACCATAAACTTGGTCATTTTTTTGAAATGGAAAATAACGTTTGTATGAATTACACAAAGGGTGACTTTGCTGTAATTAAACAAGGCAAGATTCATTCGGTAATAAATATTGGTAACGAGAATCGATACACACTACAAGTATCTGGATTTGCAGATAAGGACACATTTTTATGAAAATTTTTATAACAGGTCACGATGGCTTTATTGGCCAACACATGGTAGAACGACTACAAAACAAGCATGAATTGGAGTTTTTACAGCACGATTTAAGAGATCACGATAAAGTAGGTTTTCAACTACGTCAGTTCAGTCCAGACATTATTGTGCACCTTGCTGCTCGTACCGAAGTAGAGCAAAGTTTTTATGAACAAATTACATTCAGCGATATCAACTATACTGGTACAGTTAATTTAATAGAAGTAGCTAAAGATTTACCTAACTTAAAGAATTTTGTTTTTGCTAGTACTATGGAAGTATACGGCTGGCAACCTATTAGTGATTTGATCAGAGACGGTAAAGAAAAAGGCATTATTGAAAATTTAAAACCTAAAGTTGCAAAACAATTAAACATGTGTGCTTTTTATGCTAGAATACCATCAGAACTTATTGGAGATTTTGATGCTCTTTAAATTGCACATAACGTAGATGGGCTATGAATAGTAAAACCCTTATGTGCGGTGGGGTTAATAAATACCGTACTTAATTTAATACATAATAACATGAATGATTCAAAAGAGCTGGAAAACGAAAGATACCAGCAAGAAATGAGGATTCGGTGCATTGATTATGCAACTAGAGTAG
>ENA-OSIY01001749-OSIY01001749.1-marine-metagenome-genome-assembly--contig:-NODE-1749-length-11498-cov-10.503371_pt1 | contig 11498 bp, 17 predicted proteins | sample MGYA00237884_ERZ534233 | MGnify/ENA primary metagenome ERZ534233 (study PRJEB26412, sample SAMN06343840) | marine metagenome | isolation source: estuarine water | place: USA: Columbia River Estuary... | reverse complement strand
AAGGTGAATCAATATAAAGAGTATTGGAATAATGTTGCTCCACAGACAGATGGAGAATTTTTCCAAAGATGGTTGTTTGCATATACATCTATCCATACTACGTGGGAAAGTAATGTTAGAGCGTACAACCACATAAAGAATTTCGAGTCTTGGATTGATGATAAAGATAAACTTGCTCATTTATTATATATAGGTAAAGCAGGTTGTCACAATCAACGCACCAATTATATCTGGGATTTTTCGAGTAAGTTTTGGGCTAATCCAGAAAGATTTAAAAAGACTAACAAGGAGAACTGGTTCAAGTTTCGCAATCGTCTCTCTCTTGAATTATGGGGGATTGGATTAGCAAAAACAAGTTTCGCATTAGAGTTATGCTATCCTGAAAAATGTCAAGCAGTATGTCTTGATGTTCATATGCTCCGTTTACTAGGAATGAATGAAAACGGATATAAGAAAGACTCTAAACGTGATGTAGCCGAGTATGAACAAGGCGAACGTAAATGGCATTATCGAGCAGAGAAAATGAAAGCACCCAATTATATAGCCAGATGTATTTATTGGGATGTTAAACAAGGATATAAAAATTCGAGGTATTGGTCTTCCTGTTTAGAGAACCAATTACACTTTGATTTTTAAAAGATTTATTACAGGATGATTTTGGCTTCTTGTCCTGTAATAAATGGGGGAAAACAATGTCGTTTTCCCCCTCTCTAGAAGCTAAAGAATATTCTTGCACACTTATCTAATTTGTGATATATTGTTAGAGAGGCCAATTATGAAAGTCAATTTTAACGTGACAGGTACAATGGAAATACCTGACGACGTAATCAAGCATTATGATGTTGCTGGTAAATTATATGCATTAGAGTTTAACGACATTATGTATATGCTCCAAATATGTATTGTTGCTGAGGCTGGTGCTGGTGGATATGATATTTTGCACCAGTATGATGAAATGGAAAATCATAGCATAACAAATGTTCGCTATGATGATGCAGAATTTTGTGAAGGTTAATGTAGCAAAACAACTAGTTAGAGAGACTAGATCTCTAACTAGTTGGGAAACTATTACTTTTAATTTTTATTATCTGCAGCATAAAAAATTCCATATATATAAAAGATATATCTCAAAAAATTATTGGCAATTCATTGTAGCAGATGATATAACAAGATGTACATTTAAGATGTATGAGAAAGAAGCCAAAAATGCCGAACTGGGTAATGAATGAACTCACCTGTATTTTTCAAACACAGGAAGAGTACAATGTTTTTAAAGAGAAAATCAATCTCGAAGGATTGTTTAACTCCTTCATCCCTATGCCTGAAATATTGGACGGTACTCAATCCCCTAATATTAATGTAGAAAAGTTGATTCTTGAATACAATCAAGAAACCAATTCTACATCAATGGGTCTTACAGAAATTATTAATAGCAATCACCCTAGATTTTCTGATTTAGCCAAGAATGCATTAAAGAACCAACAAGCATTTATCGAAACAGGTTATCACGATTGGTACTCTTGGAACATTGATAATTGGGGTGTTAAGTGGGATGCCGTAAGACCAACTGCTAAGTATGACCTTCTTTCAATTACGCTCTGTTTTGACTCTCCTTGGGATACACCTGAGCACTTTGTTAGAGAATTATCTAAACTGTATCCTAACGCTACATTTGAGATGGTTTCTGGCTCCATTGAAAACGATACCCATTACGAGTTTACCTGTGAAGATGGTAAATTCGAGGAAACCTGCTCTTATGAAACATTTAAGCAAGCAGTAGTAGATGGTAAATGGGGCGGATGGGATGAATGGTCTGATATGTTTGAGGAAAGCATATAATGACACTCAGAGAACTAATCTTAAAACTTCAAGAATTAGAAAAGAAATATGAACAGTATAGCCAAGATACTGAAGTGGTTCTTGCTATACATTCTAAAAATGAATTCAACCCAGAAGTAAATTTAGATTATATTGATGAAGTGTTGCATCCCGCTCTAGATACATTCTCTGGTTATATTTGCCGGATTGTCTTATGTGGAGAAATCGAGCAAGAAGACTAAATTCGAGGGGGAGATTTTTCGAGTCTCCCCTTTCTTTTATGTTAGATGTGATATAATACAACCATGGAAAACTTGAAATGGATTCGAGCAATGAGTGACCGTTTGAGAGATGAACTTTCGAGCGAATATGATGATGAAACAAAAGATTTAATTATTCGAGCTTTTATGCAAGGATTATATCAACAGCCAGCAATTGTAGAAGAGTTGAAATCGAGCTCTCTTATTGAATCAGATTATTTCGAGGATGCAGAGTAATGAAAGAATTAAAATTTACAATCACAGGCACTATCTTTGTTCCTGATAATGCAGAGTATGAGTACGATTTTGAGAATCAAATCTACACTTTTAAAATCAATGATAAGACATATTCTTTAATCGCTGGTTTAGAAGCAGATGATAAAGAAATAATTGTAACAGATGAAAATTTGAAATCTCACGACATTAGACCTGTTGAGTATGAGGATGCCTACTTTGAAGATTGAAAAATTTATCTATATGGCTGATGGTTTGTTCTTATATGAGAAAGAAAATTCTTATGTAGTGATGGACCAGAATGATAATGTTTTAAAAGAAGCTAAAACATCCAAGACTTGCAGCTCTTATATTTCGAAAACATTACAATCAAGACGTGCAGCAGAAAGATATGCAATTGAAGAGATTAATAAAAGTAAGGTCTGATATATCTTCCAGTATTTTTCCAATCGAATTATATCAAGTGGATGATTATTTTACAGCTGAAGAAAATGGCATAGAATTATTCCGTTTTAAGAGTCAACATCTTTGCTCTATTAAAGCTAAAGAATTAATCCGTAGAAGAAAAAATGAAAAGAATGCTAAGATCATTCAAGATATTAACGAACTAAAGGCACAGGGAATTTTATGATATCTCTAATTAGTATTTTTCTTTTAACTTCACTGGACCCAATCAAGAATTTTGTATCTTTAAAAACTTACATTTCAGAGAATGCAAAAGCTCACTGTTATGTATATTTTATTAATGAAGATATTCCAGACTTTCCAAGAGTGAATGTAATTGAGAAAAGTAAATTTGATTTCTTCGCTTATCTTGATACAATTGGTATAGAACATTCTAAAGTGGGAAGTTACTATTTTTTTAATAAGAAGAACAAATGACTAAAAAAGATATTCATATTCTTGACGAAGCAATCCAATATCTTTGTGAAAAGCAAGACAGAATTGTTATTACAAGACAAACTCTAGGAATCAATACAGATTATGATTTCCTAAGAGAAATACAAACAATTGAAATGTTATTCGAAGGTCTGCTAGAAGATAGAAAAAATATAAAAAGCACTTTCCTTTTTAGAAGCACTAGTGGATGGACTGTTCAATATTTCCGAGACAAAAAGAAATATGAGAAGGGTGAAAAATACTTCGTAAACATTTATTTCTCCTTTGTTGAAACTGATACATTCGATTAAGCTAATATCCCAAAGAATTTTCTTTGGGATTGTTTTTTGCATCATGATATAATAACCCTATGGAAGCCAAATTCAAATACTACATCACTGAACGTCATGGTTACGTTCAAACTACCGTCGCTTATCTTCGCAAACTCAAAATCAGCAAACTCATCAGCCCGTATTCTAAGCAACTTGATAACAAAGTATTCCTAGAAGAAGATTGTGATTTGAGACTCTTTGCTAAACGTCATACAGCAAAGGGAGTAGAAGTCATACTAGTAGAAGATGAATCTAAGCCACAAGTCTTCTTTGATAATCTATATAGTTACAAAGACAATGAATGCCAGGATGAACAATTCAATGGCTTTAAAACTGAATGGGAAGTTACTCAATATGTATCATTCCAAAAACCAGATAACATTGAACACGTCATGGGTAATAATTTTAAAACACCTGATGGCAAAACTCTCAAGGTAGTATCATCATTCTATCTTGAAGGCAAATTACTTACAGAAAAACAATTAGAGAAACTTGGCATAGAAGTTACCATCGCTCACACAAAGGATTGCAACATAGTATGACAGAGATATATGATTATTTAAAAGAGAAGAGCCCAGAAGCAATTCTCTACGACAATTGTGATAGTGCTCTTGTCGGAACAGCTAGACTAAAGAGAGAAGATCAATGGGTAGAAGTAGCAATCTATTCTTATGAAGCACTAGTAGAACATTTTAAAAATGAATTCCTAAGTGATAAAGAAGAAACACTCTCAGAAGATGATGCAGAAGTAGAAGCAATGGAATGGGTGGACTATAATGTTGCTGGCGGATACTTGGGCATCTACACTCCACTAATCATTAACAGCTAATTTGTAAAAGAAGAATATGGACATTTTTTTTCACGTATATTTGAAATCAGGATACACACATATTCTTCTTAACAAATTCAAGAAGTTTAGACTTTCTGGCCTATATGAGAAAACAAATAAGATTTATCTAACACTCTTTGGTGATGATATTGAAATACACTCTGAATTTCTCAATGATCTCAAAGAACTCTATCCTAAAATTGAATATGCAGTTATAGCTAATCAAGAATTCAATAACGAACCAGATACACTCAATATGATGCTAAAAAAGGCCAATGAGTATGATAAAAATACTCCTATGCTCTATCTTCATACTAAAGGTGTATCTTACGGTAATCCACTTATTAAAAAGAACATTGATGCTTGGGTGAGATACTTAGATCTTTATGTTATCAAAGAGTGGGAAGAATGCATAAAGGGACTAGAAGATAATGATGCAGCTGGTGGACTCTATGAAGCTTCTAATCCAAAACATTTTTCAGGAAATTTCTGGTGGGCAAATTCTGATTATTTAAAAACTCTCCCTAGATTAAATATGGGAAATATTACTAAATATAATAGAGGAGAATTTTGGATTCTCTCACAAACAGATAAAGTTTATTCAGTAAAGGACAATCCTACAACAGATCGATACCAAAATTATGTTATGGACGAAAATGATTTTTCAAGTGGTTGGTAAAAAATTTTTTGCAATTTATTTTAAAGCCTGATAAATATCAGGCTTTAAAAATTTGTCAAGTATTTTTTTAAAATATATTTCTCATAATTCTTTTTAAATATACTTGCAACCCATATACACAGATGGTAATATTCAGTATCACATTGTTTGATAAGGAAGCCAACCCGTTATGTCGAATACTCCTAAATCGTTCCTTGAACTGGACGATGCACCAGTCAAGGTTACACCAAACACCTCTGTTTTCACCAATACCGGTGGATTCCAAGTAGCACAAGGTGCTACAGCAAAGCAAGATGCTAATGGCAATTGGGTAAATAGCATTGGTCTTGCATCAACAGCAACCCACCGTCATGTAGCAAAGCAATGGCAAGCACAATGCACCCCGCTTGCAGATTTCATTGAAACAGTCAAGGCACAATCGACCCACAAGGTTGATGTCGTCAAGCCAGAATCAGAAATCCGCCTTAAGGACGTTGACACCTTGATTGACGGTACACCTCTCACGGATTCTGGTATGAATTCCTTGCGGATGTTCACCGACATTCCATCATCCATGATTAACTTCCTTAAGGAACGTGAATACAACGATGATATGGTCAAGTACGTCAATGCCGAATTGGATAGACGTGAGACCGACTGGAACAACAAGGGCAAGGATGGTCGTTCCTTTAATGTCCGCATCCGCCACGATGATGAAGGCAACGATGTTATCAGGGCAATTGTATCTGAACGATACGGCGTGATTGACAATCACGAAGCAATGGAAATGGTAGCAAATGCCCTACCATCCTTGAATGATGCCCTAGCCTCTCACCTCTCAAATGATGGTGATGATATCTTTGGTAACATTCTCCTGCCAGACTATATGAAGAGTGAACCAGACTCTGATTATGGTGTAGGGATTGCATTCAAGAATTCTGAGATTCGGAATTCCACATTCAAGATTTCGCCTTTTCTCTTCAGGGCGATTTGTTTGAACGGTATGATTTGGGGACGTATGAATTCAGAAATCAACGTCAACCAACGTCATATGGGTAAGATTGACCTTGGTGACCTTCAATTGCAAGTGACCCATGCTATCAAGGTAGCATTAACACAAGGCAATGATATGTTGACTTTGCTTGGATATTCAAAGCAAGTCAAGGTTCTAAACCCATTGGCTACAATTGCCCAACTTGCCCGTGACAATAAGATGACTGTAGAACAGGGTCGTCTATGGCACAAGGGCTACTTGGATTCCTTGCACGAAGCCAAGGGCGATTTGCATGACAAAACCGCTTTTGGCATCATCAATGGATTGACCCGCTCTGCCCAAGATTACAAGGGTGCAACCCGTGAACAGATGGAAACCACGGCAAGTTTCATCCTTGCACCATCTATTGACAGTGATTTGCAGGCAATTTCCAAGCGTTGGGGTCTTATTGACGATAGAGCCAAGCAATTGGAAGACAAAACTGTCAAACAGTACCAGTTTGTAGGCGTATAGCCTACAAACCTCACAAATAAGGCGTTATTATTCACTAATAATGCCTTATTTGTGTTTATAATGATCAATTACACAGCTAAAAATTTATTTGCAATTCTATGACAGGTCTGGTGTCTACCAGACCTAAAAAATTTTGTCAAATTTTTTTATTCTTTAAATATCCCTTGCATTGGGTATACACAGATGGTAATATTCTAGTGAGGAAACCTATTATGAAAATCGCTGAATCAACCATCGTTGTCCAGTCTTCTGGTGTTCAATCAGAAGCATTCTTTACTGTCAAAGAATCGAATGTTGGGCATATCTTCTCAATTCTTCGCAATAAACTCTACAGCAACAAGCCTCTGGCAATCATTCGTGAATACTGCACCAATGCCTTTGACGCTCACGTTGAAGCAGGTATTGCAACACGTCCAATTGAGGTATCGTTCCCAACAGCATTCAAGAATTCATTGACCATCCGTGATTTTGGTTACGGTCTGTCAGAGGATGATGTTTACAATGTGTTCGCATCCTATGGTGAATCAACCAAGCGTGGAACCAATGACCAAGTTGGGATGATGGGTCTGGGTAGCAAATCTGCATTCTGCTACGTGAACGATTTCACCATCACGTCCTATCACAATGGAACCAAGTCAGTTTACCTTGCATACATCGATGAAACCAATGTGGGCAAAGTATCCAAGATTGCAGAGGAGCCAACATCTGAAACAGGTCTGGCAATTGATGTTGTTGTAAAGACCATCGACCTACAATCGTTCCGTGAGGTGGCTGGTAGTTTCCTCTGTGAATTCGACCCAAAGCCTATCGTATTGAATGATGATAGAGTGGTGCAAGCATTCCAGACCAAGAAAGATGACAATGTCATCATTAAGAGTGATTATTACGAAATCACCAGAAAATGGTATTCATCTACTAGTGTTGTTCGTATGGGCAATGTCTCCTACCCATTCAATTTGAATGATTTGCAAATGTCCCCACAGGATGCAAGCAAACTTGACTCCTTCCGATATCTACAGGTGAAATTGTTTGCACCAATTGGCAGTGTTGTTCCAAGTGCCTCCCGTGAAGCGTTGGAAATGGATGACCAGACCAAGCAGTATATCGTTGGTGCTTTGTACCGTATCCTTGAGGATGTCCGCCAAGATGTTCAAGGTCAATTGGAAAAGTGTAATTCGCTCTACACATTCATCCTCAAAGCCCGTGATTTGTCGGACGTGAATACTACCTTTGGCATCAAGCCTGTGTACCAAGGTGACAGTCTGCACGGGTATGACGGATTGACTATTAAAAAGAAACAAATGCCAACCTTGATTGACATCAAGGAATTGCAAGATGATTCTCGTAAGACATTCATCAAAGCGTCTGTGCTGGTTCCTTATTCTGGTCAAACTCTGTACACATACCACGGAAATGTGCCACAGAATTCTGTTCGCAAACGTATCATTGATACAGGCAACAGACTCAAAGAATGCTTCCTGCTTGAATTCAAGAACCAAGCCGACAAGGACGCTTTGGTCAATGACCCTGCTTTCGAGGGTGCAAAATTTGTGGATGTATCAACCCTGCAATATGTCAAGGTTCAAGGTGTATCAGTTGGAGCCTTTGCCAAGAGTGAGGTTTACAAATACAATGGGCATCGAAACCTGCTCCGTGATATTTGGTCAACAGAGAATTTGTCCCTTCAAGAATCCGAGGGTGTATATGTTGAAATCAAACGGTTCCTCCCAGTAGCCCAGTATCCAAATGGTGAAAATATTTCATCGATAGAGGGTCTGAGGGATTTGCTTACCAATGCTTCAACCTGTGGAATTCGAGTCCCTACCTTGTATGGTGTCAAGTATTCGGACGTTGATAAACTTGGCTCTGGCTGGGTGAAACTGACAGATTACATCCAACAGCAAATGGATGAAATGATAGAGTTTAGTGTCAACCAAATCAACACGTATATGATTTCCACATACTTGTCGCAAGATTGGCAATTTGCATTCGACAAGGGTATGGCAGATACAGATGCAGACTTGACCCGTCTTAAGGATATCGTGAAAGATTACTATCGGACTACTGCACTTAATAACAGGGGTTATCACGTAGAACATCTCAATAAGCGTGGTTTCAAGATGAATCTTGCAATTTACGTTGAAACCTTGGAATTGATTGATAAAACTCTAGATAAGTATCCAATTCTGCGTAATTTGTTTGGTTATGATGATAAATATCGTTATGATGTTGATAATGTGACCAACAAGTACTGGAATAACGTCAATAACTACCTTAAGTCGCAAGATTATCTGCGTAGTGAAGGCTTGTTGGACTGATAGGTTTCCTCAAATTATCTTAAGTCCAACTAGAGGGGGAGGCTTTCGAGCCTCCCTTTTTTTGTCAGAGCTAAAATTTTTTTTGCACCTCCATTGAAGGTATGGTATCCACCATACCTAAAAATTATTTGCAATAATTATTTTTATTTCGAGCTTAGGCTTTATTAACTAAATAAATGTTGCAAAGCCCTGTACAGATGGTAATATAGTATATCAGTTTGGTTATAAGGAAAAGAAAACACTATGGTAGTTTCAGCCCGTATCGTAAACCCTGACCCGTTGTCAGGCTTCATCACCGTAGTATTGGATGGCGAGCGTCATTCAATCAATGCTGGCAATGGTTTGTTCAGCAAAGCCCTTGAAGCCTACAAGGTAAATGACTGGGACGCATTCATTGCTTGCGTCAACCCAACAATTCGCCTCAAGTCCCTCTATGCATCTTACGAGGGCATTGAGGTCAAGGACGGCAACCTTTACGTCTTTGGTGACCCTGTTCACTCCACCCTTGCAACCCGTGTGCTTTCATTCCTTGAGGCAGGGTTGGATTGTGTACACCTCTTCAAGTTTATCTTGAAATTGAACCTCAATCCATCAAAGCGAGCAGTGGATGAATTGTACACGTTCCTTGAGCATCGTGCATTGCCTATCACAGACAATGGAAATTTCCTAGCATACAAGGCGGTTCGTGAAGACTACACCGACAAGTACACTGGTAAATTCTTGAACACCATTGATGCAGTGCTTGAGATGCCACGCAACAAGGTGGATGATGACAAGAATGTTGGATGTTCATACGGCTTCCACGCAGGAACCGTTGAATATGCCAAGGACTTTATGGGGCGTGAAGGTCATCTGATGATTGTGGAAATCAATCCAGCAGATGTAGTCTCAATCCCAACAGACTGCCAATACCAGAAACTCCGCACATCCAAGTACAAGGTAGTGGGCGAGTATGAGATTGACCTCACCGACCCATTGTATGCATCACGTTTTGAGACAGAACAAGATGATGATGTAGACCGCTGGAGTGATGTATGCTCTGATTGTCTTGAAGAATCCTATGGTAATTGTGATGATTGCGATTGCTGTGAAGGATGCTGTAATTGTTCACAAGATGATGAGAATGAGGATGAAACACTCTCTTGGACAACACCCAAGACAGAGGTTCAACTTGAATTGAATCTTGACAATAAGATGCAGAGCATTGACTGGTCAGACAAGCAAGTACAACTGGACTTGCTGATTAAGCACCTGTTCTGTTCCCGCCGACCTGCTTTGGCAATGGCAGTGCAACGAAATTATGGGTATAGCGACCAGCATACAGTGCGCTTTGACATTCTGCTTAACTTTACAACCCAAGCAGATGCTAAAACCATCTACAACGAACTGAACCCATAATCTAGGTTCTGTCAAGAAATTCCCTCAAGAAATTGGGGGAATTTTTTTTGTCATTTAATTGTAGGTATGGTAAAGACCATACCTATTAAAAACAGGAAAAAATATTTTTAAAAAGAAACCATATATAGAGGAATAAAAATGGCATACGTTTATCAAGCTGGTGTATTTACAAGTATTGCAATTAATATAGGACTTGCAGACAAACAATTACAAGATGAGTTATCTCTTGTTGCTGGCACTGCATTATCATATACAAAGACAGCTAGAAATTACGTCACAACAAGTTTTGATTCAAGCTCTACTGACACTAACACTGATGCCACAACGGTATTAACTCAAGCATTTAGAAATACAGAAAATTCTCTTACATCAACACTAAGCCCATTTTATTCGAGTACTTTAGTATCATTGAATAATTATTTTTCTACTATAGTTGGATCTTCATTTAGGGATTATTTTAACAGCAAAGCAGTTACGACAACAATTGATTTTTCTTCATCAGCTACAGGATATTCAAGCTTTAGAGATGTTTATAGAAGAACATATTCAAACGAATTGATCTACAGATTATATAACTACAATTCATCTTCAGTTTTATCTTCTACAGCTGGCACATTTGGTTTTGCTGGATCTTTGCTTGAAATTAGAAAGTTTAGTAATTCAGGTACAGCAGGAACAATAATTATTTCAGCTATTAGAGCATCAGATAGTGGTACAGATACCATTACTGTTCCAGTTAACTCAGGTGTTGCAAATACTTATTATAATGCAGTGACAACTCCAGGAAGCAATACAAGATATTCGAGAGTAAGTGCTGTTTCAGTTAATAGTTTTACTTCATCAGCTGGAGCAGGAGCTGCAAGTACTTTTGAGATCTGGACAAGATAAATTTTTCTTGTAATATTTTTAAGGGATGATATTTATCATCCCTTTATTTTTTTGTCAAAGAAAAATAATTGTGAAGATTGTTCTTGCATAGGTTGATTCTGATGGTATAATAATGCTGTAAGTTGGTTAGCCCCGGTGGTGGAACGGTAGACACGAAGGACTTAGAAATTGAGTGCATAAAGAGAAATCTTTAATGTAGAATCCTGTAAATTCGGTGAACCCTGTTAAATGGGAATACCGAGCCAAGCCTGAAAAGGAAGGTGTAGAGACTTGACACAGGACATCTAAAGCAGAAATGCAATGATGAAGGTAAAGTCCAGACCACAAACAGATTTATTCTGGTAATGAAAATTATAGTGGTAAGAAAATCCGTTGGC
>ENA-OSIY01001747-OSIY01001747.1-marine-metagenome-genome-assembly--contig:-NODE-1747-length-11513-cov-7.179871_pt1 | contig 11513 bp, 7 predicted proteins | sample MGYA00237884_ERZ534233 | MGnify/ENA primary metagenome ERZ534233 (study PRJEB26412, sample SAMN06343840) | marine metagenome | isolation source: estuarine water | place: USA: Columbia River Estuary... | reverse complement strand
ATGTGTATAAGAGACAGATTCTCATCTGTTGTTAGAAAATGAAAGGCTGCTCTATCGTGCCAAAAATCATATTGAACTGTAGGAACAAAATCAATTACGTCTGAAACAACCCAATTTAGTTACAATAAAGTCAAAAACCTCACGCAAACCTCACGCAGAATTATATAGCTTATACACTATTTCTTTTTAATTAATACAGCAGAAATAACGGGCCTTTCAATGCCATTGTCACCTGGGCGAACTAACTGTTGGCTAGAAACCACCATACTTGTAGACCCACCTCCATCTAAATTAATAGCATCTTGACATCCCAATGAAACTAAAATATTACTTAAATCTAAAAGATTTACCCCTTCATAACCTCCAACTGAATTGTCTCCTTCTACTGCTAATAACAAAACTAAGTTGTTATTAGTATAACCAATTGCCGATCTTGGTCTGGATGTTTTATTATTAATTACAATCATTTCGGCAGTATCAGAAATAGCAACTTTACCGTCTTTTAATAATTGAGGAGACCCGCCAATTGCAGATTGAATTTCCCAAACTTTACCGCCCGTAGGAAAAAGTTCAGAAGGCTGTGCCATTGGTGCCTTACCTTCTACATTAGGACTAGGAGATGGATATGAATAAATTAAATCATTACCAGTCCCCACATGATAGATCCAAGCAGACTGATAAGTGCCGCTAGCCGTAACACCAAAAGCAGCTCGGGTAGGATAATAAGAAGTACTCACCCCATTAAATGTTCTGCTCAAAACTTTAATATTAGCCGAACTTACTATTCCATTGTATTTTACCAAACTGTAAGATTGATTGGATCCAAAAAAACCTCCGTTGAGCGCAGCATAAACAGTGCCCACTTCATCTTTATAAAAGTCACTTGTTTTTTTTGCAGTCGTAGACATTACAGGCTTAAATTCAATGCTAGTATTTTTACTATCGTAAGCTAAACAAAACATTTTTATTTTTTTTCCAGCATAGATACTATCAAAAAAATAAAGCTCAATGCCACTAGGAAAGTTAGCTGAAATAGTACTAGAGAATTTCCAACCAGGGGGCAAGGTCGTTAATTTTGCAGTTGTTATAGTGGTAGGTGGTGGTGGAATGGGCGGTGTTACACCTCCACCATTGGATGATTTAGAACAACTGAATAAAATAATAAAAAATAGGAGTGTAATATATTTTTTTAGCATACAGACTTTCATATTTATTAATTTTTATAAATAATAGTTTTAGCATCCTTTATTGTTTCATAATAAAATAGCACTTCGCCATTATAGCCTTCCGAACGGTTCAAGGAAATCATTTTTTGAAAAAAAACACTATCCACTCTATACCCATCTCCTAAAGAAGTTAAAATACCAGGATAAATTTTATTTTTTAAAGAAGCAGGTACTTGTTTTGCAACTGCTTTTAAAGTAGCAGCGTAATTGTCAAATTGATAACGATACACTTGAGGAAAAATAAGATCTGCATATCCATCTTTTAACCAAGTTGGCCAGTCTTGCAAGTATTGTTCTAAACTCCATGGATAAATACTAGGTGCCCAACTAACTATACAGGCTGGATTCATTTTTTTTACTGACCCGTATAGTTTTTTTGCAAAATCATTTAATTTATTTGACCTCCATCGAATCCATAATGAGTTTTTTGAATCTAGAGGCGGATTCACTCCGTTGTATTCATCTGCATAAACTTGAGTAGTGTATGAATCGTATCCGCCTTCAGATGGCATTGCAGGCAATCGATCATCACCTTGTACGCCATCTACCTTATACTTTTGTACAACTTCCAAAACTAACTGATGCATAAAATCTTGTACTTCGGGATGTAAACTGTTCCACCAAAAAAATCCATTCTTCTTTAAGAGGTTTTGTTTTTGGTCTCGACCAACCCAATGCGGATATTTTGATAACCAATTATTCTGGCTACTGTCTTTATAGGCATAAGAGAATCCAAACTCAAACCAAGCATGAACTTTTAATCCATTTTTGTGGCCTTGTTCAACAAAAGCCGCAATTGGATCAAATTGTTTGTAACGTGGGTCTTGCTTTATGCCAATATAATTTTGAACAACCCTACTTGGATATGTGGTAAGTCCATTATTCCATACCACTACGAAAATATCTGTAAGTCCATTACGTTTGCAGTTTAATACGGCTTCTTTTACGTTCTTTTCATTCAACATAGCATCACTAGCTACATTGGTAATCCAAGTCCCTCTCAGCTTGTCATTTACTGTTGACTGTGCTTGAATTTCAAAATGGATAACTGACCAGGTTAGAAAAAGTAAAATAGTACGCAACATAATTAATTTATATAGTGTTTATGTATTCTAAATATCTATTGTAAAGATGATGTGCCTGAATATAAGATGATTGAGGACTCATAAAGTGTGAAAATTCAAAAGTAATGGCTTTGTGATAATCCGATTTGCCTGCAGCTTCTAATTTTAATTTTAATTTTTCAAATTTGATTGGGAAAAATTTAATAGGCATATCGCGATCGAAACTTTCTGCATTTGTCCAACATTCTAAATTATAGGTAGTAGCAAGTTTTTTATTCACTGCGAAGAAATCTTCAAGTTCATGATAGTCAATATGCCCATCCTGAAAAGCTACTGCATCAATGTTTTGATGAATTCCTTGAAAAATTTCATTCCATTCTGTTTCATGCTCAAGAATAGACACTGCATCTTCTTTTGTTAAATTAGCAGAAGCTGCCATCACCGCTTTTTTACCATCAATCCAAGGGGAAATAAAAACTGGTAAATTCCCACTAATCTCTTTACACATTTTCCCAAGATTATTAAAAGCTTCGATAGCCCCTTTTGTTTTTCTACTTATTTCAGTACTCAAATACCAGCCTTTAAAAGCTTTACGATGTCCGTACTTTTTCCAAACTTCATCAATAACATAATAATTTGAGTCAATCTCAAACTGTAAATTTCCTGTATCCCAATAATGACCACTGTCATACAAACCAAAAAAGAGCTTCATACCATAACGCTCGGCTAATGTCAAATACAAATCAATTAAGTCAATAGATGGAGCATAACACTGATGTTTACTAATTAAATAATCAGATGGATACGTTAGAAATTTTCTATACCCACAACGAATTACAATGACTGTATCAATGCCGGCAGCCTTCATATATTGAAAATCTTTTTCCCATTCAACGGGGCCCCAATTTTGGTGGGGAATGTCATGACTAATTTCGTCTATAAATGTGCCAGTAATAAACATAAGTAAATGATTTAAATTTTTTCTTGCTCTAAATTAGGCAATGGCACTAACCAAGAAATTAAAAAGGCAGGAATTGTAGATACAAGAACCCAAATAAAGAAATATTGATACCCTATTTTATCGCTTACAAAACCACTAATCATAGAGGGTAACATAAAGCCTAAATTGGTTAATCCACTTCCAAATGCATAATGCGCCATTTTGTATTTCCCAGGAGCCATTTGTTGCATAATGTATAAAATCAAACCTACAAATCCAAAGCCATAACCAAAATATTCAATTGCAACAGCCGAACCAATGATATATAAATTAACAGGTAGGGCAATTGCTAAATAAGCATAAGCTGCAAAAGGCAGATTAAAGAAACAACATAATATTAATAAGGTTTTTCTTGTTAAGCCACCATTTTTTGAAATAAAAATGCCAGCAATAATAGAACCTAATACAAATGCAGCAGCGCCAAAAACACCATATAGCAAACCAATTTGTGCAGTTGATAATCCCAAGCCGCCTTCTGCTCTTGCAGCTTTAAAAAATAAGGGCGTAATTTTGATTGCTTGTCCTTCAGCAAAACGGTAAAAAATAATAAATGCCAACCCGTACCATATATTTTTTTTCTTAAAAAAAGTAATGATTACATCTTTTAACACATCAAAGCCTTCTTTTAGCGAACTTACTTTCTTGGATACACCGCCTTCTGGAAGTACTCTCATATTGTAAAATCCTAATAAGACCATCAATGCAGAATAAGACAACATCACAGTTGCCCAAGCATTGACTACCCCATATTTGTTTTCTAATTCACCTGCTAAATAAACCAGTAAGCCTCCAGAAACAATTTTAGCAACATTATAAAACGCGCCTTGCCAACCCACATATTTTGCTTGTTCTGAAGCATTTAGTTCATTTAAATAAATCCCATCTGCAGCCGTATCATGCGTAGAAGCGCTAATTGCAATGATTGCCATTAATGTTATTGAGATGGAAAAAAAATGATCCAGATGTAATGAAATTGCAATCAATCCAAACAGTGAACCTGATATAATCTGTGTGATGTAAACAAAATATTTTTTTGTTTTAAACATTTCTAAAAATGGACCCCATAATGGCTTTAAAGTCCAAGGGAGCATAATAAGCGAAGTCCAAAAGGCAATACTTGTATCTGATATTCCAAAATTTTTATACATAATCGCACTAGCCGTAGACAAAGCAACAAATGGCAACCCCATTGCAAACCAGGTGCTAGGAATCCAAAATAAGGGGGATTTAGAGGTATTATGCTGACTCATTATTAAAAATATTAAAAACTTAAATTAAATTTATAAAATATTTAATTAAGTTACCTCATCAATTTAAGATTACCATGCAATTCGACCTAAAAATAAGGAAGAATCTATATTTTAGCCTGCTCCTATGTGCAATAATATGCATAGGTGCATGTTCAAAAGAACAAAGTCCAAGCCCGCAACCACCTAATCCTAAACCTAATCCAGTTCCTCTTTGGGACCCCAATGCTATGCGTGGGGTGTGGGTTACAACAACCGCCAGTACAGCTTTAGATAGTAGAGATAATATTAAACAAATGATTGCCAATTGCAAATTAGCAGGTATCAATCATGTGTTTATAGTCGTTTATAACAATGCAAGAACGATTTACCCTAGTACAGTAATGCAAAATATAACTGGGATTAAACAATTAGAACGATTTGTAGGTAGAGACCCTTTGCAAGAATGCATTGAAGAAGGGAAGGCAGCAGGATTAAAAGTACATGCGTGGTTTGAATATGGATTTTCATCTTCCTATTCTGCAAACGGAGGCTCAATTATTGCTGCAAAACCTGAATGGGCAGCAAAAGATTTAAATGATAAATTAGTTGTTAAAAATGGTTTCGATTGGCTCAATGGACTGCATCCTCAAGTCCAACAGTTTTTGATTGATCTTTTTAAAGAAGTTACAAGTAAATATGATGTAGATGGCGTGCAAGGTGATGATCGTTTACCTGCAATGCCTTCTATAGGAGGATACGATACCTACACAGCAAATCTTTATAAATCTGAAAATGCTGGAGCAAATCCACCACCATCTGCTACGGATGCTGACTGGTTACGTTGGAGAGCCAATAAGCTTAATCTTTTTTTAAAACGCCTTCGTACAGAAGTTAAAACCATTAAGCCAAATATTTTATTCACAATGTCACCGAGCCCTTACCCATTTGGGTATAATGAATATTTGCAAGACTGGCCAACTTGGGTAGATAGTGCCTGGGTGGACGCCATCATTCCACAAATTTATAGGTATAATATTAATGATTATGATAACTCATTAAACCAACAGAAATCATATCATAAGAATACGGCAGTTCCTTTTTATCCAGGCGTCTTGGTTAAATCCGGAAGCACCATTCAATCAGATGCCTTGATGTCTCAATTTATTCAAAGCAACAGAAACAAAGGTTTCAAAGGAGAAGTATTCTTCTTCTATGAGGGTTTAAAAGACAAATTAACTTGGTACCAGGGACTTTATCCCTTCATAAAATAAGTCATGAAAAATATTAATGCTGCTTTCTTTATTATATCAATTTGATAATGCTAAAGTGCAAAATGAAATTATGAAAGCAGGAACGCCTACTTATTTTATAGAATAAAAAAACGCAGGCGCTAAAATTAGCACCTGCGTTAGATAGAATAAAAAAGATGGTTATTAATTCCAGCCTAAATTCTGCTTTATCTTTGAATTATTATCTATCTCAGCTTGTGGTATTGGCCACAGCTTGTATTTTACATTACTATTATTTCTAGTCTGATTTCTAAATCTAATTCTCTGGTTAACACTTGCAGTATAACTAGGAATATTATCCGCATCAAAAGTAGGTCTTGCAGCTGGAACAGCAGGATCTAACGAAATTCCTACTACAGGTCCGCTATTTGCTTTTTCATAAATATCCCATCTTCTTAAATCAAATAGGCGTAATCCTTCACCAGCAAACTCAACTGCTCTTTCTCTTCTAATTAAAGTGCGCGTAGCTGTTTGACTTCCTAAAACAGCTGCAGGTTGTCCAGCTCTTGCCCTAACTAGATTGATTGCAGATAACACTGTTGCATCTAATTGATTTAACTCAGTTTTAGCTTCGGCATAGGTTAATAAAATATCTGCATAACGCATTAAAACAAAACCAACTCTAGACTCAAAAGTATACTGCGTAGAGTCATTATATTTATTCCATACGTACCCTACCCCTCCAATGTTACCAGTCGCACTTACTTGCCATTGTATACCTGCAGCTTGTGCACCAATCCAATCATTATTTGTAGTTACATTATCGTATACACCTGTATTCCAATTAAATTTTCGACGTGTATTTGAATAAATATTAAAGACAGTTCGCTCTCTTAAGTTATTATAAGGTAATGCAGCTGTTTTTGATGCAAAATGAACCATGGTATCTCCTGGCATATAAACACTCCATTTAAGCCTATTATCTCTATTAAGCCTTGGATTTGCTGGATCATAAACAGTAGAAACATCTATACGTTGACCATCTTTACCTTCAAATTGATCTACTAAATTTTGGGATGGAAAATGACTACTCTGAGAGTTTGTTACCTGACGAGGAACACCAATTACAGCCATCCAGTTTTGTGGTTCATTCACATCATTTGGATATGTTTGAGCAAACAAAATTTCTCTAGAAGCATTTGCAGTTTGACCATTTAAGCTAAATAAATTTTGATAGCTAGGGTTCAATCCATACTGGTTGCCATCTATGAGTGTTTTTGTCGCAGTTGCTGCTGTACTAAAGTCTTTAATCAACATAGCTAATTTTGCCTTTAATCCCAATGCAACTCCTCTATTAACCCTGCCAATGGTTTGTACAGGCGATGTGCCAGCTGCTTCAAAAGCTGCGGTAGCCTCATCTAAATCTTTGTATAAATCCGCAACAATAGTGGCAACAGGTGTACGTTCTGCCTTTAAAACTTCATCAACTGATGGCATAGCTTTATAATACGGAACGTCACCATACCAAGTCATTAAATGAAAATAACCCCATGCGCGTAAAACAAGTGCCTCCGCTTTTATTCTATTGTAGACAACTGCAGACACATTGGCCTTTCCATTTTCCATTCCAACAATTTGTTGATTGGCACGCTGAACCAATTTATATGCTTGGTTCCATGAAGAAATACAGATCGCATTGTTCACTAAAAAAGGACCCCCATCACCCATTGCAATTAAATCTTCTGCATTACCTCCTCTTTTCATTGCCATATCGGTACTAGATTCAATTGCAAAATGCATTGGAGTATTATTTGCAATTACCCACATTGCAGAAGCATAAGTACCATTAAGGCCTTGCTCCATTTCTGCTTGATTTGATAAAAAAGTAGCAGAAGAAGACGCATCAAGTGGTTTTCTATCTAAAAACTTATTACAACTACTAATAGCAAAAGCAGCTACTAGTGTTGGTATGATAAAATATTTTTTCATTGTATTCAATTTATTGAGTTCAATTTAAAAGTTAAGATTAACACCTGCAGTATAGGTACGCATTAAAGGATAAAATTCTGCATTGGCGGTGTTTAGTTCAGGATCAAAGCCTTTCCATGCTTTAGAAATAGTAAGTAAGTTAGCTGCGCTTACAAAAATACGTAAGGATTTGATCTTAACTTTACTTAACATCTGTTCAGGTAATGTATACCCTAGGTTGACGTTTTTAATTCTAAAATATGCAGCACTTCTAATCCACTGAGAGCTCAACAGATAGTTATTGCCGCCAGAGCCTGATGGTAATAAACGAGGGAAAGTAGCATTTTGATTATCTGGTCTCCAATAATCTTTATGAATATCTAATAAAGATGCAGCAAAGTCAGCACTTGCGAAAGGCACTGCACCAGTACCACTTAAATAATTATTACGTTGACCAACTCCTTGACCAAAAATATTTAAATCAAAATTTTGATACGTTAAATTGATATTAATACTATACTCATATCTTGGAAAAGCATTACCAATAAATGTTCTGTCAAAATTATCAATTTTTCCATCTGGCTTTCCGTCTGGTCCACTGATATCTTTATATTTCATATCTCCCGGCTTTGGACCATTAGCTGTAGTTGCACTCCAAGGAATTCCAAATTGGATAGGTGAAGATTTGATATCTGTTGAATCGGCAAAGAAACCATTTGCCATATAACCAAAGTAAGAACCTAAGGCCTGACCTGGTGCAGTTCTTATTCCATCTCCAATAAATGGAGTTCCAGGTACAAGGTTTAATACATTGTTTTGAACATCAGAAATCATAGCAGTTACATCTACACCCAACTTGCCAAAATTCTTCTTATAGTTCAAGCTAAATTCCCATCCTTTGTTTTCCATATTACCTGCATTCACAAAAGGATTGCTTAACCCTCCAGCAGATTGAGGCAAGGTTCTTTGCAGTAACATATTTTTAAGTGTCTTAACGTAATAATCTCCAGTAATAGTAAAATGCTTACCTAAAGAAAGATCTAGACCCGCATTCCACTGTTTAGAAGTTTCCCAGCTTAAATCTGGATTTGCAAATTGTAATAATGCAACACCCAAATTAGTTACATTACCAAAATAAGCATTGGTACCATTGTTGGGGTTGCTATAATTAGATTGCGCATAAAAAGCATCGTATGCATAATTGTTACCAATATTTTGGTTTCCGTTTCCTCCGAAAGATCCTCTTAATTTACCAAATGTTATAACATTGGATAGGCTATTGAAGAAAGATTCTTTAGTAAAAATCCAACCAGCAGAAACCGCTCCAAAATTACCCCATTGCTTATCTCTTGCTTGAGAAAAACGGGAGGTACCGTCTCTTCTTCCGTTTAATTCTAGATAATATTTATCATTAAAGCTATAGTTAGCCCTTGCAAAAAAACCAGCTAATGCTAATTCAGATGCACCTGCATTATTATCGCGTACACCACTTCCTAAATTTAAGTAGGGTTGATTAGGATTTACAAAACCAGTCCTAGATGCACCAAAGAAATAATTGGTGAACAACTCTGATTGAGCTCCAGTTAAAACTTTTATAGTATGATTTCCAAAACGCTTTGTATAGGTTGCTTGACCTAAATAAGTTTTGTATACATTATTGGTGTAGGATTCAGATAAGCTAGTGGTTCCAGGCCATGTTCCCACAAATGCATACCCGCCAGTTGCAATATTTGGTTGATATATATCTGCATTCTTGACAAATGATTTGGTATAAGGATTAGAAGCTTGTCTACCCCAATATGCTTCAATTTCTATACCAGTAATAGGTTTATAATTAAAACCAAAACGAGTAAGCATGGTACTACCATTAACCACAGATGTTCCAGCAGCTTCTGCCATAGCCAATGGATTTCTATTATTAGATTGTGCTGCATTGCCATACATTCCAGGACCAAATTTGCCGGCACCTATAGCTGGCAGACCAATTGCTTGGCGAATAATAAATTCTGCACTACCAGTAGATGGATTGACAGTTTTATTGCTGTTATAACCTAAAACAGAAACCAATGAAAACTTATCATTAATCTTAAATTCAGGATTAATTCTGATATCATATTTTTCAAAACTACTATTTGGTATTAAACCTTCTTGCTTAAGATAAGAAAAAGAAGTTAACAAATTAATCTTATCGGTAGATGTAGATACCTGTATGTTGTGGTTTTGCATCAGACCAGAATTAGTAAACAATTCTTTTAACCAGTCTGTTTCAATAACATCTAAATTATTAGGCGCAGTAGTTTTATAACGATCAATTAAAGTCTGCGGAAAAACAGAAGCTGCCGGATTACCAGTACGATTTTTTTCAGCCTCGTTACTCAATAACATATGATCAATAGCACTTACTCTATTAGGTATAGACGTGGCTTGTTGTTGCGTTACAAAAGCGTTGTAATTTACCTGTAATCCTTTTTGAGTAGCTCTTTTAGTTTTTACTAAAACTACCCCTGCAGATGCTCTATTTCCATAAATTGCAGTTGATGCGGCATCTTTTAATAATGTGATACTTTCGATAACGTTGGGGTCTATTTGATCTAAAGAACCAACAGCTAATCCATCCACAATAATTAAAGGTGCATTACTTCCAGAAATAGAACCTTGTCCACGAATTACAATACCAGCTCCATCTGCACCTGGCTTTCCAGATTGTTGTTGAACAGTAACACCAGGCGCTAAGCCTTGTAAAGCTTGGCTTGTACTTGAAACCTGGCGCTTGTTTAAAGCACTGTTGTTTAAAGTAACCAATGACCCTGTAAGACTTGCTTTTTTTTGTGAACCATATCCAACAACCACCACTTCTCCAATATCGCCTACTGTTACTTGTAGTACAACATCAAGTGTGATGCCAGATACCTTTAATTCCTGAGTAGCAAATCCAAGTCCAGAAAATACAAGTGTTGCACCTGCATTGACTGATACATTGTATTTTCCGTCAGAATTTGTTGCCGTTCCTTTTTTTGATTTCGTGTTTCGTCTTCTCTTCTTTGCCTCAGATGGACTGTGTCTTTACTCGGAGTTTTATCTCGGTTAGTTGAGGACATTTAACAAAATGATTAAACAAATAATTAGATTTTCATATTATTGATCAAAAGAATCAGGTGTCATGGAGTTACCCATTAGATTTAGAAAAATGAGATCGTTTACACTTGAGAAAAAGACTATTGGTGTCATGTTGTAAAGGTATGTATTTTGATAACGCAACAGTTTAACGGAAGCCAATACATGTGTATTAATGAAGGGCAAAAAGTTGAAACACTCTAAACACATGGTAAAGCAATAGAGTGTCGAAACGGTTGACAGATCTCTTTCATCATTTGATTTATAATCTTGTATCAATAAGGGTTTGCGTAATCTTACAGCTGTACGACCGCTTTAATGTTTTGTTGATACATGTGCTAGAGTACGAAATCTATAATTTCTTCGTATGTTATCTTGTTTGTTAGGAGGTCGGCTTGCGTCCCAACTGAAACAAAGAGTGAAACAAATATTAGTATATATGTGGGCGAAATAAAACATGTGATCGTACGTACACGCGATCACAACAATGTAGCAACCTTGTTGTTGTTGTCATGTTGAATCAGACCACTCTGTCAAGGATATCTCCACTGGCAGATAGGTTCAGCAACTTTACTACATCCCTTACTTCATTACTAGCAAAATTTACATCTATTAATTGGATTCTTGTATAACTGTCTCTTATACACATCTCCGAGCCCACGAGACAGGCAGAAATCTCGTAT
>ENA-OSIY01001746-OSIY01001746.1-marine-metagenome-genome-assembly--contig:-NODE-1746-length-11520-cov-7.872586_pt1 | contig 11520 bp, 12 predicted proteins | sample MGYA00237884_ERZ534233 | MGnify/ENA primary metagenome ERZ534233 (study PRJEB26412, sample SAMN06343840) | marine metagenome | isolation source: estuarine water | place: USA: Columbia River Estuary... | reverse complement strand
TCTACACCTCTCTATTCGTCGGCAGCGTCAGATGTGTATAAGAGACAGTGCTAAATCCTTTGGATTGGAATTGCCAGTCATCCAGACTGCCAGCGCACCGGCCACTGAGCTTCTTGCCCATGATGCCAGCATTGCTTTTGCTTGATCCATTAGTTGTCTCCTTTGTTCAAGCTCCCGATGAGTGCCGCGACTTTCGCTTCACTCAATTCGATTTCGAAGTGCATCTCATCTTTTCGGTTTCGATAATCTCCACCCCATTTGAGGCCGTATTTCTTAGCCAAAGCTCTAATCATTGGAACCTTTTCAGCTGGGAATGTGCCGACTTTACCCAGCGGATGTTGCGTTGCGTTGAGATCAATGGCAGTGCCGGAGCTGTGATTGCTTAATGTGTCAGTGCTGCCACGTATCATTCTGAACGCATAACCCCAATCATCCAGCGCGCCTTCATCAATGGGTTCAATCAGCTCATGAAATTCTTTGCAGAATCCAGCAATCAATGGTGCAACGGCTTTTGCGCATCGCACCTTGACCTTTGTTCCCTCGATTGGAACGCTGATGATGTGGATTTCAGCTGCATCTTTCGATGCTGGCCATCCGTTATGACTTTGGAGCATCCGTCACCATTGGTGTGGATTGTTCCGCTTGGTGCTTGTCGTAATGCTCTTTTGTCATACCAGTAAAAGAACCATCTGAATTAGTAATGATAACGTGTTCTGTTACTTCACCAGTTAGTTCATTAGTTTGCTCAAAAAAACGGACATTGTTTGTCATAGTTCTGCTCCTAATCCAAAGCGGTTAGATACTCTCGTACTTAAAAAATAAGGAGCGTTTGCCGTTAAGCCGCTGGCAACAGTCGCCGTGATTGCTGCCGTTTGCTTATTATTAACGTTGCTTGTAAATGCTAACGCTGTGATGGATTGCTCTGCTGTTATGTAATTAACAGCCGTATTTGTCCAATCAATAGTTGTCGGAGCAACACGCATTTGAACAGGAAGTGGAATAGCAAAACCTGCTGAAGTGGTTGAGGAAGCAAAACCTTGTCCAATTCTTGCATCTGTAACTTCTGAAGCCGTATTCCAAGCAACATAGTAACGCTGGCAAGCGGCTAATTCTCCTTGAAGTGTTGCTGCATAAGTGCGGAACGGCAAAGCCACCGAACCTTGGTCAATTTGTACGCCTGTAATTTCGTAATAATCAGCAGCACCAGCAGTACCTACACCAGCCCAAGTGAACATAGCCACTAATTGAGTTGCAGCCGTTGGCACTGCTGCCGTTACGCTAAAGCGTGTCCAAGTGCTTGTTAGCACATTTTGCTGAGTAACGATGTTATTTGCAGCAGCACCGCCATTAAGTGCTTGGTCTGTTCCAGTACCATAAGCGAGATTGGCTGCTAAGTAACTAGATGCGGCAGAATAGTTAGCACCTTTTCTAGCGTAGAAAGATAAAGTAATTGTCTTACCAACAAATTGATAAGTATTTATTGTTTCAAAAGTTTGTGCAAAATAAAGAACGTTTGTATCTGTGTTTCCTGCGGTTCTTAAATATCTTGTGCAATACTGGATATTAGGTAAATTAGTCGTATCACCCGTTACTTGTCGTGAGATAGTTGCCGAGGAACCTACCGACCCTAAATAACTCCAACGATCTGCACCTGTGTATTGATTTGAATTACCTGTATACGTGGCTGAGGTATTCCTTTGCCACACTTGAAAAGCAGAATTAAGAATTGGATTGCCGATTGCAGGTGCAGGGCTATATCGCAAGCCTGTTGTGGCGGCACTATCTGCTACGAGAGTTTCGCCGTTGCTGCCTACGCCTAAACGCGCCGGTGTTGATGCAGCGGTTGCAGCGTAAATATCACCCTTAGTCGTTAAAGTCGCTTTTGTTGTTGCAGCAGCCGCTAGATCATAAGCTGATTTGGTAGCAGTCGGCGTTGATGCCAAGACTGATGATGTCGTTGATGTTGAATCTGAAAGCTGAACCGCACCTGATTGGCTAGTTGATGCTGATTGGATGCCCACTGTAATCGCACCAGATGTTCCACCACCGGTTAATGGTGATGTTGCAGTCACGCCAGTGATGTCACCTTGATCGTTAGCAATCCAGACGAAATCCATATTTGTATTAGTTGCCTTGGCCAAAATTTGACCTGTTGTGCCACCTAATAAATCAGCCATTGACGTATCAACAGCTTGTCCAAAGACTGCGAAATCAGCTGGGAGATCAGTGACCAAATCTGTATTGGTCGGCATCTGCCAGCCGAAGTTGCTTGTCGGATTAGTCATTGTTTCTCCTTATGCCACAATCGTGGCGTCTTGCCATTCCAGAACGCCTGAAACAGTATTCCATTGCTCAAGCGGCAAAACAGTTTCCCATTTCATCGCCTGAATGCTAAATGCCAGTGGCGACAATAGAGCCGTCACCTGTACCTGATTATACGCGGCAGTAAATGTCCAGCCCTCAACGAAACCCGCATAAGAGCCGGCATTCATATTCAGTGGCAAATCGGAGATTCTTAGCGGCAAGCCCATGAAGATGTTAATCATGGCATCACGATCTGAATCATCCAGCTCTGGATTGGTCAGCTCAAAAGTGATGGATTGCATCATGGCCAATGGGTACGCCCGGAGAGCCAAATAAAACGCGGCTTGGGCTGTGGCATCGGCTAGATGTTTGACTGTCGTTTGAATAATCTGTGAAAGCCGGCCATAAATAGAAATTGACGTTGCATCCTCATCGGAGATTTCATTGCCGGATGAGATGCCATATTGGACTGTTATTGAATTGCGCACGTCTCCAGCGCGGGTCTGGATGGCAATGCCAGATGCCAGAGCTTGATTGGCTGTGACGTCGGTATATCCGTAAGTCGCCAAATATGTGGATCGGTGAGTCGAATCTGCATAACTTATGGCTCCCGTTGCAGACTCATAAATATAGCCAATTCCAGACGTGGCCAAAGCTGCGACCAATGAATAGACGTCGGTTCGATTGGATGCGCGTTGCGCCAGCTCATAATTGCCTGGAGTATCAATTTCTCCTAGACCAGTATTTTCTGCATCCGCCCAAGTGGTCGTCGGATCATAGGTGTTCCATTGGAGCGCGGCCGGAACCTGTTGCCATTGAGCAAAGAGAACCTGACGCAGAATTGTCTCGATTTGATTGCCATCAAAGTCTTGAGTTAGGACGCCATCTGTGAGAGCCTTCTGAAGCCTTGCAAGGGCTCCTAGAGCCGTGATGGTGACTTCTTGAGTATATGCACTAGAGCCAACCTGCGACACGCTCACGGCGATATCCACTACTGATCCGCCAAAGATTGGCACATAAACCGCCGATGTGTCCTGCACTTCGATTGAGATGGTGTCGTTAATTTCGTAAGGTAATGCAGCTTGATTAAAGATGATTAAAGTGACCGAGCAATAGCCGGCTTGCGCCTGGGTATAAATATTAGTGCGTCCAGAAGTAATTGACAAAGTGGCTAGGACTGAGTCAGTGATGTCAGTGCCATCTATCTTTACTCGCCAGACTGGCGACCATTGGGTCATGCTAGTTGCAGGTTAGTAGCGCCACCTGTGCCGCGATAGAAACCATCGTTTAGCGTGTTAATAATTGTGCGCGCAGTACCTTCAGAATCAAAAGCCCCGTTTACTGTCAGATTGATTACGGTTGGCATTGAAGCGGCTTCGGCTGCGCGGAATGAGCCAGCGTTAAATGATCCTGCCATAAGTCCGGCAGCTCCAGCGACGGCGGAAGATACGCCAGCCGCCGATGTTGTTGTAGATCCTGTACCCGCTGAAGCCGTGACGCTGGGAATTGAGATCGAAGGAATGCTAGAAGTAGTGGTCTTTGGAATTGTGACACTTGGAACGCTAATTGATGGAGCAGAAATCTGTGACACATTAGGCAAGAATGGAATTGAGTTATAAACACGAATAAGAGCGTTGATGCCAGCCACTGCTCCAGAGATTAGTGAATTCAATCCAGAGATGACCGCGCCGATGACGTTGATGATTCCGCCAGCGATTTCGCCCACAACCTTGAACGCTCCGCCTAAGACTGTGACCAGAACCGGCACGACGTACTTTTGAATAAATCCAATAAATTCTGTGAATGATTCTTTGTTTTTGTCAATTGCGTCGGTGATTGGCTTAAAGAAATCAGCAAATTTGCCAAGAGCCGGCACGACTTCACTGACTATGAAATCAACCAATTTCTGAATGATTGGCAGAAGTTTATATCCAATAGTTTCTTTTGCTTCATCGAATGTGACTTTCAATCGATCCAAGCGGCCTTGATATGTTTCAGCATTAGCCGCAGCTGCTCCACCGAATAGATCCGTGAGTTTCTTTTGAACGTCAGTGAATGACATTGTTTTTAATTCGGCGGAAGATAATCCAATGCCTAGTTTTCCAAGAGCTGCCGTGTTGCCGTCGTAGGCCTTACCGATTGCGTTGGCGACTGCCTCTAGTGGCTTGCCTGTTGATGTTGAGACATCGAGAGCGACGGAAAGAAGATCCTGCGCCTTGCTCAAATCATTTGTGGAGAGCGCGATGCGCTGCAACGCCGGACGAAGCTTTGAATCACTGACGCCTGTTGCCAAAGACATCTTGAGAATCTGATCTTCTGTTGCTGCAATCTGTGCCTGTGTTGCACCTGTTGCAGACTTGAGAGCGTTGGCTAGTTTGACCTGTGCTGCTTCATCTTCAATCGCCGCTTTGACGCCATCGACGCCAATCTTGACCGCATAAGCAGCAGCAGCAGCTCCAGCAGCCGCGAACGCCAATCCTGCCTTCTTGCTAAATTCGCCCATCTTTGATGATGAATCATCGACGTCTCCATTGGCTTGAGCCAGTGATTTCTTGAGTTGATCTACATCAGCAAGAATCGAGAGCTTGAGTGTGCGCGATTGTCCGGCCATTTACCACTCCTTCAAGATTCTGTCGAAAGCATTTTCCCACTTGTCAATGATCTCTGGCTGTATTGCGCGAAGTGTCGGATAAATAAACCAGCCAGTTGAACCGCGTCCAGTCGTACCTGACCAGATTGGAAATTGCTTGAATTTATTGGATCCAAATTCTGTTCCGCCCCAGAGATCTTTTGTTGTTGCTCCGCCAGAGAATTTCTGACTTACAAAGCCGAAAGAGAGTTCGCCAATCTTGGAAGATTTAGACACACGGGAGCCACTGGCAATTCGGTCGGCGGCCTTGCCTCGACTGGTCGCCTTTTGCTGAATCTTACCTTGAGCAAATTCTGCAAGAGCTGACGATTCTCTTTTAGCTGCATCAGTAGCTTCTGAGTCCATCGCCTTGAATGCCGAAGTGATGCGACGAAGATCTGCCTTGTCATAGGCAATTTCAACCTTGTCGCTCATTCTGTTTCTCCAGTATCTCGAAAGCTGTGTAGATCTGCTCCGCCGTCGTCCATTCGCTCATTGGAATTCCCGTGGCTATGGCTAACTCCACCAGGATCCGATTTACGCTTCCGGCGGCGTAACTTTTGGGAGAACGTCACCGACTGTCACATCGGCCACTGTTTCACACCAGATTTCATAGCTCTTGATTGGCTTGCCACCGGCTTCACGTTTCATCGCATTCCACGCAAGGAAGAGAAGATCAGAGATTCCGATCTTCTCCTGCGCTTGCGAGATTGTGCTGCCTGTCTTTTGTTCCCATTTTGCCCACTCTGGCGGCTGCGCAGTGTATGTGCCAAATTCGCCGGACGTGTATTCGATGGTGATTGGTAGTCTCATTATGTGCTCCCGTTTCTCTTTCGATTAGCTGATTGTTAAGACTGGTGTTGTTGAGCAGAGCATCGCCCAGGTATCAGTTTGAGCATCTGGAGCTGCGCCGCCAGCAGTTGGAGCCACTGGAAAGACGTTGCCAGCAAATGATGCGCCGGTAGCTGATACGAGTGTGAATGCCAATGCAGTATTTGGAGATGAAGTGAATGCAGTCCACATCGCTTCGAAGAGTGATGAAGTTGCGCCCCAGTCTGCAAGAAGTGAGATGTTGAGAGTCCACTGATCATCGATGTGCTTGTAAGCCTTGCCATCGAGTGTCTGATATGTAGTGATCACTGGCGCATTGACCAGAGTGACCGCAGTTGTTTGCGCGTCATAATTCACTGAATTTAGGGTGAAGGTTATGTCGCGACCCGTGACGATAGTTGTTGGCATTTGTCTATCTCCTTAGATTGTCTGTTGTGTGTAGTAAGTGCTGACCGCGAGATCCGCCACTAGTAGGTTGGTCGCGCCGACCTGCTGGATTGTCGGACGTTGAACGTCTCCGACTTCATATCCTGCTGGCATCGCTGCGATGATGCTGATAATAAGCTGCTCAAGATTGTCCAGTGCTCCGGCCGTGTTGTTATATGCAACGGCCGCAGTGACCACGAAGTTGATTTTCACGCGCACCGCAGACTTGCCGATTGTTGTCGTTTCTAAGTAAGGCGAATCGGGAACGATTACGCAAGCCGGCGGAATGACTGCTTCTGGCGGAGATGAATAAACGGAAGCAACGACGCCGCCTAGAGCTGTTGCAAGAGTGCCGCGAACGTTGGTCGCAATTGTTGTTGGTGTAGGCATCAGATAGCCATCGTCGAAGTGTCAAGGTATGGCGAAAGTAATCCGACCACTCTGTTCATTAAGGATCGTCCCATTCTGTAAGGCGATGGCGTGAAATCGACGCCCTCTATTTGGCCACCTGGAGCGACCACGGATTGGAAAATCTCCACACTCACAATCGTCACAGCTTGTTCGACTGCCGGAGTTGATGCGTAAAGTGTGGCGGCATTGGCTCCGGATAGGTAAGCAACGCCAGCTGGTATGACTTCGCGGAAAGAAATGTTTGCGTTTGTCTTAGCAGCTGTAAAGACATAAATCGCGCCAGAGTAAAGATTGAACACTGGAATGAATGGAAACGTCTCCCAGTAATTTGATGTGACTGTGACTGTTCCGTTGAATGTTGATGGAACGCAACCAGTGACCACGACTGTCTGACCCTCGACGAAAGTGTTGGGACGTTGCGTGACGTAATAGGCGACATTGTTTTGAAGATAAACGCCGGCGATTGCAGCTTGATTGGCAGTCAGCATCGGCAAAATTACTTGTTCGGCAGAATCAATGATTCCGTCAAGGTAAGCATCTGAATACAGGGACGACGAAACGCCCAAGACTGTTCGCAGTTGCGATGCAGTAATGATAGATGGCATTTCATCGTCCCTTCGTATTCGGCTGGCCTAGATACGGGAGCGCACCTAGGCCATGATCAGTTGGATCAGGTTAGGTTGAAACGACGGAGACCGCCGGCGAATGTCACACCTGCTGCGACATATCCGTAGAGCATCAATTCAATTTCGCCAGATGTTGGGACATTGGCTGAAAGTGTTAGCGCAGGAGATTCGAAAATCTCGATTGAACGTGGCTCGATGATGAATGCTGAATCATCGATTGTTGTTGAAACCATGTTGGCATCGACATAGAGATCAAGGCCAAGAACGTTTCCGCGAATTGAAGTTGGATTTGCAGTACCACCAGCATTCTGAGTCAATGGCTGAGCGTTGTAAATTGGACGGCCAGTTGAATCAGTTGCACCCATCAAGAGTGACCACTGTGATGTTCCAGCAACGTATGCAGTTGCAGTGCGCTTTGTTGCGTTGTATGCAGCTGCTGCTTCTGTTGATACGAATGAAATAATGCCAGCTGATGTTGCAGCTGTTGTTGCAGCTTGTGTTCCACCGGCAACAATTTGAGCAATTACATATTCGTCAGTTGCTTGAGCGTAGCCTTCCCGTAAATTCTGAAGCATAATTTCATAAAAGCTCGGATCCGACCTGTCAAGGAGCTCAACACTGTAGCGTTGGAAACCCATTTTTTTAATTACAGTTGCGTTCACATAGGCTGAGGTAATTTGGGTAGTTCCAGTTGGATCTCCACCTTCTGCCACTGTTGCCACTGTTGAGTTAGCAGTGATCTTAGGAATTGACACTGTCATTCCGTATGAATTAAGTGGGCGAGTACCACCGCACGCGTCGATTGTTGGACGAACCATTGTTGTGTTAGTTGCAACGTCGCGAATGTATGAAACTGGTGAGAACGCTGGATTTGTTGTGAATGAATCATCGGCAGCCATTACGTACTGACGAGAATCTTCGTTGCCTAGCTTCGCCTTGATTGTGTGCTCAAGGTATGCCCCTGGAGTTGCAATTGGTGAACGTGGCTTGGTGAAGTACAACGGACGAGTTGCATCTGTTGCTGTTACGACTTTGGAAGCTTCAACCGCTTCGGCTGCTGCTTCGGGAACGGCTGGAGTTGATTCCACTTCGTTTTCTCCTTCGATTGTTGGTGTGTTTGTTTCTGACTCTTCGGCTTGTGGCTCTGATTCAGAATCTTCTGTTTCACTAGCTGCGACGGCGACTTTTGCGCTGGCAATTGCTGGATCTGTTACCAGCGAGACTTCTTTCAATGCGCTTGCACTGATAACTAGAACGCCATCGACATTCTTATATTTCTCAGCTAGAACGCCCACTGAAAATCCATCGCGCAGTCCAGATGATGCTTCGACTAGAGAATCGTTGCCGGCAGTTGTGTTGCCAATTGAAAATGTTGCATCGATTCCAGAATCTGTGACTTTGTAAGATTTCAAGAATCCGATTGGAGCTTCACGGCGATGTTCAAGTAGCAATTTAGTTGAATCGCCAAAAGTAATTGATCCAGGCTTGAATGATGTCGCTCCGGCTGATGTGGATCCAGTTTCATTCCAGGTGACAATGCGACCAGAGATTTCACGCTTTGGAAAGTCTGTGGCCGTGACCTTGATTGAAAAATCAAGATTCATTGGAGTTGGCTTTGTTTCTTTCATGAGATCATGTCCTCTTCTCGTCGGATTTCTTCTGTTGTGATTGCACCTATATCAAATAACAATTTGTAAACTTCTGCGCGCTCTTTGGCTGATCCACGCAAATAATCATCAAGGTCAAATTTAACTTCTTGCGATGCCGGAACGAAATCATTTGGCATTCCAGTCATTGAAAGACGCTCTTCAATGCTGGTCATTACATTTCTCAGCGAGAAATCGACAAGAGATTGACGTGAAAGAGCTGCGTTGGAGTAAGTCATACTGGAGCCAGTTTCAGCATCAACGTAGTAAGCCGGAATGCCACACGCACTGGCTAATTCAGTTGCAACGTAGGATCTAGCTTGATTGAGCTGCAATTTCTCTGGGTCAAATCCTAGAGCTTGCAATTCAACGTCAGCGTTTAAGAATGCAGTTGAACGATTGCGTCGAGCACTGCCCCAAGATTCAAGAAGCTTTGCGATGCGATCTGCTGGAAGTGCAGTGCCATTAGATTTCAAAACCATCGTTGGAACTGGTTCGCGTGCATACATAACCGCTGCGCGTTCTAATTCTGCGCCGGCTTTGATTGTGCGACCAGCACGATTCAAGATTCCTTCATCGTTTCCGTAAAACACTGCAAGAGCACCGACGCCAGAATCTGGAACTGGAATGTTGTCCACTGTGTAATACTCAATCTCTGTTCCACGTGCGTTTGTAATAATTCCGACGCGAGTTGGCGAGATTCTTTCAGCTGCACGAATGCGATACGTATCTGCATAAATTTCAGTAATGCGAAGATACCCATAACCAAATAGCAGGAGATCTTCGCAGAGCCAGGCATACGTGCTAGATCCTGGAACACGTGGATCTGGTTGATTGATGCACTTTGGCGGCGTCTCTACTTCTGATCCATCAGCTTTGACGCGAACCTTCAATGGAATTGATGCGACGCTTGAGGTAATGATGTTACGTGCGCGAGCACACGTTGGCACTGACATAAATTCTGCACGTGATGCAGTGATGCCAGTGATTCCGTAGAAATTGTAAATTGAATCCGTTGTATTCGTAGGCGCAAGCGATGCCTGGACGTCATACGTCGGTGACGGAGCCGATGTTGTGACGTTGCGAGAGAATAGACCCATGCGTGAAGTCTAAGCCTCGCGTATACATCTAGCCGACCAGAATGTCTATCTCCATCTCTGGGCGTGTCGCAAAATGTGTCGCAAGAGCCGAAGCCACAGCTGCGCAGACCGCAACGCTTGAGGCGCGCCGACCGATAATCCAGCCGCCATCTCCCATTGGTAATCTGACGGCCGATAATATCTGCTTGGATAATTCTGCCTGTTTCCCGTGGATCAATCTCTTTGAGGTAATCGCACCGAGCAATTCATCGCAGCTCTGGCCATAAAGTGCGCCATCGATACTGATGATGGGAATGCCGGCTGGCTGTAATCGCGCAGCTACGGCAGAGCTTGTGCGCTTGCTAAAGGCCACATATTCAAGCGGATATTTTCTGGCATACGGCGCGACATCGTTGGCAATAGCTTTATCGTCAAGCGAAATCGGATTGTGCCAGGTATGCAGAAGCTTGATGTTGAAAGTGTCGTCGGCATTTTTTTGAGCCGCAACCAATGCCCCATCTCTACGATCTGGCGATAGATCTAGGCCGAACCACGTCAGCTTGTCCACATCAAGCTGCACTTCATCGGATCCACACTCTTCCCATTCCTTCACAGGAATCGCTCCGGAGATTGTATTGACCCAACGGCAGAGCACTTCCGTCTGGACGACATCTGGCGGATCATTGAGAACGGCGCGGATATTATCTTCGTGGATTGTGTGACCAAGTGCTGGATTGCTGGCGACCCAATTCTTCTCATCTTCAATCTTGTCCGAGAATGCTGACCATTCGAAATAGGCGATGTCGTCGTTGCCACCAGCAGCCGAAGCCATACCGCGCTCGCGTAATTGATTGAGAATCAACGAGTGTTGATCTCCGGCATTTGAAAACGTCCAGAGCTGCGGATTCTTAGCGGCCATCATCGTATATCTCATAGCTGACCAGGCTTCGGTGTCTTTGAGCTGACGCGTTTCGTCCATGTACACAGTCTCCGGCTTTGCAAATCCACGTGCCGCAGCGTTCGCCGCCTTGACCACGTAGCGAGCACCGGACATCAATTCAATTTCTTCGGATCCATGCGCCCATCGGATCTTCTTGACTTGCTTAGCTAGAGATGGATTGCTTTCGATGATGCTGACCACGTGCCGGAACGTCTCCAGCGATGTAGTCAGTACGTGAGCCGAACCAAGCTGCAAGGATTCTTGCCATAGGAAAAGCCGAGCCAGAATCGACATCTCCATAATCGTGGACTTGCCATTCTGACGAGCTGCAACAACCACAACCAGAGGCGCATGCCAGCGTCCGTCCGGCTTAATCTTAAGCGCGTGCTCGAACACGAACTTTTGCCACGGCATCAATTCGATACCGATAGAAGCTGCGAAATCTATGATCTCCAAGCCTTTTGACGGCAAATCGTTGAGCCTAGAGTGGATTCTAGGCGTCCCTGAGCCGATTAGACGCTCTGGTTGGGTATCAATTCCCTGTTCGTCCCTATTCGAGCCTGTAACGACCTGCAACGCCCGATTCTGCCCTGTTGTGGCCTTAGTCATGGCTTGTGCTCTCTTGAGT
>ENA-OSIY01001745-OSIY01001745.1-marine-metagenome-genome-assembly--contig:-NODE-1745-length-11525-cov-6.353512_pt1 | contig 11525 bp, 12 predicted proteins | sample MGYA00237884_ERZ534233 | MGnify/ENA primary metagenome ERZ534233 (study PRJEB26412, sample SAMN06343840) | marine metagenome | isolation source: estuarine water | place: USA: Columbia River Estuary... | reverse complement strand
GACAATTATCAGCAAAAGTTTTAAGTGTGGTAATTTTACCTTTAAGCTCGTTGTTTTGTTCTTGGTTAACGATTTTAATTTCTTCCTCAACGTCTTTTAGATTTGATTTTAAATGTTTAATGCTGAGTTCAAACGTTTTGTTGTTGCTAACAAATTGTTTTATTTGGTTTACGTTTTCGACACAAATCTTTTTAGTAGACTTAAAGCTATATATATCGTTTTCTATTTCTTGCAAAGAAGTTTTAATTTTGACTTCAGCCTCTGCAAATTTTTCAATATCAAGATTGTGTTTTGCAATTAATTTAGAAACATGTTCAATATGCTCCTCTGAATATTCCCTAGAACACGTCGGACATTGATCTTTGTTGGTTTGTAACTGCTTAATTTGTTTTAACAAAGAATTAGACTCAGCTTGAATTACGTTAATTTTAGACTGAAATTTGTTTTTCTTTTCATTAAATTGTTCGATTTGTTGATCACAAAGCTCTATTTTTTTATCATCAACCTCAATCGTTGAAGTGTCTGATTTAACAATTTTTGACTCAAGTTTTTGGATGTCTGCAACTAACGTATTTTTCTTTTCATTTAATTTATTAAGACGGTCAGTCTTAATATTTTCGTAATTGTCGAATTGGGTTTGATTAAAATTTAATTCATTTTGAGTTTGCTCAAATTTCGTATAAGCAACTTCATAATCTTTTTTGGCAATACTGTGATCATCTCTTGCTTTTAAAACCATTTGTGTAAATACTTCGAGTCCAAGTACACTTTCAATAAATTTTCTCCTATCGGTTTTAGGCAAAGCCATAAAAGGCAAAGCAGTATTGACAGACATAATAACGGAATTTTGAAATACCGTAGAAGGAGTGTGTATTACTTCTTGAATTAAAGCATTTGTTTTAGCAAGAGTAGATCTAGTGACATCTTGACCATTCTTAAGAAGTATGCATTTTGTTGGATTAAGCATCCGAACAATTTTATATGTATCAATAATGTTATTTGAAGCCACATCGAACTCCAAAGACACTTCGCAGCGTTTTTTAGTTGAGCTGTTTTGTATGTGATCCTTTGATATCTCTCTCAGAGTAGTACCATACAAAGAATAATAAAGTAATTCAGTAATACTCGATTTGCCTGCTCCATTTTTGGAATCTTCTTTGTCATAGTTGGACCCAATAATAGCATTAACTCCAGGCCTTAAATCCACTTGTACAGGAGTGTCACCAAAGGACAAAAAGTTTTTACCTTCAAGGGCTTTAAACGTAATAAATCGCATTTAAAGCACTATACAAAATATACGACGTTGTTCAACTATTATTTTAAATTTTTAAAAAATCTTCAGGGGAAATTACATTCATTAAAGTTTTTTTATTTTTTTCATAATAATAATAAGTTTTACCTAATTCTAAAGGAACTTCATTATACAATTTTTGTTTGCCCTTACGTATTACTCCGCATCCACAATCTGAATCAACAACACAAATATCTAAATCAGGATTATTATATCTTAGATCAATAATAGAACGAAAAACCGTACCGTTCCAACACACTTGAATAAACTCTTCACAATGAGGTAAACAATCGTGAACTACAATTGTACCGTTAGCATTTAAACACTTTAAAGAATTTAAAATATCCGTTGTGCATTGTTCTTCAACATGAAGACCATCAACAAAAATAATGTCAAATTTTTTTGAGTTTTGAGCAAAATACACATCAGAAGTCATTTCGTGAGTAAGCCCTTCGTACCGTTTTTCCGGATCTACGCATTCTTTATAATCTATTGCAATTTGAGTAAAACAATCTCCCAATTGAGTCCCAATTTCAAGATATGTTTTGTAGTTATTTTTTTTAATTAAATGATTGATTATTTCGAAACGTTTCATAAAGAAGTTATTGTTTTTGTAAAATATTTTGCTAAAGCTTTTGTTGTGTTGTTATTTAACACATGTGTCTCTGCTTTGTCAACTAAACTATCATAAAGGTCAATTGAAGGAGTCGACCCTATTTGTTTTATCAAATCTGCACATAATTTTTTAGGAAAATGTGTCATAGTTTGGACAGGACAATGCTCTATGTTAATAAAATAAGGCAAACAGCCATTAGCCAAAATTTCATAGTGTCTCATGCAATCCCAACCAGCTTTTTTTGTAGTTACAGCAAAACGTGCGTCATTATAATCTTTATAATAATCTGCCTCATTGTTGTATACGTACGTTTGTTTATTTAAAGGAGTAATAAACGAAAAGTCTTTTGTTTTTGTTTTATTAAAATTTACTTTATTAGTAGGTATAGCAAACGAAATAGGAAACAATCTATTAATATTAATTGTCAATTCTCGCTTAAAATACATAATTCCCAAGTCAAAAGATTTGTGGATATTTGTTTCGTCTTCTCCGTCTACTGCAATTACTTTATTTTTAGGATAATATTTTAAAATACTATCAATGTAATCACTGCATCTCCAAATAGAACCATATACAATATAATCAAAATATTTATTTTTAATTTTTGAAGTAATATCTGTCCTATCAACCTCTAAATCTGGTAATACTCTTGTGACAGACATTCCCATTCCATATAGTTTTTTGGCTGCTTGTTCATCATATGTTATGTAATTGTGTGCTTGTTTGTTATAATCTACTACGTCAGCACCAAATATTTCTTTCAAGCCAATGTGCAAGCAATCATTTTGGTAGTCGACGTGGTCTCCTTTTGTAAGGTATAATATTTTCATATTTGTTTCAGGCTAAATGTTTTAAACTGAGTATTAATTTTAGAATTTTTAGGAACACACAAAAAATCTGCAGGATATTTTGTAATCATTTGGTACATATCATATTCAAGATCTTTTTTAATAAATGAAATAAGTTCCTGGGGAGTGTATCCAAATTTTGCCAATTGAAAATCTTCAATTTCTACAATTATTACCGGTTTGTCTTTTAAAATTTTACTTTTAGCTCCCTTTAACACAGGTAACTCGCAGCCTTGTACATCTAATTTTATAAAATTAATGGTTGGTAAATTTAAGGAGTCAATGACAACCATTTTGACTCGTTGTCCGTTTTCATTTTTAGTTATAGAAGTGTCTCCGTGGTTGATTGTTTCATTTGAGGCCGTATTTGGTTCTGGAATAAAAACGTGTTCATTTGTATCTCCCACAGCATTATTAAATACTTGAACATTTAATAATCCATTCAAATAAGCATTTGCATTAACTTGGTCGTGAAACAACCTCATTGGCTCAAATGAAAATACTTTACCACAGTCTTTTGTTAAAAGACCCATTGTCACTGTGTGATATCCAAAATTAGCCCCAATATCCAAACAATTATATGTCGGCTTTATATAACCAACAAGCAATTCGGTAATGTGTTCCTCCCAACACCCTTCTTGTTTAATTGTATTTCCAATCGCATCGTTTGATAAAAAAATGTAATTTTTGTTAAAGCCAAATTCAGTTAAACTCAATGTAGTAAATAGTGATTTCATTTTAAAAATATTTTATTGAAACGTTCCATGACGTTATTTGGGGAAAATTGATCTACCATTAATTTACAATCATCAGATGAAATGGTGTCGTGTTGTTTGACAAGGTTGTTAAAAATCTCATTTAGTTGAATTGAGTTTTCATACCAAACTCCCTTATCTCCCATTAAACTAATGTGATGTTGGTCTAAACCATTTTTCCAGCTAATTACGGGTTTACCACCATGCAAAAATTCACAAACAGCTAAACCAAAACTTTCTCCGTGATTTCTTCCATGAATCATGTAATCACACGTATTAACGAAATTGGATTTGTGTTGAAGATTATAAGTGCCATTTACGTGTATAATACTTGAATTTTCTGGACCGAATGGCTTTGTGTTCATAAACAAAAAAGTAATATCACTTCTTGTTTGTAATATATTGTATATTTCTCTATGAACAAAAGGTAAATCAAATTCTCCATAACCACCATATCTTCCTACAACAATATTTTTAAGAGGAATATTTAAACGTTCTTTGAAATCAAAATTTGATTCAGGCAACCAAACGATGTGTGGTACATAATCGTTTGGCATCCCCATTTTAGTCGCCAACCATTCAGAAACATACGCATACGAATCCCCGTGAACGTCTTTGTTTTGAAATACAGCATGTATGGCATTTTTTACTCCAGGAATTAACTTTCCGTCCATATCCCCTGCTTTGATATAATACACATATTGTATATTTTTCTCTGTAACAAACTGACAGCAATCTTCAAAATTATTATATAAAAATACTTCAAATTTATTTTGAAACTTTTTAAGTGTTTCTAGATTTGAATTTGCATCCGAAATAATATAAGATTTGTTACCCAATATTGTTTCATTATACAAAGCGTAGTCATACAAGGCAACCTCTGTTCCTCTTATGCCCAATTGATTTGAGTGAAATGCTACTGTTTTCATTTATATGGTTTAAAATGTTTATATCCACCAGATTTATATGGCTCATTATTCCATTTATTTGCTAACAACACTCCTTGTTCGTTCATATTTTTTGATGTATATTTGAGTCTATCTTCTGCGTAGCCGTTTGAATGACCGGACTGATGTTTAACACGAGCTCCAGTATGGACTCCGTGCAACAAATTACATCTCTCCAAAGACATAATATAATCATTATCTTGATAAAAAAAGTAAAAGGTCTCATCTAAAAAGCCTATATGATCAAATACGGAACGTCTACAACAAAAAATACAACCATACATATGCAAAGATACCTCAGTTCCATAGTACAACTTGTTGTCGGACGGTAAAAACATTTTAGTGTGTCGGTGCCATTCTCTATCAATTGGCGATATTGAACTAACGTCCGTATTTGTTTGGAATTCCTTCAAAATAACCTGCAAACAATTAGGTTGGATCAATAAGTCGTTATTTGGACCAATAACAAATTCAGCTTTACATTTAGCTAAAGCAATATTATAAAATTCGTTGTAATTAAATTGTTTATTGGGCTTAATGAGTTCCACTTTGGGTTGACCGTAGGTTTGATTAAAATCAGAATTTGTTTCAACCACGTATATTTTATTGATTAAATCATCAGCTGTATCAATATAAGAATCAATGCAACTTTTGGTTGTGTTAAAAGTTATGTCATCTACTGCTAAAGAAAGTATAATGACGTCAAATTTATTATTGAGATTGGACATATAAATAATTTTCTAATTTTTTAATAACATCATATTGATGTAAAACATACGGTTCGTTTTTATTAATTTTAATAAGTGAAGAGTTTAAATCGACTTCAGCGTTACCATAATGAGCTAAATTAGCAATTTCAAATTGATTTAAAATGTTATACCTATATTGATCAAAGTAAACAACTTTATTCAAAGATGCTTGATCTATGTTTTGATAATTTCCTATTCTTGAAATAATTTGTGTCATATCAAGACACATTTCTTTTAACAATTCTACAGCTGACTCTCTATTGCTTAGTATACTTCCTCCATTCAATATTTGATATTTTTTAAGCAGATTGTATACATCGGAATTATAGCACAAATTAATCCACGTAGTATTTGTTTGACAATTAGAAATATATTGATTCTCGCTTGTAACGTATGGCTTATAATTTTTAATCAATTCGAATACGTTTTTTTGAATATAAACATCAGTCAAGTCACACAAGTATACATTAGAGGCAGTTGAATAATGTTTGGAATATAAGTAAAAAAATATAACCTTTAATGTATATGGAGATATTGTTGTTTGTACGTTATATTTTTTAGCTAATTCCAAAGAGTCTACAATATTTACATTGTGATCTTTTAAAAAGCTAGTTAAATCAGGGGTTATTCCTGACGATATAAGTGTTAATGTGTCACAAAATTGTTTGGCACTTTTAACAAAAACTTTAATTCCAGGACTTAGCTTGTATCCTTGTCCAAATGTAATAATTTCGTTCATTTGTTATTTTTTAATTGTTTTAAAATTTCCACGACTTGTTCTTCTGTATGCAAAGGTGGTTGGTTTGGATAATGGCTATGTTTATTTTTATAAATTTCTCGACCAGCCATTACCTTTTTCATCCACTCTGTTTTGTCTTTTGCAATAGATGAATTTTCAATTGCTCCAGGAGCTTCAGTAATTAGTTTGTGGCTATTTGCTAAATCAGCAAACCACCAAAATGGAGGATGGTATCCTGCCTTAATAATACTGTAAGTAGAACAGACGTGCTCCCAACAATTATCGTAATCCGTAGGCATGTAACCCAGACCTTGCTCTAAAAGTGTTCTAGTAAAAAACGAAAACATAGCAACTGTGTGTTCATACAAAGCAATTTTGCATGTTTTGTAGTCCACTATTAGTTTAGGATTTGGATCGGTTCCTTCGTCTAACAAATGACGATTATGTAAGTCAGGATTTTGAATTGTTTGTTTGCGATTAAATGGTGAACCAGGCCCGTAATTGAAATGATGGATGCCACTCGTTTTATAAGCGGTAACATATTGTTCAAATATGGATTTATCTTTAATAATCATATCATCTTCAATAATAAAAATATAATCACATCCTTTATCAAAAAGATGTTTCATTGCTTTATTTTTAGATTTAGCCACACCTTGGTTGGTCTCATTCTGAACCCAATCTCCAAATGATAAACTAAAATTATCTATCGGTTCACCATCATTAACTACAACTAGTTCACTTATAACATCCTTACAAGGATTCAATGATGCCAACAAACCCTTCAAATACTCAAGACGCTCGTGAGTAACAATTCCTACGCCAATCTTTTCTTTTAGATTATTCATGAGATACTTGACATATTTTATACAATTCTAAGCATTTATCAAGCACTTCTTTTTTAGTAGCACGTGTTTCAACATGGTCTACAAATTCATGAAAAGCTGTTTCAATATCAATCGAAAGTTTTTTAACTTCTTTTGTATCAATCTGAGCTGTGTCTAAAATGTTAAATTCGGTTCTAAATTGCAATGGACCATATTGAGTGAGCTTTGAAATAAGCAAGTCAAGTGTTAACGTATCCAATTTTGTGTCAACATATACACTGACAATATTGCCTTTGATGCGATTAGGAAGATCTGTATATTTTTTTTGCAAAAGCTCTGAAATTTTTAAACGAAAGTGTTTGGGAGTAATATCGTTTTCGATAAACTCAAATCTAGTTATATCATCGAAGTCAATAATAGTAACACCCTTTTGTTGTTCTCTGTCTCCAAAATCCATCTCATAGGGTGACCCGAGATACATTACGTATTTGCCACCATCATACGTTCTTTGTTCTTTGTAGTGAAAATGTCCAGTAACAACAGCATCAGCTTTTTCTAACAAGTCAGTAGAAGAATCTCCGTGATCACAAATCTTGGTTGCATTCATTCTAAAATTAGCAATCTCAAAATGTCCTACAAGCATGTCAACTTTGTCTAGATCTTTTACTACTGTTTTCCAGGGACAAAACGTTACAAGTTTTTCTCCGACTTGAATAGTGGTTGGATTAGTATAGACATTAATATTATCTCGCTCTAAAATCTCTACGGAATTTACTTCTACAGTTGAAGACAAAAAAGCATCATGGTTACCTGGAACTAAATGCACTTGATAGTCTTTAAGAATATCAAAAAACCTTTTAGCTGTATGCAATGTGTTAACCCCAATCTCGTGTCTATCATGAAATACATCTCCTGCAAAAAAGATAGTATCAAGCTTGTGTTCTTTCATTACTTTATCAATCCACTCAGCTAAATCCAAACAAATTTTATGCCAAGTTTGGGAGTTTTGATGAACTCCTAAATGCAGATCAGAAAAGAAAAGAACTTTATTGTTTTTTGGATTAACCTTCGAAGTGGCCATTTTGTGTATAATCGTCACTTGACATGTTATGAGTATTTTTTCTAGAAGGAATATAACCACTACAAACATGGTCCTCATATTTTTCTTCTTGATAGCGTTTCAGAGTTTCAAAATCTTTTTTGTTTTTCTTAATGCAATTTTGAAAAGCGTGGTAAGCAACTTTTGTAAAATAAGAAAATGGATTATATCCAGCACTACACTTAAAGCGCTTTCTCCTCAAAGCAGTCATCATTTTAACAATCGCATCTCCTTGCATTTCTGTTTTAAAACTGTATGAATAAAAGTTACGAGCTAATCCTAAACGCACAGCAATCATTTGAATCATTGCTGCTAATTTTTCAGAAATAGTGTCTGTCTCTGACGCATAATATTCAACAATCAAAGCTTCCATTTCAATCGGATCGATGTACACATCTTTAAGTTCTTCTTTTGTTCTACGAACTCTTTTTTGTGGAGTTGGTGCTAGTTTATTCATATGGTAGGCAGATTATATAACTAATAGTTTATTTTTCAACAATCTCAGAGGAAATTATTGGAATATTTTCTGTTGTATATAAACGTTTTCTTTCTTCAAAGTGTTTATATCCATAAGTCAAACAAACGTCAGCAACATCAAAAATTGTAGCCATTTGCTTTGTATGATGCAAACGCAAGCTTCTTCCAATTGATTGTATAATTTTAATTCGAGCTTTGCCAATGGCTGCGAATACGATGTTGTGCAGATTTTTAATTGATATACCAGTTGAAAATATCTTAGAAATAGCAATGCAAACAATACCTGAAGTTTCTTCCATTAGAGCTCTCATTTTTTCTCGTTCTTCAACTTCTACAGAGCCTTGAATAAAATAAATTTGTTTGTCTGTTTTTGCTTTCAAATATTCCAACAAATATTCCCCGTGAACAATTCTATCTACAAGAACAAGTGTGTTGGTTTCTATTTTGTTGATAAGCTTAGCAATAACAGAATTTCTAAATTCGTTTGTGTGGAGCCATGTAATTTCTTCCTCATATCCAGCAGTTGGTTCTGACATTGAAGGTTTAGTGAACTTAGGAATATTTTTATGATTTAATTCCAAGGCAACAACTCTTACTTTAGAAATGTATTTGTCTTGTCTAAGTTCAATTGACTTTTTATAATAAATTACAGATCCAAAAATTCTATTAATTGTCCACACATCAAATTTATTTTCTGGTAACGAACCCGTAAACGCAAACATATGTTCAGGCTTTAACGCTTTTACTAAATTAGAAATTTTAGTTGCAGTTGCTAACTTATGACACTCATCACATATAATTGTTTGAAATCTTTCCAAAATATCGGTATTTTGTTTTTTAGAAAGCAAAATTTGATTGTTAGCAACAACAATTTTAGTTGGGGAAAATTCATAATTTCCTGTCCATTTAGAAATCAATTCTGCTGAAATACCATAATCTAAAAAATCCTGATATGTTTGCTGAACCAATTGAATATCTGGAACAAGGACAAGTATATTATAATCCTTTTCTTTAAGGATTGTTGAAGCGATTAGCGCAATTACTAGTGTCTTTCCTGCTGATGTTGGAAGTACAATTATACCCTTTCCTTTTTGCAAGGCTTTGTTTGCGGATTCTGTTTGATAATCTCTTGGTGTTAAATTAACAGATACGTGCTGATCTGCAATAAATTTTATGCTAATTTTTTCTGATAGTTTAGGAGTAATTGTTAATTTTAATGACGGAAATTTTATCTGAACTTCGCTACAAATTTCATTAAAAAAAGGAAGGTCAAAATATCCTTTATTAGATATTGCATACTTTCTAACTGGCATATTTCTGCCCGTTCTTCTTCTCAAAAAAACCAAAGCTTTATCCTCAATCGAAAAATGCTCTCTAATTTGATCAAGATATTCTGAAACAATCTTAGGCTTTCTTGCAACAGTATCAAAATCAAAAAGTACTTCCATTATGTTGTTTCTAATGTAATAATCTTTGTAAGATTGTTCATTCCGAATTGTGCATCTCTAAAATTCATTTCTACTTTTGACAAATACTCAACAAGAAGTTCGTTGTTGGTTATTTCATCATCAATTTTTTGCATCACTTCGTGTTTAGAAATTGATTCAATAATAGTTTTAGGACTAAGACCAATTGGTGATTCGTTTTCTAGTTTTATACGAAGAGCTTTAGTTGCCTTTTCTTTAGTCTTTTTAAGTTTATTGATTTGCTGTTTATGAAACATCAAACGACCAACCCAATAATGTCGAACAGAAGGAAGAGCCATTTGAGCATCCTTCATATTCAATTCATCAATTTTAAGAAACTCTTCTATCTTTTGATGATATTCAGTAAACAAATCTATAGATGCGGTGTCAGACATAAAAATAAACTAAATTGAATTGTTTGTTGGATTTACTATCAACATAATAGTGTTTAAAATCTGGAAACATTGTTTCAATAATTTTAACAAAAAAATCTAGTTTTCTTTTTTCTGTTTTTAAAATATAAAAATATAAAATATCAGGAAATTTTTGTGTTCGTTTGTGCATGCTAGTTATAATAGCATCTTTTATGCTTTGTATAACAGAATAAGCATAATTGCCTAATTTATTTGTAGTCTTGATTTCTCCTTCATTATCTTGAAAATTTATGTTAACTATTGGAATTTTAGTGTCATCTAAAACGTGTTGTAACCCTTTTAAAAAATTTCGATCTTCAAAATTAATATATAAAGTGTTTAAAAACTCTGTATGCAAGTGTTGTTTGTCATAAAAACTTACACTCAATTTAAATTCCATTCCATTAGTAGCTACTACGTGATATAAATCAGTATGATCGTTTGAGTTAATTTTTTCAAATGATTCATATAAAGCATATGACGTTTGTTTGCAAACATAAAAAACTTCCCAAAACCGTTCCCAATTAAAACCACAAACGTCTTCTTTTAACAAATAATCATAGTTAGGAGCTTTAGTTGATTCATAAATCAATTCTAAAATTTTATCATTATTGCTCATTACAAAAATTATACTAAAGAAAAAGAAAAAAGCTACTACTTTCCCCCGCCCCCTTATCTTTATATTCCGGTTATTCAGATCGAAGGAGGGAGGTCCCCCATTGCTGAGAAAACCTCCTTTTCTTTAAACTCCGTGTAAAACGAGTCTCAGTCGGGTTAGTCAAGCTTCAAAAAATCCTATGATTAATATGCCCCCTCGGTTGTCCTGTAAGGGCTGGCTTGAGTGGTCCTGGCAAAAGCCAGACAACGGTCACGCAATTAGCGCACATCGAGAAATGTTTTTAATTTGTTAATCGCTGATCCTTGTTGTTTATCTCACTACTGAGACCCGCTATAACGCTTTGGCTAGGGCTAACAGACGATTGGTTTAATGTCGTTTACTTAGTATAATTGTCAACAATTTTTCTTAATTACTTTTATGGAATTTGAAAAAATAGTCGACATAGTCCTTAAAGAAGACATGACAGCTGGGGGAGCAGGTTCTGTTCTTGGACCAAATGTTGGATCTACGGCCACAGAATTTAGCGGCGACAATTATGCTCCAGGAGATGCTCGTGTTCCTAAAAGTATTTTTGGAGGAGTACTTACGCGCTCTGGTATGTCAAAAACCAGCAAAAAAAAGTCTAAGAAAAAATACTATTCTGGAAAGTATAAAAAGAAATCTAAAAAGAAATCCAAAT
>ENA-OSIY01001744-OSIY01001744.1-marine-metagenome-genome-assembly--contig:-NODE-1744-length-11532-cov-8.799651_pt1 | contig 11532 bp, 5 predicted proteins | sample MGYA00237884_ERZ534233 | MGnify/ENA primary metagenome ERZ534233 (study PRJEB26412, sample SAMN06343840) | marine metagenome | isolation source: estuarine water | place: USA: Columbia River Estuary... | reverse complement strand
TTTTTAATGATACGGCAACCACCGAGATCTACACCTCTCTATTCGTCGGCAGCGTCAGATGTGTATAAGAGACAGTTCTATTGCTTACCCAAAAACAATACCCGTAAATAAAGTAGTTGTTAAATTTGAAACATCTCATGCAACACCTTCTTCTTGGACAATTTCTGCAAATGGATCAACTGTTTTGAAGACTGGCACAGCGGTTAAACCATTTACTTCTACAGTAGGTTTAGTTACAACTAAAAACTACGATGCAGGAACAGTTACTATTTACTATACAGGAACAACTTGGAGCTTACTAGAATCAGAACTTAACTACAATGCTTTTGTAAATGTAAACTCCTTAAGCCTTGCAGCAGTAAATCCAGGCGGATGGATTGGAGTAATAGAAGTAGCTCCACATATGGTAAAAGACTTATCAAATGATATTGTGTCCTTTGATATTGTCAAAGAGCAAAATGCAAGCACAGAAGAGCTTCTACCAGTTGGGTACTGTACTGCCAACTCATTAGACCTTAACATTGTAAAATATAATCAAACATCTCTTCAGTTTAAGGGATTTAATAAATACAATATAACTGAAACATTTGATACGTCAAAAGTATATTTGGTAAGGGATGCTGAAATAACTGCATACATAAAGGTCTACCATGCCGATGGAACATTTACAGATTCAACGGGAAAATACTACAAGATCCCACAGGGCTTATTCTATATAGATACATGGAACATATCTGATGTAGGAGACGTAAACATATTTGCCTTAGACTCTGCAAAAATATTGCAACAAGCTATTTGCCCAGATATGGTATGTAATAACTATTCAGCCATTGCAATCATTAGAAGAATGCTAGATTCAGTAGGGTATACAAATTATAATTTTAACTATACAGACACAGACGGATCTGTTATAGTCCCCACCTATTGGTGGAGTTCTTCTTCAAATGCTGGCGGTAATGGATCTGTAACAGTGTGGGATAACCTTCAAGACTTGTGTAGAGATTCTCAAATTACAGCTTTAGTTGATGAGTACAACGTGCTTCAGTTTTATACAAGAGACTATCTGTTTAATTCATCTAACCCTACATCTTGGCAATTTAGACACACTGCATCTGGAGAGCTGTTGCCAAACATCATAGATCTATCTAAGAAAGAAATGCCTTCAATTAATCAGATTAATATTAGATACAAGACTGTATCAGAAGCAACGTACGATAAGTCTTCCCACGAGATACTTGAATACACTGACGACGCCATAATGGCGGCAGCAATCAAAACAAATATATTGGAATCAGCAGATCCAAAGATAACACCTCATGTGCCAAACGTTAATCACTATATGGGCCTTCAGATTATTGAGGTTAAGGCTAATGAAATACTTGACCCAAATACACCAACGTTTGTTCCTTTTAACGGATACGTTTTAATTGATTCAGAAATAATTGAATACGATGCAATTGAATATATTTATCAGGATGCTATAACAGGAGTTTATAAGTATATAGATGTTAGCTCAAAATCAGATTTGTCTAGGTATTTAGGGCTTGGTAAAGTTATAACAGATTCAAATATTACAACATACAAAACTACAGTAGCCCCTACACATAGATATAGAATTAAAACAAGAGGAGCCTTTGGGACAAAGAAGGCAAACCACTATGCCAGTCCAGCAGCTGAAGCAGCTGGTTGGACTCCATATAAGGCGGTGGTCTGGAAATAATGGGAGCCTGGGACGATTATAGAAGTGAAACCATATCAGCAGCTCAAGCTCTTTTGCTTTTGTCTAATCCGCTATTTGAGGTAGATACAACTAACTTTACAGCCTCTTCGACATCTGTCGGAGGTACACTAACATTTAATGCTCCATCAAATGTTTTAAGTATTAGAGGTCAGGTTTATACAGATTATATATTTTCAACAATAAAAGATAATATTATTATTAATTCGCTTTCAAACGGAATGGGGCAATTTACAATTAGCGGGCTAACCCCAGGAAAAACATACTACGCTAGGTCAATAGGATACGCAGCATCCGCAGGCACTGGTCAGTCTGGCTCATATAATTATTTTAGCTTTGTAGTTCCAGCCTACTCTTCAGATCTTTTTGGCAAAACAGAAACCCCAGAAGATACCTACGACGGAGAAGAAGTCCCAGCAGCTGTCTTGCTTCCAGGAGAGACAACAAAAATTGCAATTAGTAAATCTTTGTTTAGCATACATGCTGAGAATACAAATGCTAACAGTTATTGTGCTGCGGTAAAAGACACGGGTCTAGCAACAACATCAAACTACTATGCTTTTGGCACTACCCTATACTTTACTTCAACCCAAGATACGTCCCTGCAGTCGGGAGCCTTCGGATTCTTTGTGTCTGGAACTTCTTCAAACGGATACTTTATTAAAATTAAAACTACTGCAAACGCAAAATCAAATGGTGACGAGTTCTCTATTGGAAAAGTTGTAAAAAATTCTCAAAAGGTAATTACGGATAGCCAATCCGTAACCAACGCAAAGAATAACGTAGGTTCAATTCAGGCGGCAGTGCCATACAAGGTAGACGTTAGAGTAAAGGTAACGGCAACAAAGGTTTATATATCCGCATATATTAATGGATTTAAGATAACAGCAACAGATACACATGTATCTGCAGCCAACACAATTTTGCCAAAAACCTCTAAAATATCTTTAGCTGTTAACATGGGCACAATAAATTTTGATTATGTTTATGCCCTTGCAATTACCGAGGATCAATATAAAACTGCAGATCTAGAAAATATATACGGGTCTCAATTTTCAAAATCATCATTTTCCCTGGCCTATGGAGATATGCTTGCCAGCGGAATAGAGCAGATAGACTCTCAAACTTCAACAAGATATGTAGAGGAATTTGGTTCGGTTGCTAGAGAGTTAAGAGTATTCTCTTCTAAGTATCAAGATCAGGAGCCGAAGCTTCCTAAGTATATGTATAACAATTTAAATACCTCTGTTTCCTTCCTGGGTTATGATTTAACATCATTTTCTGCAACAGCCTATATATTAAATGCTGCAGGGGTAACTACAGAAATTGCATCCTCAGATGGAACTAAATTAAGCGTACTTGGAAACTCTCTTATGAAGAGCGAAGACCTAGTTTATTTTGACGAAGAAACAAATAAATATGAAATTAAAGAACAGATGACAATGGACTCTACATGGATTCAAAATCCAGGGGATGCCAAGAAGCTAAGCGATTGGATTAAAACCCAATGGAGCAAAAGGCAAAGAATTATTAATATGACGGTATTGGCCAACCCAACAATTTCTGTTGGGGATATTGTTACGGTAGACTATCCGTATCAGGATTTAACGGTATCTGATAAATTTGTTATAACTAATGTCCGACAATCATGGTCAGACGGATTGGAGACTACCTTAACAGCTAGATCGATATATAGCTAACAAATGGTATAATAATAAAATGGCAGCAAATAGACCCAATCCAATATTCGTTAAACAAGGTGCAGACGTACTTGTAGACCTTGACGAAAGAGATGCCGTAATTGTAGGATCCGACACCAAAAGGACAATCTTAAATAGCCTAGGAGGCTACGGTAGCTACACAAGTGGTAATACTTCAGGGGCAGTAACTACTTTTGACGGAGGGGATTTCGGAGCATTAAATATATTAATCCCACAGCTAGGAGATATAAGCGTTGTTTCTCAATCAATAAACTATACTACAATGCCACCTACAGTAGACGTAGTTCTTAAAATAAAAAATTCTACTAATCAAATAGTAAAAGGAATCGCTGCGAGGGTAACAAATTGATTACTAAATTTGGAAAAAGGTTTATATCTTCCTACCTAGCGGGAACAACGGTATCCCCAACAAAAGATTTAGCTTTTGGAATTGATTCTACTGCAGTTCAATCTAATGGTAACGACACTAGATTAGGTTTTGAGTTCTATAGAATTCCCGTCTCCTTTGGCAGCATTGATATTCAAACAGATGTTTCTGGAAATAGCACATACTCTATTGTATATCAGGCAACTATTCCTCAAGATGTGTCAGGCATAATTAAAGAAATCGGTTTATACCCAGGACTAAAATCCTCAATTAATAATTATGATAGTAAATTTATTGCAGACTTTGAAAACAATCTTATGTGGTTTAAGTCGGATGGAGCAAATCCCGAGCTCGCTGCAACTACAACATCTGGAATTATTCCTAGAGTTGGTTCATATTTTTCTAAAATTGGCGTTAGCCCAAGCCAGTCAATGGAGTTTGTATGTTCGTACTCTGGACTAGATCTATCTGGATATACCGCAAGTGACTCTTTGTCCCTTGCCTACAATCAAGAGAATACAAATTTAGATTCAATAGTGTTTAGGTTTTACAGCTCAGACTCATCATATTACTCAGCCACTTTTGCTGGCGCAGCCTCGGTTACAGATACAAACAAGATTGCTAAGGTATTGTTCTCCAGTCTAGTTGCAAATAATGCTTATGCGGATCTAACTTCAATTATAAAAATTGGCGTTGTTATTACTGCAAAATCAAGCGGGCAGGCAGTAGTATATCTTGATGCATTAAGAATAGATGATGAAGATACCTTTGATGCAAACTTTGGGTTAATAAGTAGATCTGTCGTTTCACCAATTGAAAAGATAGCTGGAAAGCCAGTAGACATAGAGTATAGAATTAATTTAGGTTTCTAGCATGGCAGATAAAGTAGATCTAAGCTTAACTGGACAAGTAGACCCATCAAACAAAGATTATTATCTTGTTAAAATATCTAAGCTTAAAACCGATCTAGCCCACACAGCAAAATTTCAATGGTCTTTTCAAGATCAAGCATTAAACGATAAAGTCCAGTCCCTGTGGTCTAACGGGTATCAGTTTACAACAATAAAGTTACCGACACTACTACCTCCTAAATTTTTAAATACTGACTTATCGTATTTTAATGGCATCCTTATAATTACATGGAATGGTCTTGATGCAGGCGGCAACCCGTATACAAAATCTTTTGATAGAATTAATGTTTATGTTAAAGACGAGACTGTAATCGGTGGAGTATACAGACTTGTGGGTTCTTTAAAGGCTGCAGGAACAATCCGTGTTGCAGTTCCTCCAAGAGCACATAGCGTAAAGCTTACAGTTGTAGATGCAGAAGGAGTTGAGTCAGATTTTAGCATAGCTCAATTTGAAACACCAAAACTTACTCCAAGCACTTTGCCCACCAGCGCCTCTGGATCCTGGACAGGAACAAATTTTAAAGTATCTTTTACACATAACGCAGCAGAAGAATTTTTTAGTCTATATAAAGTAAAATTAACCGCGGGGGGCGTATCAAAAGTATTTGATGTGCCAGCAACTCCAGGCACAACCGCACAATCATTTACTCTAAGCCTTTCTCAAAACAGAGCGGTCTTCGGAGTTCCTCAAACAACAATCAGCGGTTCCATAAGTGTTGTTAATATATATGGTAACGAAAGCGCAGAGGTTCCTTTTTCTGCTTCATCATATGTTAATACTTTGCCAGCAGCTATAATTGTAGCGACAGCAATAAGTAATGGGTATAGCATTTCCTACACTACGCCTACCGATTCTACTTTTAATACAATAGAAATTGAAGAAGTTGAATCAGCAAGCGCAACCGCACCCTCTACGGGCTACGGTAAAGTATTTTCTGGATCATCCAATCCAGCAATTATTCCTGTTGGAGATGCAACTAAAAGATGGGTTCGTGCAAGGTTTACAGATGGTGTAGGATCGTACGGTTCGTATGGGCCCGCTGTTGCGGTAACCCCAATAGATCTTATTGCTGCCGCATTAGATATAACTCCACCTACGGCTGCTACAATTAATAGCGCAGTTTGGTCAGGTAACAATATTACAATATCAGCAACTGTTGCAGCTGACGTCAAAAAATTCATTATTAGATTAACTAACGGAGCTACTGTTGGTTTCTTTACTAAATTTCCAGCCGTGGCTGGAACATCACAAACAATATTATTAACAGAACAAGAGTTGTATAACATTCTAGGATCTTATTTTACATCATTCAGTGGGCTATTTGTATCAGCAGACGCCCTAGATAATCGTGATTCAGGAGTAGCCTTTACAGTTGCAGAAAAAGCAAATGAGCTGTCTACTGTAACCCCAACCTTTACATTAACTTCTATATCTAATGGCTATAGCGTATCCTATTCTTTACCATCGGGTGCTGCATATGCAAAAGTATATGCAAGCACAACTTCTGGATTTACTCCAAGCGATGCTACTAATCTTGTTTACAGCGGGGCAAGCCCAGGTATTGTAATTGATTCAGTATACACTCTTAAGTATGTAAAGATTAAATATTTTAAAACCGACGGCTCTGCTTCTTTAATTTCCGCTCAGCAATCTATAACTCCAGCAGATCCAGGAATGCTTTCTCTTATTGATAACGAAGTAAAGATAAGCACCAATGGATCTATTCTTGCGGGAGACTCGGCAACATCAGGCGCAAGAGCAATACTAAATAAAACTGGTGTTTACTTTTATGATAATGCAGGAAATGCAACTTCTCAACTTATGGCAAATGCTGCTTCAGGTAGCCCAACGTTTATTACAACTAATGCCAAGATTGCAGACTGGAAGATCTATTCTGATAAAATAGAAAATCAATTAATAGCAGGAATTACAAAATTTGCAGGACTTTCTGCAAGCGGAACCTACGCATTCTGGGCTGGATCGACTACAGCAGGAGGAGATGCACAATCAGAATTCTCTGTAACACAAGCTGGTGCAGTTCAAGCTAAAAACATAACTATATCTGGCGGTTCATTAACTGTAGGAGCATCTACAATTGCAGCAAGTACTGGAAAGCTTACATCTACTGACGCAGAAATTACGGGTAAGATCACAGCCAACACGGGAAAAATAGGAAATTTAAACATTGATAGCGGTGCCCTTTACACTGGTACAAATCCACTTGTAAGCTCAGTAACGCTTAACAGCGCAGGAATTGCGGGGTACAATGCTCAAGGATCAAAGTTATTTGGACTAGACACTTCAGGGTATTTATTTTCAGATAGCGCCAGCATTGGCGGGTGGAATGTAGTTCCTTCTACAATTAGCAAGACTTCAGATAATGGAACACTTACTCTTAATTCATCTACCGCACAAATTACAGCTACAAGCGCAACTTATACTGCAGGAATTGCAACACCAAATAATAATGCTTCATCCGACATTGTATTTTGGGCAGGCGGAGCAAGAAGCACATCTGCTAATTTTTATGTAACAGCAGACGGAACAGTAACAATGAAGTCTGCAGTAATTACAGGATATGCAGGACCAGATGAATTAGACCTTCTTGCAAAGAAAGATATGACCAACGTAACAAGCATTAGCGGAGGTAAAATAACTACAGGAGTAATTAAGTCTTCAGGTTTTACTACCAGTACAGACGCTGCGGTTTTGCCCTACTCTGCTGCAGGAGTGTCAATCGATTTAGATAATGGAATAATAACTTCTCCTAAATTTTATTTAGGTTCTGATGGTACTGCAAAGTTTAAAGGAACATTAGATGTTGGAATATCAATTAGTTCTCCAACTATTACTTCTGGACAAATTACTGGAGCAACCATTACAGTTACGGATAACATTACATCAAGTGGATTAAGTACATCTAGCGATTCAGACTTATCAGAAACAAATGATAGCTCAACTGGAGGGGGAACCTCTACCGTAGGAGCCACAACATTTAATCCAACATTAACTTTAGCTAATGGAAAAATTTCTTCAAACTCAATTCTGCAGCTAGTGGGAGCAAGCTACACAGAAATATTATCAGGTGGAACACAGTCTGCAATGTTTGATAGCGCAAAATCTTCTTTAAAATTTAGTACAGGACTATATTTAGGAAACCCAAGCACCTCTTCAAGTTCAGAAATGCAAAACCATTCCTCTCCATACATATCAATTGACGCAAGAATGCGCTTAAGAAGAGGAGCTCCTTTAACCTATCCAGGTGGAACAACGGGCGCATACGTAAGAAACATTTATATCAAATCAGCAAGTACAACATACGTTCCCGCAGCCACTACGGGATATGTCGGCGACATTATGATTACATACTAGGAATCTAAATGGGAATACATGTAAAAGTATCTAGCTCTGGTTCTTCAACAGACTGGAGAGGCATAAAGAAAATATGGGCTAAAACTGGGACCGCAAGCTCACCTGTTTGGAGCCCAGTCAAGGCATTATTTTCAAAAGTTGCAAACGGCTGGACAAAGATGTGGCCAGGAAATCCTCCTTCGGTAGATTTAGAGGACCCAATTAGAATAAGAATTGGGGGATACAGTGGAACAGACAGCGGAACGTTTCCATTGTATTCAGCAACAAGCCCTCAATTATTTTGTAGTACCGATGCTGGAACATCTGGAACATTTTTAAAGCTATGGGGAGATGACGGTTCATATGATGGAGTAACTCCAATTACATTATCAAATAGAAGAATGCTTGTTTCTAATAACGTTGATGGTCAAGTTGAAAGACTTAGTTTAACTGGAAATGATACCGTAGACTTTTCTACACTAAGCGTTGCAAATAGAGATCTTGCTGAAGCATATTACACATTTTATCAATTAAAAGCAACAAATGCAGATGGTGAATTTGAAGCATACTCTCAACCAATTAAAGTTATTAAAAGAAGACCAGCCCTAGTTAACTACACAGTTCTTTCTGAAACAGGTGGAGTTTTACAAGGAGCAAACGGATATAGTGCTTTTGATGTTGTTGAAGTTAATGCTCAAATAAGGTGGGGTTGGTGGATAAAACCAGGAGGATACTTGGGAGGAACGCCATTGTTGAGATGGTGGAAAAATACTAGCAAATCTCCTGGGGGCACATTATTAAAATCAATTAATATTGAAACAGGATATAATTATGTCTCTGGATCCACTGATGTAAATTTTTTATCTGACACCAATACTTCAAATGTTTTAACAATATATAATAATTATTCAGTTGGCTCATCTCCATTATCTAGTGGACAATATATAGTTGCAGAGTTATATTTAGAAAACTCATATACAGCAGATCCTGGAAACTCTCCAGTTAGTTACTGGGGTTCTACTGGCGCAGCCACTACTATAACAAGCGTAAGTTTAAGAACTTATGATGGTCAAGTAGACACCGTAATGGATAATCAGTCAAGTCCTAGAATTGTATCTCAAGCTTATTTTGAAATAGTTGCTGAAGTAGCAGACTATACATCGGGAACAACTTTTAATTTTGAGCCAACATTTTATAAAGCTGATACTGGAGTTTATTTAAATTATAATTCTGGTGGCACAATAACTAATGGCGATGCTACTACTTTTCCTACAGATGTTTCTCCATATTCGGTATCAGTATCTGGAACATCTGCTACAGTTATATGGAGAACCTATATAAATTCAAACTTCCTGCCTCCAAATCCAACATACGGCGGAGGACAAGCAAAGTATCAGTTTAATTTTAGATTAAGCGCTACAAAATCTGGCGGGTCCCCATCTTATTACACAGGACTAGTATCTTCTAATCATTCAGGCAATACTATATATCCAACATATATGAATGGTGATATTGGAGGATCAATAGATATTCACCCACACACACAAAGCGTATTGTCTGCTAATAATAATACAGTTGGCTCCGCTCCTCAAACAATAAGGTTTTCAGTTAATGGAAACTCGTATCCTACAGGCAACGCATCATACCCAAGATCATATGGGATAGATTTTGGTGACGGGAACGTAGAGAACCTTGCTTGGCCTACGGGAACAAGCAACCCATCTTATACAACTTGGGACCATACTTATACAACTAATGGGGTATTTACCGCAAGATTAATTACTGTTCCACAAGGATTTACAACTATAGGTACCAGGCAGCAAGTGATCAATGTTGGTGGTGGTATTGCAACGCCAACATCTCTTACTGCAACAACAACTAGGCAAGATGGAGTTAATTTAATATTTGGTGGTTCATCTAATGCAACTGGATATAATATATTTTGGAACTATACTGCAGATGGAAATCCTATAGACAATGTAACTCAAGGAGACTTTTTAAACAAATCTTCACCCTTCTTAGATACTACAATTTTAAGTCTAGCAACAAGATACTATTGGGTGCAAGCAAGGGGTGCGGTTAGTGATGGATACAGCACAGGAGTGAGCCCCTGGTTTCCTGCTGGAAACGGCATAATTGGAACAAGGGCAGCAGCTACATCATATACAGTTACTTGGAATGGCCAGAGCGGGACTGTAGGAACCGAAGGTAGCCCATGGTCATTTATTGAAGGAGGTTCTGTTACAGTTCCCTCAGTAACCAGAACAGGATACACCTTCGTTAGATGGACAGACACAGCATCATTAGATTATACTTACACTACTACGGGAGGAACTTTTTTTCCACCTGCTCAAAATATTACAATGTATGCAAGGTGGCAAGCAAATCCTGCACCTACTGTAATAGAGCTAGCCTCCCCAGTTATAAGTAGAACTAGTGGTACATATAATTATTCAACAACTAATGGATCTTGGAATAATTTTCCGACATCGTATAGCTATCAATGGAGAGCACAGACATCGCTTCCGTATCCTCCGTATTATAGTACGATAGATGTTGGAACAGACTCAAGTAGTTATACCTCTAGCTCAACATACGATTATTATTCTATTTATTGTATTGTTACGGCATCAAATAGTGGGGGTAGTGGAACTGCTACATCAAATTCAATACAGAATACTCCTGCAGGCACTGCCCCAAGCGGAATATCTGTAACACTTACCCCAACTGGAACACAGATGGCAGGAACAGAACTTACCGCAAATGTATCTGTAAGTTCAGGAAGCACTCCAATTACATATACCATTCAAATATTTAAAAAGACTGGTGCAAATCCAACTAACGCAGATACTGGCCTTGAGAGTGGAACAACATCAGCTACTCACACCATTACAACAAATGAAGCTTCGGGAAAATCATGTTGCTCCACCCAATCTCATGATCATAAAAAAGAAACAACTATACCCAGCAATGCACAAGGAAAATATTACTGTCCAATGCATTGCGAAGGCGAAAAAGTGTACGACAAAGCAGGCGACTGTCCAGTGTGTGGAATGGATTTAGTCAAAGCACCAGATTTAACGGTGATTAAAACGTTATATACGTGTCCCATGCATCCCGAAGTAATTCAAGAAGGTCCGGGTTCATGTCCTATTTGCGGAATGGATTTAGTACCTATGAATCCTAGTGATACTGAAGACCAAAAGACCTATAAAGATTTGGTAAAGAAAATGAAAATAGCGGTCGCATTTACAGTCCCTATTTTCGCTATTGCAATGATAGAAATGGCACACAACAATCCTTTATTGCAACTAATGGATGCTTCAAAATGGAATTTGGTACAATTAATATTATCGCTTCCTGTAGTGTTTTATGCCTGTTGGGTATTTTTTATTCGCGCTTGGAAATCCATCATTACTTGGAATTTAAATATGTTTACCCTA
>ENA-OSIY01001742-OSIY01001742.1-marine-metagenome-genome-assembly--contig:-NODE-1742-length-11535-cov-10.235294_pt1 | contig 11535 bp, 14 predicted proteins | sample MGYA00237884_ERZ534233 | MGnify/ENA primary metagenome ERZ534233 (study PRJEB26412, sample SAMN06343840) | marine metagenome | isolation source: estuarine water | place: USA: Columbia River Estuary... | reverse complement strand
ATGAAACAAAGTACGGTGCATGGCTGAAAATTAACTTTCATCCATGCACCGTACTTTGTTTCATTATCTTTAGGGCCTTCAATTGTGCCCACTTCTTTCTTTGCAACCTCAATGATTGCTTCTACTGATCCTTTTGCTGCCATGATGGCCTCCTTTGTGTATACTAACTATTATAGCACCTTACCTACAGATTGTAAAGTTATATTCTTTTTCCCATTTAATAATATCAGTTTCATCATTGAGTAGTGGCTGCCCTTTAATATTAAGGCTTGTGTTCAATAGAACTGGCACACCAGTTTCAAGATAAAATTTATTGATGGCTCTCCACAAACCACGATGCTGATCTTTATTCACAGTCTGAACTCTTGATGTTCCATCTGCATGAACCACAGAAGGGATCTTATCGGGCTGCAAGCACTTGACTGTATATTGCATATAAGGGCTTGTAAAGTCCATCTTAAACCACTTAGAGGCACACTCTTCCATAACTACTGGAGCAAAGGGTCTGAACAACTCTCTTTGTTTAATTAGATTAACCTTGTCTTTAATTAGCGGATCCCTTGGGTCTGCAAGTATGCTTCTGTTTCCTAGGGCTCTTGGTCCGTACTCTGCTCTGCCTGTTGCTACTGCTACGATTCCATCTTTTAATATACCGTCCACAATTTGCTGAACAGGATACTCTCCTCCAAGATCGTAACCAAGATAAGGAGTCTTCCAATCAAGATGTTTTCCGTATAGTGCTGCTGCTGCACCCAAAGAACTACCAGCATCACCAGGGTTAGGCATGATCCAAATCATATCAAAAATATTCCAGAGCAGGGTATTTGCTGAAGAGTTGAGGGCACAGCCACCCATAAATACTAAGTTGTTTTTCCCAGTCATTCTTTTTGCCATACGCATAAACTGATTTAATCTTTGCTCATAAACTACCTGAACTGCTGCAGCAATGTCAAACCTATCTTGCTCAGTAATTACCATTCCCCAGTCGTTAATTCCCTTATGAAAGTTATATTTTTGTTGATCATACTCTGGAAAATACTCATCCACTTCCTTATAATACCTTCTCCAGTCTCCGTATGCAGCCATGCCCATCATAATATATTCTTCTTGATTTGGCATAAGGCCAATCAACTGAGTGAAGGCTGAATAGAATAATCCAAAACTAACTGGATAGTTTTGCTTATACTTAAGTTTAATCTTGTCGCCCTCACCAACCCAAATTGTTGAGGTATTAAATTCTCCAATAGCATCAAGGACTACAATACATGCATCATTAAATGCGCTTGTATAATATCCTGCTGCTGCATGTGAGTAGTGATGTCCAAAGTTTTTTCTTGGCAAGTCTCCAAGTTCTGTAGACTCAAACCATGGTCTATCTCCTCCAAAGCCACCCTTAGTCTTTACTCTAAGTTTTTTAAGTAAAGGTTTTTCGTAGTAGGCAATCTGATCTGGATATCCATACTGCAGGGCATCTTTAATTAATTCCTTGTTTGTAAACCAGTCATTCTTTTGTTTGCTATATCTTTCTGAATGCCCCGCAAAAAGTATCTCTCCATCTTTAATTAAAGAGACAGAGGCATCATGTGTTGTTTCGTTAATGCCAAGGACTATCATTCATCACCAGTTGAATTTCTTTTTTCATTAAATGGTATATTGTGGTACCAGTTTGGCAAAGCATATCTTGGACCTTTGGTAACAGGATAGACCTCATGAACATAAAGAAAGTTTGATGGGAAGAACAGTACGCTTCCAGCCTTTGGCTTAAATTTTATCCCAGAATGCCTAAACTCAATCTCTCCACCTTCGTAGTCATCATTCAGATATAGCAATACAGACAAGACACGACTACTAACTCCCTGATCCTGATGTGCTGGAAGGTGTCCACTCTCATCATATTTAAGTAGATGCATAGTATGCTCTCTAGATTTTATATTTTTTTCTGCAAATGGATATAGTTCAGTTGTATAATGCTCTAATGTTTTATCTAATGCACCGAAAAGTTGAGACGAAATATTTGTTTGTTCTTCTCTGTAGGCATCGGTTGGCTTAATATGATCAACCTGTGGTATAAATTTTTGCCAACAAAACATTAATTTATTTTCGCCTTCTCCATATGTCCAGGCAACCCACGGCTTAACTGAAGTATCTTTTGTTTGTTCTGCACTGTACTTAGCGTCCAGTTCTTCTATCTGTTTAACTAAAAGTTCTGGATTTTTAATTACATCTGTATAGTAGACTAAGCCTAAGTCTAAGATTTCATGATTAAAGGTTGACAAGTGGATAGTCCTTTGCTTTCCATTCATTCTTTCCAGGATGGAAATCTGGATCTGCTACTTCTGGCAAACTGCTATGCATATATAATGCAGTAAATCTATTTCCTCGTGTTACTGTTGTTATCCCATGAATGTATTCTGTTCCAGCACTTGGAAAAAATACAGCAGAATATTGTTTTGGTTGGTATTCAAATTCTTGATTTGGGAAATAAATCTTTCCACCATCGTACTCCGACTCATTATTTAAATACATTATTGTGCTCCACTCAATGAATGGCTCTGGTCCTTGTGCATCAATGTGCATGCCACCCTTTGTTCCTGTGGCCCAGTGAGATCCAAATGCTTTGAATACATAGATATCATTTTTAAATCCATTAAGTTCCTTATGGACCTCATTAGATTTGTGACCATACTTTATCAATATGTTCATCACTGTGTCGTTGTATGGAAGAGATGTACCACCAAACCTTTTTGCATAATACTCTGGGTATGGGTTTCTGACTGCCTTTGGATCTAACTGCTGATCGATCAGGGTTTGAGCATCTTCTGGCTCAATAAAATTATCTATAACTACTATTCTATGCATGTTTTCCTCCTAATTAATTATACCACTAGTGAATTGCTTTAGTTCTTGCAACAAATCGCCTTGCATCTACAGAGTTAAAGTTCATGTTTGCTGGGTCATATAAAACATCGTTTGTTGGAAAAGGCAATCTGTTAATATTTAAGAAATCTACCTTGTGAAAATCTGAAAAATCTTTAACAGACCTAGACCAAGAGGATCCATCATTAAAAATGTTTGACCCATTATGAAGTAGTTCAACCACCTCATTGTAGTTATGATTAATTGAAAATGGCACATACAGTTCTTCTATTGTGGACTTACCAACCTTTGTCAAGGTTTGTGATGGGGCACAGTATATGTCAGTTCCAGAAGCAAAGATGCTTAGTGAAAGCGCTTCCTCTTCCCCGTTATATTTTAGATAGGTAGGATAATCAAACTTTTTAAATTTGTCTCTTTGAAAGAAAATAAAGTCTCTGTCTATAAAATTTGTCACAGAAAAAGATTCTGAATCTGTTAATGATTTTTCTAAATAAAATAATGAGTCTTGAGATATTGAAACCTTTTTGTTTCCAGAAACAACATAGTTTGTTTTATCAACAAAGTCTATTAGTTGTTCGTCCCAATCTTTATTTAATAAAACATTGTCTCCAAGAATTAGTATGTACTTTGCCTTAGAATAATTAACCGCATCATTTTTATAAAACAATGGTGAAATCTGAAGATCCCAAAAAATATGGTTATAGTACAAGTTAGGAAAATCAGCAAACAATTTTTCCCTTATTAGCGGGTGCTGGTCCATAAGAACAACATTTATTTTTCTTTTGCCACTAGAGTTTGTTATGAGCGAACTTATAACATCCTTTACCAATTTTCCTTTGTATGAATATATAATTACATCTATGTCATTCGTCGTCATGAGCAACATCCTTGTTTCTTTTACCTTTTAGTCCAAAAGATTTTTTAATCCATGCAACTTCTTTATAGTATCCGTATAGTCTAGATCTTCTATTTTCTGCCATAAGTTCATGCTTATTTAACTCATCGTTCGTCTCTACCTCTTCAAGTTCCCAAGTATCTCTTTTGAATGGGATTATCTGGAAGATTGGTGTTCCCTTTGGTATAACCCCTATAAAATTTCTCTTAAGAAAAAATGCTGTAAATACTGGCAAGCCCCATACATCTGATTCAACTATTCCAGACATTGTATAAAATGGAAGGTCATACCTATTCATTGGGTGCGTAATAAGAACTGAATAGCCTGGAGGAGTCTCGTAGTACCAGTTCATTCTCCAACCATAGTGAATTGGGTGGCAGTTGTCTGGAATGGGTAACTCAATTGTTGGTCTTTTATCTATCATCATTACATCCCCTGCCCATGAAATGATTGGTTTGCCATCTTTATCCATATCTACATAGACATCATCTTCTAAAACATAGTGATATCCACCAGTCATTGCATCAAAAAATGGCATGCACATCTTTGTTGCAACCATTGCTCCGTCAGCACCAATATTATTTTTTACACCAAGAGTAATGTCATCATTAGACTTGTTAAACCTTGCAAGACTTCTATACCACTCTGGAACATTTGATACTGCTGGAACTGGAGCAGTTAGTCTTCCATCGTGTCCAGTAAATCCTGGAATAAACTTAATCTTTAATGGTTCTTCTATCGCCATTCTTTAAGTTTTCTCATTTTGTTTCTGTATCCATTGACAAATGTGCTTCGTAAATTCATTCTTTGTTCTTGTACTTCTCTTGAGGCTTGTTGCTGATCTACCAGTTCCATTTCCCAGTCTTCTCTCAGAAATGGAATTACCTGCATTATTGGTGTGCCTTGCTTTAGAACTCCAACAAAATCTTTCTTAATTAGGAATGATAAGTGACCGTCTGTAATAAAATCATCCGTGTCAACCAAAGCACTTATTGCAAGGAATGGTACAGGATCTCTGTGTATTGGTTGTGTGAAGATTGCGCTATAGCCTGGTGGAGTTTTTACTGCCCAAAATGGCATAATTCTGAATAAATCTCTATGATAAAGTTCTTTGTCTACTGGGTAATGATCGTACTGCTCTCTAGCATGTGAAGATATCATGTCAGATCCAAAAGGCTTCATCGTCATAGGGACTGACCATTCAATCTTTTCTGGATTTGTTGCGTCAACATATATGTCACAAGGAAGAGAGATGATGTATCCAGCAGTCATGTGGTCAAATATTGGCATGCATCTCTTTACTGTTGAAGAGGATCCTCCCTGCTTTATGAAGTTTGCCTCGTCAATTGTTCCTGGCTGCTTCTTATACCAGTCTGGAATAAACTTAGTCGCTGGCTCTGGCTTTGGTGCAAACAGTGATGTTTTGTCGCTGAATGGATAAAAACTAATCTTGTTCATAAAACTCCCTAACTCTCTGTACTATTATATCATTAGCCTGAAAAACTATGTCAAACATGGGCGACTCTCTTTTGATTTTTCCAAATCTTTCATTGACCATGTGTGGCCCAGTTCTTTTAAAATGGAATGAAATAAAGTCTGGTTCAAGGTACTCTGTATCTTTAGGTGTTTTTGTGTGAGTTGATCTAGCATCATAGACATAGAATGGGGAGTCTTCTTCTGGACTAGTATAAGAAATTTCTAAATCCTCATCAACGTACCAAGGCGTATAAAACTTAAAAGTACCAGGAAAACATCCAGCCATTGGAATGTGGCTTTCTTTTGTATTGTAGTATTGCCTCATCCAGGGTCTGTCTATATTAACAAAGGTTCCATCTTTTCTTTCCAATAGGAATAGTTCTGCATGGTTGGTTTGTCTGAGCCTTACGGTGTTATTTTTAATAGAAACCAAGGATGGCATTGGGTAAAGAGCCTCAACATAGGCGTTGATTGGCTTTATGATGCTATCTTTATATTTTCCATCTAAAACTTTTGAATAAGAAATCCATTTTTCTGGTAGCCTAGAGTTTTTGCTTATTTCACTAAACACAGGGTCATTAGTTTTGTACCATATATCAAAATCATAGTCCATATTGTGAAGCATCTTTGGCTCATTTTTAGCCAATGGTTGTTCTTGTTCCATACACTTCCTTAACCTTATACTATAAAGTATACCATTCGTCAGACTCTATTGTTTTTCAACCTTTACTACATCCCCGAATTCTCCAGATTCAACTACAGAGATCTTTAATCCATGAATTAAAACATAGTCCTTAATCTTTAAAGGTGCGTCAGAGTTATTAAAGGTTGGGCTAACTATCTTTCTGTTTCCTGGTAGCAAAACCCTCATCCCATCATGACTTGAAGTTAGAGATGTGTCAACGACATAAACCAAAGCGCCTTCACTTTCTGCTGGCATCTTATAGTTTAGCCCAACAGATCTTAGTGACTCAATGACTATTACACGGCTGCTAGTGATTGGTATAACAATTAGTTTCTTTTTATTTGTTTTTGTGGATGATGGTGCAACCCAAGTTAAAGATGTTTCTGTCTTTGAGATACAAGAAACCTGCTTGTCTTCCCAATATTCAGCAAGCCATTTGTGCCATCCAAGCAAGTCTGATGCTGCATAGCGACTCATAATTCCAAACTGAGACATACCATCTGTACCATCTGTGCTGTTATCGTCAAGCCCCAGTGAAACATGCTGCATCTCATGAATCCACCACATTGGGTGTACAAAATTTGATGCAGGGTAGAAAGATGAGACATTATACGGTGGGAAAATAGATGTGCTAACAGATCCTTCATTTGTATTTATTTGCATTAGTCCTGCCTGTTGAACAATTCCACCACGAGATCCTGCTGGCAAAACAATAATAACAAAGTCTGCAGAAGAAAAGTCAATGTGCTTGTCTACTGCAGAGACTAGGTCTCTGTTAAACCTTAAAGCATTTTCATTAGTTCTTTCATGAATAAGATTATAGTCAGATATTTTCTTGTCAAACTCTAAGTATTCTTTTGGAACATTAAACTTTACAGATGATCCATTATCTGAAGAACTTTTTATCCACTCTGAAATAAAATCAAAGTACTTACCATAGTCATTTACTGGAGACTTTCCATTTTGTGGAGCATCTTTTGTATAAATTGGAACTATCTGAAAAACAGAGTTTGGTCCAGGATGCTTTGTTTTGTCCCAATAAGACTTTTGATCTGCAGTTGGAAAAGCAAGGGTGTTTCTCTTCGCTTTATTATTTTTAATTTTACACTCTTCAATATTAGCCAAAGACCCTGACTGCTTTGTAGTTGGTTCACTTGTTAAAAAATCTACTGGTACTCTTAGAGGACCAATACAACCATTTTGATTCTTAAACCATGACTCAAACTCTTTCCATTCTTGTGGTGTAAGTGGGTCAATGTCACATGGTGTCTTAAAGTATTTTAAAGAAACACTTTCTACTGGTGTTGCAGTCGCTGTGGTGGTTGGGGTTACTACTGGCTTTGGCAATGCCTTCCATCTGTAGACACTGCCAACTTTGGTGCAAACACTTCCAGACTTTGTCTTACCGACTAATGACTTTGAGCATGGCTTATCTGCTGCAAATGAACATGACTGTGGCAAAATAAAAACTGCTGCTAGTAGAATAACAAAAAACTTTTTCATTAAACTTCCTTTATTTTAAATACTACCTGGCAAGGATCTCCGCCAGACTCCCACTCTTCTTGCTCTTCATCACTTAGGTATGGATCTCCATCGTGTGTGTTGCAGAATGGCTCAGTAATCCATCCTCTTTCAATACCGTTTTCTAACCAAATTTCAAACTCATTAAAGTCTGCCTCAGTGTCCTGAATACGCTTTAGGATTTCTTCAAATTCTTCGCTCATATAATAAGTATACTACTAAAGGCTTACTACGTCAACTGGCCCCATGCATGATGGGTTAAATTTAATTGCAGCATTGACTGCTTGCATTACTCTATTCCTTGCATTTTTTTGTTTATCTGTTGCATATAGAACACCATAAGCATACTCTGCTCCAGAACCCATAGCAAGATATGGAAGCATGTACTTAGATAAAGACATATCTCCAGAACTGTGCTCGTATATTTCTCCACGCACTGCGATAATTAAACCAAGGTCTCCGTCTTTAGATGTATCAACCCAGAACTCATTATAAAATTCTTTAAGTTCTTTAATAAACCTGGTTTGCATAAACTTATCTGTGTCTTTTATGTTAGGGGCAGTTGGCTTAAAGTTAAAACGGATTCTTTCTCCGTCCATTGATCCAGCATATCCAATAAGATACGGACCTATCTTCCAAACCTTTGGTGCATCAAGGGCTAAAATAGTACCATCATCTGATGCTCCACGATCTCCAGCCATATAAATTTTGTCTTCATGTTTTACTACAGCAATACAAGTCATGGCAAAGCCCTCTCCAGATAGATATACTCAAGTATACCATTGCCCAGAGAGGGCTGTCAACCAAGGTCAATAATGACTAATTAGCCTTTTTGTCTACCGTCTTAAACGCATCATTGATCTCTGCCAATGTGAGTTTTCCATCGTCCAAAAAAGCCCTTGCCAGTCTTTCAATGACTGTTGCTACGCCTAATAGTCCTGCTAAGAATACTGCCTGAACTGTGTCAATTCCTACTACTGCTCCAGCACCAAGTACTGATAGACCAGACGCTGCAAAAACTGCTACGATTCTCATCAAGATATTAGTGATTGCCTTTTGTGGGTGCTCCTTCTTAGGAGGCTCTACTACCTTTTTAGTTGCCATATTTAGTCCTCCTTTCTTAGCGGGATTGTGATAAGCCAGATTACTGTGGTTGCAAGTACTGCAATACCAACAATATCTCTTGCTGATCCCGTCAAAGTTAGCCATGCAATAAAGAAGCCCAGGAGGGTGAATGCTTGTGCAATTAATTCCATACCTGCGTCTTTAAACCATTTAGTTAATCCCTTTAGCATTTTGCCTACCAGGTTTATGGCCTTATTGATTATTTTCATTTGTTCCTCCTTATCATTGCCCCTGCAATTTGTGATACGATGATCACTGGGACAATTACTTCTTGCGCTTTCTCTCTCTGATCGTCTGTCATATCCATACCTAATTCAGAGAAATTAGATAGGAGTTCTGTAACATCCACTTCAAATACTGCTCCAAGTGGGTCTGCTAAGAATGCTTCTGTTTGTACTTCTGTTACTGCATCTGCTAATGTAAATGGCATTGGGGTTTCTCCTGCCTCCGCCTCTCTATCATTAAACTCAACAAACGCTGCAGCAAGTGCTGGGTTAGATTTCATCTGCTCAGCAATCTGTGCAACTTCTGAAGCCTTGATACCAAGATTACCTGCAACCTCTTGCTTTGCTTCTTGAGTCAATGCTCTAAGGGTTTGGCTAACTGCTGTAATTTGTTCTGCAGAAAGTTTAACTAACTTATTATCCTTGCTTGTAAGGTTTGCAATAACTCCAGATAAATCTTCTGCTGTTCCACTACCCTTTTCTGGGATAAGTGCTGCTAACTCTGCATCTTTGATAACTGGATCAACATTTTCTGCTGGCTTAAAGTCTGGTCTTGGAAGTGGCTTAGTCTCTGGAGAAGGCTCTACAGAAGGCTCTGGAGTAGGCTCTGGCTTTGGCTCAGGACTTGGGGCAGGTGTAGGCTTAGGTTCTTCTGGCTTTGTTGGCTCAGGCTTTGGCTCCTCTGGTTTAGGTCCAGGCTGTGTTGGTTTTGGCCCTGGCTCTTCTGTTCCAGTAGCATTGCTTGGCTTAGGCTCAGGCTTATCTGTTGGTGGTGGAGAAGGTTTTGGCTTTTCTGGTTCAACAGTTGGCTTAGGTTCTGGTGAAGGCTCTGGCTTAGGCTGGTTTGCTGCAGCATTGGCTGCTGCCTGAGCAATGGCTCTTTGAATTTCTCGCTGTATCTGCTCATCATAATAACGCCATGCATCATCAATTGCACTATTTAAATCATTGATAGCATTATTAAAGTTACTTATAGAATTATTTTTTTCAGACAAAGCATCCTCTGCATCATTTACTGCATTGTCATACTCAGATTCTTTATTAGTTAGTGTTTGATTCAATGAGTTTAGTGTTGAAACCTCTTGGTTGTATACATTTAATTTATCATCATATTCTGACGAAGCATTATTGTAATCTTGTTGCGCTGCGTTTCTTGTTGCAAGTGCTTGGTTATGAGCATCTATTTGTGCCTGTGTTGGTCCTGATCCAGAAGAAAATGTTCCAAGATTACAACTAAAATCCTGTCCCCAAACTCTTGGATTTCCAGAATAGTCACATCCTGCGCCAGTCATTCCACCAGGAATTGTCCAACCAAGATGATAAGATCCTGGGCCTCCTCCGTTATACCACCAAATTTCTACATCTAAAGTCTTATCTTCACTTACATCGTATGCTGGAGACCATGCACTCCATCTTGCTCCTTGCTCTACCCAATTACTAACAGCAAGTTGTCCATTAATATACATTTTAAAACCATCGTCTGTATAACCTGCAAATGATACTGTTGTAAACCATGAAGGCACTGTGATTTGTCCAGTAAACTTAACTACTATATTCTCATACCTGTTACCACAAACTGGAAGTTGCATATAGTTTGAGTTCCAAGTGCCAGAACAAATCACTGAATCTGGAACTGCTATGCTTGGCCAAACCCTTGCTAGATTATAAACTGTATACTGAAGCCCTGATCCACCAGAGGATTGCATATTTGATTGTGCTGTTTGAAGGTTTATATTGGCTATGCCAAGAGCATCCTGTGCATCGTTCTTTTCTTGAAGGGCATCTTCTTTGTGATCAAGGGCAAGTTCTACAGTTACTGTCTGGCCATCTACATTTGACTGGGCAAGTTCTAATTCATCTAGGGCTAGTTCTTCTGCCTCTACTGCGTCTTCATAGGCTTGGGTAGCAGAATCTCTTACATCCCCCAGGTTTTTGGCATAGGAAAACTTGTTCTCTGCTATGTCAATCATATTTATTAGACCATCTTTATAGTCTAATTTATCTACTGCGCTATTGAGGTTTTGAATATCAGCTGCTGCAACAGTTAGTGGGTCGTCAGAATTAGCCTCCGTAGGGGCTATAAAAAGCCATCCAAATGCAAGGGTAAAAACTGTAAGTATACGCAAGAGCTTTTTCAAGTGGTGTACTCTCCTCATGCCCATTATATCAAATTATTCAGTTAGACATATAGGCAAAAAGAAAGGGAGCCAGTTTCCTGGCCCCCAAACTTTTAAGTATTAATTACTTAAGCAAAGCTACCTTTGCCTTTGGATTCTTCTTGTTCCATTGAAGAGCCAACTTGTTAAATGCATCCTTGATTGACTTAACTGCTGCTGCATTGTCTGCATATTCAGAACATGTGTTTACGTTTAAACCTTCTACGTGAGCTGTGTTAGCTGATTTAGAAGCTACGTTAGTACCAATTGCTACTGCATGTGCAGCACTAAGTCCTGCCGTTCCAGTCTTCTTCGACAACCTAGCTGCATCGACCCTAACCAGTACAAGCGAATACGTAATGGTAAACATTACATTCGGCTTAACAACAGAGGTAGCATTAAAGGCGGATTTTGATTATGTACGTGGAGCGATCATTTGTCGTGTCCATACCCCAAAAGGTAAAGGCTCAGTCCGCAATCAAACAATAATTGCTGCAATAACAGATCCAGGAATCAAATTTTTGTTTCGACCTATCGTAGAAGATAACAAAATATGATCTGTAGCCCCTACACACA
>ENA-OSIY01001740-OSIY01001740.1-marine-metagenome-genome-assembly--contig:-NODE-1740-length-11543-cov-5.075702_pt1 | contig 11543 bp, 7 predicted proteins | sample MGYA00237884_ERZ534233 | MGnify/ENA primary metagenome ERZ534233 (study PRJEB26412, sample SAMN06343840) | marine metagenome | isolation source: estuarine water | place: USA: Columbia River Estuary... | reverse complement strand
CGAGATTTCTGCCTGTCTCGTGGGCTCGGAGATGTGTATAAGAGACAGGCATCATAGGATACTCATCTACATAAGATGCACCACCAAAATTATACTCTTGTTCTGGATACATCATCTGCTGTTGACCATTAGATCCTACACCATATACAGGATATGGTACACCTTGCATAGTAATATTAGAACTAGGTATACGTGTAACCTTTCCAGGATGAGCCCATTGACCACGAGGATCTACAATAGGTCCACCATAGGCAGCTATATTAGAATATGAATCTTGATTATCATCTTGAGCTATAGTGTTCATAAGATTAACAAAGTTTTTCTTACCCACTCTATTCTCTAATCTTTTAAATACTCTATCTTGACCAAATTTTTGTCTAGCATTTTCAAAATCTAAATCACTAAACTTAGTACCCTTTCTAATATCATAAACACCCTTATCATACATTGAATAACGAAGAGCATCTAGATCAGCTTTAAGTTCTTGTGGCTTTTGTGAATGTATAAAATCCTCAAGAGACCTTCTACTAGCTTCTCTTTGTTTTGATCCTTGTGCACCAGATAGTGTAGGCTCTCTTAAAGGAAGCATAGAACTTTTAAATATATCTTGTTCTCTACTACTCATTATTCCTGGACGTGATGTTCCTTCATTTACTGCAGCCCCAGCAATATGTCCAAGCTCGTGAGCTTCTATCATTTGTCTGTTTGTGTCAATATAATCTGATGGATTAATATTTACTGAAGAAGCTCCTCCATAATATCCAGGTGTTGCTTTGGATGCCTCTCTTGTGTTATATGTGATAGGGTCAATCTTTCCTAAACTATCAAGTCTAGTTTTTCTAGAAGCTGCCGCACTTGGAACATTATAAGATTCATCTTTAGCAGATGCTGAGTATCCTGTATTAATTTGTCTTCTTGCATACTCAGGACTTTGAATCCATGACTTATAAAAGTCTGCCGGATTCTTACTTGTTACATAAGGTACAGTTGGAGTAATAGGAATAGGATTATTTCCAAATAATTGTTGTGCTGTAGGAGCTGTAGGTAATGTTTTATTACCGCCACCTCTTTGCATCTTCTGTAGACCAGGAAGTACTCTTCCGTCTACATTAGTTTCATTAATCAAATATTGTAATAACTTATTCATTATCTATATGACTGTGTTAGTTTCTGATTAGACATCTTAAATAATATCTTTAAATCCCCACTCTTTAACTTTCTTAACAACACCTTGTTTACATGATGTCTAAACTTCTTACGTTGCAAGGTTGCCTTAGCATAGTTTACATACTGAGGATTTATCTCAAACTGATAACCGTTAGACTTAGTAATAAACATTGGTTGATTAATGTTACCACCAAATTCACCACGGTCTTTTGTTATATCCCAGAACTGATTAAACCTGTACTTATTCTCTTCTTTAGAATATAATATCTTAATAGAGTTAGCTTGCACTTGAGGATATGATAAAGCAGAAACTGGATTGTTCTTAGGATTAATAGTTAATTCTAATAAACCAGATACCTGCTCTGAGTTATATATAATAGCTTGGTCAAAATTTTCATCTAATACATGAAACTTATCTGCACAATTGTTATGTGTCTTATAAGCTTCTAGTAAATACTCCATGTTTCTTACAGAGTTAACCTGTTGACCTGTGGCTGAGATGAACTCTATTTCAAATGGATAGTCCTTACCGTAGAAGTTTGCATAAGAGTCACAACGTACATTATGCTTCCATATAGAGTTTATGTTTACACTCATGAAGTGAGATCTACCCGGCAATACAAACGTAGGTTTCCAATCATGGAATGATAACCAAGTCTGACTTTTAGGATCATAGCTCATTGTCCATGAAGAATCCTCAAACGCTAATGTGTTAGTAAGCTCAAAATATGTTTTAACACCACCTACACTTCTGTAAAATCTACCATCAGCATCATAAGCCAAGTCATTAAATAAAGGCTTATAATCTTTCTTAGTTATGTATATAATCTCATTAGTATTATCATATATCATTTGTACACCAACTCCTTTTACAGGATTATCATACAACGGATAGCTAGGAAACTTAGTTAGAAGTTCGGATGGTAAGTATTTAGCAAACCACCACTTCATTCCATCTCTTGATATTTCTTTAAGCTGTCCTGAATACTGAAATACCTTTCCTTGATTTTGACTAACCCAGAATACACCGTGAGTACATCCTAAGTTTGCAAATCTATTTTGACATGATCCATATTCATATGACTCATCTGAGTTCACTATAGCTTGCAATTGTTGTGGACCACTAAATAAAGCTCCATCACCAATAGTAATCTTAGCCCCGGTGCCGTCAAGCTTAAGTTCTTCAACACCCATAAACTGCATAGGACTTTGATAAGCCATCATAAATAAAGCACCTGTTTTATTTACAGACTTTATTGATGTTACACGACTACCAAATGTCTTATAGTTATTAGCAAGATAAACTCTCCAACTATCTTTTTTACTCTCATCTTGCTGAGGCAAAGAATATACAACTCTATTTGGATAGTATGTATAACATGTCTTAGCTTTAATTGGATCAAAGTCACGATCTAATAAATTACCCCATGTAACTTGAGAGTTAAATAGTTTAGATATACTTAGTGAGTAATCGTATTTATAGTAGTTAGGTTCTTTTATTATATCAGATCTAAGTAATGTACTTAAGTCTGTTATACCATATGGATCATAGTGACGTTTATCAGGACGATCTTCCCAGTCTCTATATGCTACGTTTACTTCTGATTCTACAAAGAAGTCACGTACTCCTGAGTTAAACAAATAAAAATATCCTCTGTTTACATGGAAAGCACTAGACTTTCTATGATCTAATACCCTAAAGTCATTGGCAAGTTTAAACAAGCCACCAGATAAATTAGCATTGTTTACCCAAAATCTTGGATAAGGCATACTAAAGTATAGTGTATAATCTTGCTCAGATCCATTAGGTTCACCCATTAACCATGTGTTAAAAAACAACATGTTATTCTTTTCAGTGAATCTATTAATATAAACATCTCCACCAAAGTATACACTAGATGTAAACTTTGTTAATGTAGATGAGCTTATGTCTTCTATACATGTAGAAATAGGTAACTGCTTAAGGTTATCTAATTGACCATACTGAGATGGTAAAGGAATCTTAAGAGCACCGTAATGACCAGACACTGTACTATCATAACTAGAATATAGTTCTGCATTTTTCTCACTAATCAAGAATCTACTATTATCTATAGATGTTGGATCACTAATCTCTTGACCAGTTTTTATCAATACAAACTTACCACGATTAGAGTTATTAATAATATAACTCTTACCACTTTCTGTAAATGATTGAACATCAGAGTTTACATAACTAGATTCTATAATCTTTCTTCTTCTATTACCTTCTAGATTAGCTCTAGACTTATTATAAAAACCATGTGATACATACTGAGCAGCATATTGTCTGTATGGAATAATAGCTAAGACTAACTTCATCAACTGCTCGGATGTAATATTAATCTGAATAACAGCCATGGCTCCTAATACAACAGTGTTAGCTACAGTGATAGCAGTGTTAGCTATCTGTCTTTTTGTAGCACCTGCAACACCAAGACCAGGAACACCAAAGTTGTTAAAGAAACCAGTTGCTAAACCAACAATAGAACCAGCAAACATTTCTGGTCTATGTTTAGAAAGTAAACTTTGTGTAAACGGTATATCATCAGTTCCTTGAAAATCTACTGTAGCATCAGCACCTGCTAATGCACCAACTATTTTTGCAATAGTTGCAATAGATGCTATAACCTTTGTAAATATATCAGCAAAGTCTGTTGGTATTTTAAACTTAGGATGTTTATAAGGTGTTTCAAATCTACCACTAGATGTACCATAAATTTCTTGATAGATCTTTACTTCTGTAGTATTTAAAAAAGGAGTACTAAATGTTACATCAGGACCGTGGAAAGAAAGCATGTCCTTCTTATATAAAGAAAGCTTAGATGATTTAGCATCAGGACTTCCGTTAGTACCTGTTTGTTCTTGAGACGTAAGATAAACATCTTCTCTTAAATCATTAAAAGGATAGTTCTGATATAATGCAGTGACACTAGGTTGATTAGGTATGGAGTATTCTCTCATATTGTTAATCATACCCTTACTAATAATAGTCTTATGTCCTTCTCTTGAACCACGTAAAACTTCGTAACCAACAATTGATGTAATTACATTCCCGTCAATATCTAATGGCTTAGTAATGTTATTAAACTCTACTCCTAAAATAACAATGTTATTACCATCATTATTAAAGTGATTTACCACTTCACCTCCAGTGATTGTAATATCTGGAAACTTATGATGTCTAATTGGTTGACCACAAAGAGTACCCCATATATCCACTCTGTTAGAAGGATATAATTCTGTAGATTCCCAATAGCCCATCTTACCTTTTGCAATAACCTTTCCGCCATCTGGTAAAATAGAAACAGTAGTTGATTCTACAGTAGCAGTGTTACTCATCTGCCATCTTTCAATTGGTATACCTTCTTGAGCTTCAAAAGCATCTGACCCACTACCTAAAGATGTGTCAGTTGATGTAGCCACTCTTCCAGGAATATTATATGACTCAGAGCGTTCTCCAGTGTTGTATATCCATCTTATAAAGAAAGCATACTGTTCATCTCTCATGTATCCAGTGTTGTTACCACCTTTTACATAATAGTTAGCAGGATATTCTGTAGCAACCCATCTAGCTTGAATGTTATTAGCTTGAGGTTGATAGTTAAATTTAGTCTTACTGTATGTACCTATACGTAGTAAATAGTTATTCACTGTATAGATAGCATCAGATTTTTCTATAGGTTCTGTTCTAACAACAATTTGAGAAATAGGAACAGTCTCAAAATCATTACTTAGAGCATCCAAATAGATAGTTCCTTGATTAGTTGAATAGTAACCAAATCTACGTGCAATTGTCTGACCATTGATCTGAGCTAATACAACAAGTTCAAACTCTTCAAAATCTTTATCAACAGTTGTGACCTTTACTTCTAAAGAAGAACTAACGTTCTGGTGAGCAAACAATGATTGTACTTCTGATAGTCCTAGATAGTCACTAACCTTCACCTTGTTTACAGTGTACGCTATAGCTACTTGATATGATCCATTAGGAAGTGTACCACTAGCTTTACCTTTTTCTAGAATAATACACGGGTGTGTAATAATAGATGCTAAACGTATCTCTTCACAATCTAATTCTGTAGTGTATGTTCTTGTAACACAGCCATTGCTTACAGATTCTGTATACTTAAATGGAGGATTATCTAAATCCATATATCTATCTGGATTCAATCCATCAGAAAAATATACTGGACGGTCACAATCATAACGTCTACGACTAACACCTGTAATTAAGTTACTACGTTTAAAGTTTAAACATGCAGAATTAACCTTCTTCTCATAAGTACACTGACTCTCATCAAAAAGTCCTATCTCAGAACTAGTATCATTTGTTGTAAAGATAGCCCAGATATCATCATTAATATGAATACAACCAATAAGGTCATAAGGAAGAGTAACACAGTGTAAATTAGATGGCTCATTACCTATAACACCAATCTGACCATCGTGTGAATTGTTTACAGCATTACGGGCATGTGTCCACAATCCCTCTCCAACGAAGGTGTCATTGTAATCCTTAACCATACCTTTATTAAAAAGGTTGGTAGTAGACGTAGGGTTTTGTGTATTTTCAGCCATGTTTTATTTCAAGCTTCTTCTTTTCTATAAATTTATATATCACAGAGGTTATGTGTCCTGCCAACCAAGCTTGTGCTTCTTCATCCACCACTCCTCTATCTTCTGTCACTCTAACAGCAGCATGAAAGATTTCATGAGCTATTGTATTATGGGTTAGATACTTTACTCCTATTAGTAAATAGTAAACATCTGTATCAGGCATAACTAAAGCACCTTCTGCTTCATCACCAAATGTTTCTTTTACTTTATGTTTTTTATATATTCTGTCTGCTTCAATAGTAACACTATCGACTACGCTTATAATAATCTTGCAACTATAAGTGGGTAATTTTATGGTTGTATTTATACCCATACATTAGACTCCGTCTGTGCTTTTAAACATATCATAATATCTACTATACTGAGCTTTACGGTTCATCTGCCACACTTTATACATCTCTGCAAAGTCAGGAGTGTTAACAATACTCAATGCGTTATTACGAGCTGCTTTTAAACGCTGCTCTATAAGCTGCATCTTTTGTGAAACATCTTCTCCGTTAATATATAAGTTTTCAAGAATACGCTGTTTCATAGCGTACTCATAGTATTCATTAATTACTGGATGATCTAAGACAAGTAAGTTACCTTCATCATCTTCAAGAGATCCTTGGTAAGAAATAAATACAGAACCCTCTTCTATATTAGTATAGATAAATCCATTCTTTATATAACCACTCTTTGCTCTATCATCAAGAGCATCTGTCTTTCCTGTAGAAGTGGCAATACTTAACTTTTCAAATGTATCATAAGTCTTAGTTTCATGCTTACGCTTCTCTACAACTTGTACATAAACCTTCTCTCCTGTTTTACACTCTACAGCGTAAGTGGCTTCACAGCTACAAGTGGGATCAGGTTGACCACACTTCTTACAAAGAGTAGCTGATAAAATAACATTTTCTGTTTCACGACCAGACATTGTTGGTGTAGTGACAGAATAATGTCCACACAAGTATGCATAGTTTAATACATAAAAGTCACCTGGAAGCTTAGTCTTTCTTTTTTCTATGTCTAATACCTTTTCTTTAGTTCCATGGATCTTAAGACCCAAGTCGTAGTTAACTCTTTGAGCCACTTTAATAAGTTGACCGGGCTCAATCATACCTTCATTGTTGTATATGACAAAGTCCGTAACCACCTCATCAAGAAGTTGGTCAAAGGTTCTATATTGCATTTCAGTTTTCATCGAAGTATATTCTGTTTATCTTGAGAAACATCAGATGGAACTTGCATCATTCCTATTAGATCTTTAAATACATTACTTTCTATTTCACCAAACAAGTAATCAGGTACGTTAAACGTCTGATCAGTCTTTTGTATACAACTATCCGCAGCACAAGTAAATATAGAAATATCTTCTTCAAATATTCCTTCTATACGTACAGCATCCCAGTCTAAATTAGGAAAGTATAAGTAATCATTTAAGTACCAATAATACTTAGACTTATTAAATTTAAAGTTTTTAGATTTAGAAATAGCTAAATATGAACTAGGGTTTGTGTGATTAAGTTCTTCTGATCCATCTATAGAAGTGGTAGATCTAATTAAAGGACCGTTAAAGCCTTGCATAAAAAGTGGCATCTTTTCTTTAGTACGTTTAATAGTACAGTCAGAAGATAAACCAGTACAGCATGCTTCCACTTTATCTATTTCAATAAGCTCTACAAAATCCATGCTTTGTACTACACCAGAGTAAGAAAGCAATTGACTTTTGCCATCTTCACGTTTCATCAACCATTTAGCATGCTTTAGTATAAATGCAAAGATAGCTCTATCAGTAAGGAAGGCATCCTGTCTGACACCTTTTATCTGTGTACGCATTCTAGAGATTACATCTCCTATTGTAGTTTTAGCCATAGTTTTAATCTAAATTAAACTCATCATATCCATCATCTATAATCTGCTGAGTTTCTTGTTTTTTAAAATCTTTATACTTTTCTTTTCTAAATAACCTACTCACCCTAACAAGATTATCAACCATCACATACTTCTTCCACTCTTGAGGATATGTTTGTCCAACCGTTCTTTTAAAATCTCTGATTCCAGTAAAGCTCCACATATCATGATGCTTAAATCTATACTTGGTTTCAAAGTTTGTGTAGAATATCTTAGCTGCATATTGATCTGATTCCCAATTTTGATGTTGGATAACAGTACCATATTTCTTACTTTTGTTAAAGTCTACATTACTTTTCTTACGAGGACATGTCCCTATAAAAAGATAACCTAGTTGCTCAGGTAATTCTACACCATCTCTTTCATCTATAACGTTTTTCCAAATCTCACCATTAAAAGCATTTATTATGTTCTTAAAGGTTTGCATAGTCATAGAAGCATACTTTGGATTACTAACAATAAACTTTTTATAAAAATCTATATTAGTAAGATTTAACTTCTTAGGTCTATATCTTGGAGCGTTTAGATCTGGTTGTTTACATTCTTTTACCACAATGTTCTACATTAATAATTTACGAAAAATCTACGAGGTTTCCTACTTAAACTTTTACGGTTTAAGCGTTGTAAGTAAATTCTGACTGTTTTCCTCTAGTAATACTATGTATTTCCATAACTGCTTGACGCTTAGCTCCTGTGAACTTATTGTGATAATGCCAGTAGTCTGTCTTAGACAATGATGGCAAATGCTTTATAGAAAAGCCATGTACCTCATTATCAGTAACAAACTCAGTAACTTTCTTAGTATGGAAGTGTCCAGTGTAACAAGTACGATATGTAGTTTGTCCCCATTCTGTTGGAAACTCTGTAGCATAAACTAGAGCTGTCATTTTCTTTGTAACATCTCCGTGTTCAAACGCTAGGAAGTTTTGTCCAAAGACAACCACCTTTCTTTCAGAATACTCAGCATCAAACCTAATACCTTCTGTATTAAAGCATTTAGAGAGAGCATGAACTAGATGATAAGATGAAAGTCTATCATGATTACCTGGAAGGTACACTACGTCTAGCTCATTACAGAATTGCTTAATGTAATTTATAGACCAGTACATAGCATCAAAAGCATAATTGTATGCAACTTGAGCTCTTTGATCTGAATCTACAGGAGTACCTTTAGTAGTGAGTCCTGAAAAAGTATCCATGTTTAATAGGTCACCACCTATTACATATACTATCTTATCTACATGGTGAGAGTAGTAGGCTCTTAATACAAGATTCTGTATAGCCTTTTTAAAGTCTTCTACTATAGTGTCGTTATCTTCCTTACCAAAGTGAAGATCTTGAATACTCAAAACCCCCACTGTTGACTCAGGAAACATGTCATTTACAAAAACCTCTGCAACGGGTTGATATGACGGATTAAAATTTAGTAAGGTTTGTTCTAGTAAGTCCTTGGGTTCCAAGGTTTTGTGAGAAACCATGGCTGAGATGAGCCAATAGTCTTTGTGTTGTTTGTTCCAATAGGAACTAAGTTTCCACTTTTCAGTGTCAATCTTTAAGATTCTAATAATTTCTTCTGGGCTCTTTGGTTCAGAGAAAGCTATGCCCTTAATTTCTGCTGTCCCCTCATCAAGGTTTTCCCTCCATTCTACGACCTTTTCTTTATTTTGGTTGATAGTATCCACCAACTGGTTTTCAAGGTCTGAGATGTACTGATTTTTGATTGTATCATCATCTATCAGTTCCAGCATCCGTCTACCTACTAACTCTACAAGACTGGTATCAATACCTCCTTGTAAGAGTTCTTTAGTTTGTAGAATTTGACTTTTAATTTCTTGGTATTTTTGTAATGAAATACCTAGTCTTGAAGCACAAAGCTCATCAGTTTTTTTCCATCTGAGAGACCCATACACCTGATTAATTAGTGTCATATTTATTTATGTTTGGTATATGGTGTATAAAGTTAGGGTAACTTAACTATATAAATACTTTTTTATACACAAATTTTTTATTATTTTACAAATTAGCCCCCACTATAGAAATAGCAGGGGCTTTGTTTGCCAGGTGGAAACCAACAAAACCACTGACTTTTTTATATCTTAATCACCAAAAGTGTATGATACTCCTGGACAAGTTCCTCCCGTAGAAGAGTTGCCTACACAAACACCAGTAATCTGAGTGTTTCCTGTTGAAGTGTTATTACCACCATTAACTGTCATAATAGTCAATGCCGCTGATACCATACTAGATGTTGAATTATTTGTAAAGATTGATGTATTTATACTTACCACTCCACCAGTTGGTATAGTAATATTTTTAAAAAGATCTAAGCTAAAACCTGCACTAGCACCTGGTTGATAACATCCTGTTGTACCATAAGTAGTAAAGGTAGGATTTGATGATCCCATGCTAGCAGTTAACCATGCAGTACTAGTAGGAATAAGTAAACCTGAAATACCTAATTTAACTCTTACAATATGACCTACAGTTCCAGTTAAGTTATAATTACCAACACCAGAACTACAAGCAGTACCTGTTGCTAAAGTGGCAGCACCACTAGCAACTGCTGCAGCTGTAAAAGAAACAGGAGTTGAAAAATTACCTCCACCACAAGATGCTTCTACAGTACCACTATATGAAGTGGCATTAAGATTACTTATCACTACAGGAGATGTAGTTGGATTAGGTGTAATTACGTTAGAACTAGATGGACTATCAGTAGGCCAATAGATCACCCTATATCCTGCTTGAGGAGTTGGGGTTGCTAACGGAAAAGCTATACTTAAAGTTGCCATTATGAATTAGTATTTATCCAGGTGTCAGCTTCAACAAGATTATTAAAAAATGGACTAAATGTAGTGTCATCTTTTAAAACCACACATCTGTCACCATCATGTTCTTTATAAATAATATAGTGTACACCATTAAGTTCATATGAAGTATGGCGGATACGATCTGCACCTAAATTATTATCCTTCATCAAGGCTCTTCTGCCTTGAGAATTTAAGCTTCCATCTTTTTGTAAATACTTGTCATATTTTTTGCCTTCAACTTCTAACGCCTTGTCTTTTGATCCGTATTTAACATCATCCTTATACTTTCCAAGAGCTTTAAGAAGGGAGTCACGGAGCTGTTTAATAGTAACATTTCCAGTAATTTTTTCTGCAAATGATGTCAAAGCTTTAATATCATCTTTAAATGAATCTAGTATTCCCTGATTTGGAGTTACTATTTCTTCGGATCCTCTGCCCCTAAACTTTCTGGTAACTGTTTCTACGGGAATTGGCTTTCCTTTACTAAAATAATCTGGGAATGCTGTTTCAAGAGTCTTCTTTAGAGTGCTTCCGCCCTTGGTATAGGCATTCTGAACCTCTTTAACGAATGCAATAAACTCGTCCTGGATGTCCTTTTCTTCTTTTGCTTTCTTTTTAGGGTCAGTCTCTAGCTGATTTAGAGTGCCTCTAGTTGCTAAATCACCAAACGTTGCTTGAAATTTTTGAAGTTTAGATGCAATGTCAGTAGCAACGGCAGAATTATCTTGATTGTTTTGGAAGGCAACAGCCTTTTTATCTTGTGTATTTTGTATACCCTCTGCATCTTTTTCAAGTGGGGCTTTTGCTTTAGCTGCTGCATCTTCAATTGCTTTTACAGCAAGATCACTTTGTCTATTTAGTGTTAGCTGATCTATATCTATTCTTGCTCTTGCAGCAGTTGCCATGTCACCACGAGCAACTGCATCAGCATATTCAATTTGAAGTTTTTGTAGCTCTAATGCATAATTTGATGCATCTTGAGTTGCTCTTAAAGATTCTAGCTTTTTGTTTTTTTCATCTTCAATCAGCTTAATC
>ENA-OSIY01001738-OSIY01001738.1-marine-metagenome-genome-assembly--contig:-NODE-1738-length-11551-cov-7.064319_pt1 | contig 11551 bp, 7 predicted proteins | sample MGYA00237884_ERZ534233 | MGnify/ENA primary metagenome ERZ534233 (study PRJEB26412, sample SAMN06343840) | marine metagenome | isolation source: estuarine water | place: USA: Columbia River Estuary... | reverse complement strand
TAATATTTATATATAAAGTACACAATTATGAAAGCAAAAGAATTAGCACAATTATTAGAATTAGTAGTAAGAAAGGTTGTTCGTGAAGAACTTAAACCCATTATTACTGAAGTTAGAAATGCTTCTAAGCCAATTATAAAAGAAAGAAAAGTTAAAGTAGTAGAAAAAGACCCATTAGATATTAACTTATCAGAAATACTATCAGAACAACCTGATAAACCTAAACCTACTGAAAAGAAAACTTTTATGAAGAACCCATTGTTGAATGAAATGTTAAATGAAGTTGCTGAAAGTGGTGAGTGGAGAAATATGGAAAGTACATTTGATTCAAATCAAGCACAAGGGTTTATGCATGGTGGTTCTCAATCTACAATACCAACTACTGATATAGATGGTAGACCGGTTGATACTAATAATGAACAAGTTGCTGCAGTAGCAGGAGCTATGACAAAAGATTATTCTCAATTGATGAAAGCGATTGATAAGAAAAAAGGAAAGTAACCAATGGCTAAAGAGAGAAAAGTATATCAGTATAATCCAATTGATTTGGATAAGGATATCGCAGTTGGTATTACATTACCATTTGGAAAACCCAATGGGTTATTTTCTCAAAGTTATACTACTGAAGAGCAGGCGGTATCTAATTTGAAGAATCTATTATTGACTAGAAAAGGTGAAAGACCATTTCAACCTGAATTTGGTTCTGATGTTTATTCATTACTTTTTGAAAATATGAGTGAATCGTTGGATGAAGAATTAAAAGAAACGTTATCAAAAGATATTAAATTCTGGTTACCTTATATAGTTATTGACAATATAAATATTGAGATTGAACACGATAGAAACTATTTACGAATAGAATTAAGATTCAAAGTAACTGAGCAAGGGGCTAATACCCAAATAGTATTGTTCATAGATGCCGATGGGGCAGTAATAGAATAGGAAATTAAATGGCAAAGAAAGCAAAAAACGACTTAGTACAAAAAGATGTATCGTTAATCGGTAGAGATTTTGGCGAGTTTAGAAAAAACTTAGTTGAGTTTTCTAAAAACTACTTCCCAAATACCTACAATGATTTTAACGAATCATCTCCTGGTATGATGTTTATGGAAATGGCATCGTATGTAGGTGATGTGTTATCATTTTATACAGATACACAATTAAGAGAATCTCTTTTAACAACAGCAGAAGAAAACGCAAACTTATTTAACATAGTTAATTCGTTTGGATATAAACCAAAGAACATAATCCCAGCATCAGTAACAATGGAAGTTTTTCAACTTGTACCTGCGATTGGTTCTGGTGATAATGTAAAGCCGGATTATGATTACGCTATGACTCTCAAAGAAGGTATGGTTGTAGGTTCTACTGATTTTACAGATGTTGAGTTTACAACAGTTAATCAAGTTGATTTCGCATTCTCATCTTCATTTGAACCAACCGAAGTATCTGTATATCAAATTGATGAAAATACAAACGAACCTGTTTACTATCTTTTGAAAAAAACCGTAAGAGCTACGAGTGGTAAAGAGAAAACAGCAACTTATGATTTTGATTCACCAAAAATTTATGATAAGATTAAATTAGAAGAAGAAAATCTAATTAGAATAAAATCTATAAAAGATTCCGATGGGGATGTATGGACTAGAGTACCATACTTAGCACAAGATACTGTATTTGAGCAAATTGATAATAACGAAGATAACTCAACCGACCTTCACTTGTATAGTGGTGATACACCATATCTATTAGAACTAAATAGAGTTCCAAAAAGATATACAACTAATTTTGAAGATGATGGGGTTATGGCTATTCAATTTGGAGCTGGTATATCTTCAAACGCTGATGAAGAAATTATTCCAAATCCTGATAATGTGGGTTCAGCCATTTATGCCACATCTCAAAATTTAGATTCATCTTTAGACCCATCTAATTTCTTATACACAAAAACATATGGTGTTGCGCCATCTAATACAACACTTACAGTTAAGTATACTGTTGGTAATGGTATAGTTGATAACGTTCCTGCAAAAGATTTAACTAATGTATTAGCAAGTACAACTGAATTTGCAAACGAAATAAATCTTAGTAAAGCGGTGGTATCTTTTATAAGACAATCATTAGCATGTACAAATCCTCAACCAGCCGTTGGTGGTAAAACCACAGAAACACAAGATGAGATTAGACAGAATGCTATGGCATTCTTCGCAGCTCAAAACAGAACTGTAACTAGAGAAGATTATGTAATGAGGTGTTATGCACTTCCACCACAATTTGGTTCGGTAGCAAAAGCATATTTAGTTCAAGACTATCAATTAGAAAATAAAAAATCCGATGGACAGTTTATTAGTACTGAAATCCCAAACCCATTAGCATTGAATCTATACACATTGGGTTACGATAATCAGAAAAATCTAACACAATTAAACTCAGCTACCAAATATAATTTAAAGAATTATATATCATATCATAGAATGTTAACTGATGCAGTTAATATTAAAGATGCACATATTATTAATATAGGTATAAATTTTGAAATTATAGTTTTACCTGAATTCAACTCCAATGAAGTTTTATTAAGAGCTATAGCTAGATTAAAAGATTATTTTAATATTGATAATTGGAGAGTTGGTGAACCTATAAATCTTTCTAAGATATATGTTGAAATAGATAAAGTAGATGGAGTTCAAACTGTTGTAAGGCCTGATAAGCAGGGTATAGGTGGATTACAAATTACTAATAAATTTAATGGAAACTATTCACCAAACAAATATAGTATCATAAACGCAACTAAGGGTGGAGTTATCTTCCCAGCTAAAGATGCTAGTATATTTGAAGTGAAATTCCCTAATCAAGATATTAGAGGACAGGTTATAACACAATCGTTCTAAAGAGGAAACACTATGATTTACAGAATATACGGACAAAAAGATTCTACCATTTATGAAAATTCAACTCGTAAAGCACAAAATACTGGACTTGATGAGATATTAGAAGTTTCTAAAATCTTCTCTGAAGATGGAAATACCTTTATAGGTAATAGTAGAATACTTACAAAATTTGATTTGTTAGAAATATCACAATCAATACAATCGGGCGAAATAAGTAATTCTCCAAAATACAAATTAAACTTAACCTCAACTCAAGCTTCTGAAGTATTAAGTGAATATACATTAGAAGTATATCCAGTATCACAAAGTTGGAATGAGGGTAATGGTCAGTATATGGATAACCCACTAAACACAAATGGTAATAGTTGGGAACGTAGAAGTGTAAACTCACCATGGGCAACCGATAAAGCAAGTGTATTCAACGGAACTTCAGTAAAAAAAGTTCCAACTGAAGGTGTTGTATTATATGAGGGGTTTACTAACGGAACAGGTTCAGCATTCCTAACAGAATCTATAAATGATTTTAATGGAACAACCCCAACTGCATTTATAGAAAATAATCAATTAGTTATATCAGCATCTAACTTCGCAGGAACTACATTAGTATTCCCAGCTTATTTACAAAATAGTATTAATTATGGAGTACAATTTCAAATAGACCCTGCATCATTTGATGATGTATCGTTTAGAATAAAAGACCCTAATGGGGTTCTTAAAACTGAAGGTGATTATGCTGGTATGGTAGGTGCTATAACTGCATCATCAACCCAATCATTCGACTTAACAGCAACTGCGACAGGTGAGCATGAATTAAGATTTACGTTCTTTGATGGGAGTGGTGATGGTACATCAACCACTGGTTCATTTGATGAAATATATATTTATCAAAAATCAGGTGATTTGATTGCATGGGAAACTTTCACACAAAACGAAGGAAGCTTTAATTTAAGAAATGTTGTTTTAGATGCAGTAGATGGTTCATCAAATGTTAGAATGTTTCAATCTGAATCTAAATTAAATTTATACTCTCATAAGGCTGGTGGTGATGCTCAGTATTCAAAAAACTTACAAAAAGGGTTAAACTATCAAATATCATCTTCACTAACACCCGGTGATTATGGAGATATTGGATTTACAATTTATGATAGTGATGGGCTACCAATGAGAACTGGAGTTACAAATTTAACCTCATCATTCACAGTACCAACTACACAATCAATAGCATTCACCCCATCTAAATCTGGTGATTACATATTTGCGTATTCATACTATAATACATCATCAAATGCACAATCTGCATCAATAGATGATTTTAAAATAACATATTCAGGTTCCTTAGATTCCCCATCAACAAGTGAAGCTGGGTACTTTAAGAACGTAGGTGGTGGTACTTGGTACACATCATCCATAAACAATACTTCGTATTCACAGACATTTAATAGATTAACTAATGATTTAAACATTGAGGTAACTGATTATGTTAATGATATGATGAATGGTTCTAGACCTAATGATGGATTCATTATTAAAAGAAAGCCAACTGAAGAAAGTGGTTCTATTAAATATGGTTCATCTAAGTTCTTTTCAAATAACACTCATACTATATATGTTCCTACATTAGAAGTTAGATGGGATGATACGGTATTTGCAACAGGTTCTTTATTACCATTAACCGCAGATAATATAACTCTATATCCAAAAGATTTAAACTCTGAATATAAAGAATTATCAAAAGCTAAAATACGTCTTGTTGGAAGAGAAACATATCCTCAAAGAAGTTTTACAGATTCTAATCCATACACTACTATTAAATATTTACCACAAACTACTTATTACCAGGTTAGAGATGCAGAAACAAATTTAGTACTAATTCCATTTGATACAAATTATACAAAAGTAAGTTGTGATTCTGTTGGAAACTTTTTTAACTTTTGGTTTAACACATTACAACCTGAAAGATACTATCAATTTGAATTCCGAGTTGATAGAGCTGATAAGAAGCAATATTTTGATGGGTATGTATTTAAAGTAGTAAGATAATGGCACAAGAAACTAACATAACAACCGAAAACGAATTCGAATATCGTGATATAAAAAGAAACACGTCTAATCAGATTATATCTTATACTCTTCCTGAAGAAACACAAAAACAATATGGTGTAAATAAAGTTAAAGGTGTAACTATAAAATATGAAGTTGATGGGTTTAATAGGACAGTCGGTGGATTATCAAATGACCTTAAAAACGAATTACCTGATTTATCCATACAAATTGTTGAACAAAAGTTTATTAATGAATCTAACATTTATGTTAATGGTGTATCTATTGATGGTGAAGGTGATGAAGTTGAAGAATTTGTAGATGTATATAGTGGTAGATACGAACTAACCCCAGGCGCTCCATCTTTTAGAACTAGATATGGTTGGCATGATAACTCTCACTATAGTGGTATAAGTTATTACAATGGTGATGTAAGAGCAGATACAGATGATTACATCAGATTCGCAGGATTCAAAGAAATTTATTGGGATAATGTGGTATATGGACCACCACTTAGTGAAGGTGGGTATAGAATAACCCAACCTCTTATAGATACTGGTAGAGATTTACAAATCAATACAACTGTTGGTATGCAGCAAGGTAATGATGGCGACTACACAGAGATTAATCAATATGTAAGAATCAATAGAAAAAGAATTCCAGACAACCCTTCAACTGAATTAAAAAGAGTAGGTGGGTTACAAAGTTCAGCAAATAGCCAATGGAAATACCCAATGTTTAATTTAAGTTATGTATTAAAAAACTCTGATATGAGAGTAAATGATTTAATTGAGATTCAAACTCAAGTAGGTTCAAGAAACCCACGTAACTTTATATTTGGTGATAAATCTGTATTTGAAGTAGTATTATTAGAACCAACACAAACATCAGTACCTTGGGCAAGTGGAACAACAACTTCAATTGGTGTGAAGGGTAATAGCCTTCCTACTACAGAAGCAGTAAGTGCACCTCAAGGAAGAACTTCGAGTTAAGGAAAAATATGGCAATAAATAGATTTCAAAATCCTGATATATTAGTTACTTCAAAAGTACCTGTTGAAAATGTAAAAACATTTTCGTTATCTGATGCTTCAAACCTAAGAAGTTCAAATCATCAAATAGAAATAAATGAGCTCTCTTATGGTGGTTGTGTTTTAGAATCACACATATACTCTGCAGATTTATTAATAAGTTCACAACAACAATCAACCTTAGAGTATCAAATAAATGATACCGACCCGGATACAAAATTAGATTTATTACTTACGCCAGAACGTGATGTTAGACTTGGCGTTCAAGATGCTGGGTATTATAGTATTGTTTATAACTTTGTTCAACCACTAACACAACATTTAAGAATCAGTAATATATCAGCTGATAGAACTGAAGTAGAGTTAGAATATGATTCAACTCAAACCAATATAGGATTATCACAATTATTTAATAAAATACAATATGCTTCTGATAGTAATCAACTTAATTTAGGTTTAAATTTTGAGAACAATAACATATGTACTATTACAGATGTAAGTTTTTATAATAATGAAAGAGTTGGTGAGAAGGTAAAGATAATGCCACCACCAATGATACTTCCTACAAGCATCTCGCCTTTGCCTTCGACGTGGAATGGGACTGCAGAGAGAACATTCTTTGCACCATCGGAAGAAGGTAAGGATGGTAATTATTGGGTTGAGTTCTTTTATTCAAGAAAACCAAACGCATATGGGAATCAGGTATATCAAAATACTGGTAGGGTAGCAAAGTGGACTCCGATACTAAATAGTTCAGGTAGTTTAGTGTGGCAACAGGAATTAGATTCTGGTGGAGTTCCAATATTTTATAAACAAAATGCATCAACTGATGATCGTGAGTATGAAATCAGAGCTGGGGAGTATTATAATAAACCACCTCGTTCACCTTACACAAGACGATTATCTAGTATATACAAATATAGTAAAATTAGATATTATGACCCTTCTTATGATTCTAGTAAACTTAAAACTGTTTGTATTAAATTGTATAAACCACTTCCAGATGGATTGCAAGCAGGAAAATGTACTATAGATGAAATAAAAAGAGATTCATATATTGAAAGAGTATTAGTATATGATTTAGATAAAACCACAGAGCAAGACCAATTCTCTCCACCAAACTTTAAGATTGATATGGGTAACTATGGAAAATCTCAAGGTACTGATTTAAAAAGTTGGAATGATTTATTAGATACCAACCTTTCAACATCACAACAAATTATAGATAAATATATTAGTGGTTCATTTGGTGGAACACCTTTGAACTTAGATTATACTCATTTCAAATCGTTTGTTAAATATTCATCAGCAGTAGAACGGGTAAATAACTTTCAATATAAATTAACTCTTATAGAATCATTTAATAAGAGAGTTACAACATTAGAATCGGTAAGTGGTTCTGAAGCTATGACTAACATATCACAATCTATAGTTCGTAAAGATAATGTAGTTAGTGGTATGGATGGTTGGGAACGATGGATGTATCAGGAAAAAACAGGTTCTTTATATACACATTATAGTTCATCAGCATATCCATTAGAACCTTGGCCAAAAGATAATTCTTCTGTAAACTATAGTGTAACATCATCACAAGGGTTATCAGCATACAATGGGTTAATAGATTCAGCAAGTATACATGATTCACTTAATGATGCTAGATTAACGAAAGTAGTTCCATCTGCAATAGTTGAGGACCCATTAAATAAAGAATATGTTTTATTCGTAGATATGATTGGACATCACTTCGATATAACTTGGTCTTATATAAACGCACTAACAAGTATTAATGAAAGAGAAGAACACCCATACGATGGTATGCCGAATGAACTTCTTTATGATGTGGCAAAATCAATGGGTTGGAAATTAACTCATGGTAAGGATACATCAGAATTATGGGAATTTGGATTAGGAACTGATAAATATGGTAATGTACCTAATAGTGGTTCACTTCCATCTAAATCACATGAACAAATTAATAGCGAAGTATGGAGAAGAATTGTAAACAACATCCCATATCTTCTAAAAACAAAAGGTTCAGCAAGAGCAGTAAAAGCATTAATCGCTACATATGGTATTCCACAAACATTCTTATCTATTAGAGAATATGGTGGGCCCGTTATAGAAACTAAGGTTAGACCTATGTGGGAGCATGATAGATTTGTTTACCATTTAAGAATGGATAATGATAATTACATTACGGTTCCTTGGGATAAAATAACAGATATCGATTCCAACACATATGAGTTAGGTCAATCGAATCCAATTGATGTCATAGAACTTCAAGTTCAACAAAATATGAATAGAGATACTGCCGTAATTCGTAAAGGTAGTGATTTTGCAGTATTGTATGAATCAACTGGTTCTGCTACAACTTTAACAAAAGGTAATATACATTTCTATTTAAGTGGTAGTTCGGGATATAAATCAGCATCTATTATGGATGTACCATTATTTGATAAAAATATGAGTACTCTTTTAATCGAAAGAGAGAATTCAGTTGATGATATAACTAAAGATAATTTATACAAACTACAATATAGAAGAAACCGAAAAGATAGAATCTCAGTAAGCAAATCCGCTAGTATATCAATTGATGGTTCAACTGAATCATCTTATAACGCAGCTTGGACTGGTAGTGGTGTTGTTGAATTTGGAAAAGCTTTTGGAACAGTAAGTGGTGCTCCATCATTATGGGCTGATACAAATACAATGAGTGGTTCTATTCAAGAGATTAGATATTGGGCTGAACAATTAAAAGATATAGTAATTGATGAACATACATTATCAAGAGAATCTTATCATGGTAATTCACCTACATCATCTTACTTTGATTTAAAGTTTAGATTTTTACCAGATTCTAATTTAAAAACAATTACGAATCCTGATTCACACCCATCACAACATCCTAATCAAAAGGTAACTGGTTCTTTAAATGGTTCTCATTTAACGGCTTCGTTATTTAATTTTGAAAATGATGATTTAATTGGTGTAACTGAAGAGTACTACACAAAAGTACCATCAGCCGGAGCAAATAATATTTTAAATAATAAGGTTAGGGTTGAAGAAAACACATTAAGAGGTATTTTAGATTCGGATGAGAAGAAAGAAGAATCTCAATATGATTCAGCACCAGTTGATTCAAATGTAGTTGGTGTTTATTTATCAGCTACTAAGATGTACAATGATGATATTATAAATCATACAGGTTATTTTGAAATAGATGATTATATTGGTAATCCTGATAGAAGGTCTGGAATGACTGAACAAAATGAAGAATTGGATTATGTTCGTAGACAGGTATTTAAAAAATATGCTTCTAAAAACTTAATCAATACTACTATAGATATCTTAGCTAAATATGATATGTCGGTGTTTGAACAAATTAGACAAACGATGCCAGCTAGAGTTGATTACAATTCGGGTATATTAATTGAACCACATATTTTAGAAAGACCTAAAGTTAAATCTTTAGCAAATGTAGGTTATACACAACCTCAATATGATGTAACAATTGCATCAATAGATAGACCGTTAGAATCATCATATCATTTATTTGAAACAGAAATATCAAACTCATACTCTCTTTCAGCTGAAAACCATTTATATGAAGCCGCTATTACAGAATCAGTTGCAACTTTGACAGCAAATACTCCATATTATAGCGCAAGTATAGATATTCCAAAGTTATTGGTAATTACTTCACAAAAGGATGATGTAGAGGATTTAGGTAATCCAAAATTAGGTGATATGTATTTACCATCTCAATATAGATATAAAATATTAAACTACAAAGCTGGGGCTGATGTAGGTCATGGGATAAATTGGAATACTGGCTCAAATGGATACTGGAATTATGATGTAGTTCAAAAAAACATATCCGAGCATAGACCAGCACAATATGCACAATTCACAAAGTTCTTCTATTCATCAGAAGCTTCAGCATCAATGAATTTGTTTAGCTCATCATCATTACACCCATCTCAAACAACTACTGATGAATTACCATTAGCAGTAGAGAATCTTAGATTTTTAGGATGTAAGATGAAATCAGATTCTTTAACAACGAATTCACCTGATACACCTGATGGTAAACCCGTAATAGAAATATTTACAGCCGACCCTAATGTATTAATAAAAACATCTCAAACAGGTGATGAGGGTAACTTAGATGTAGATGCAGGAACTGGGATAGCTACATTAGAAATTGGTGATTTAATTGTTGATGATGAATTATATTGGAAACGATTAGAAGAGTATAGACGAGAGCTTAGAGAATTCAAACGTAAATTAGAACATATGATTAGAATTGAAAAAGCAAGAAACATCAAAGCTGATATTCGTATGAAAGATGAGAATAAACGTAGAAATATTGAAATGAAACGTAGAAGTGAGTTTAATATTAAAAATGAGTTTAACGGGTAGATAACATTATGGCAAGTAGAAAAGCAACGAAATCAAGACAAAGGAAATTAGAAAACTCTAAATTGAACGAACTCATTAGTAAACGTTTGAAGTCCGTATTGGAATCCCCAGTCCTAAATACTGTAGATGAAACTACTAAGATATCTGATATTATTAAGACTCCCGATAAAACAATTGAAACTGGGAAGTTATTGAAAGATAATATTAAAATAGATGATTCAGATAAAGCTAAACCAATTGATTTAATAGATTTAATAAAACCCGATGAAGTTACTTTTGGATTACCTGAAGATGATGTTATTGTAATTGATAAAAATCAGTTAGATGAAGAAAATCAACGTAGGTTATTCGAAGAAGAAAGAGAACGTAGGTTAGTTGAAGATGAAAGATGGGCTGATTTAAAACAATCGTTTATTGATGATAAAAGAAGAAGAGAAGAGTTCATAAAGAAAATAGCTTTAATGAAAAAAGAATTCGATTTATATTTAAAAGAAAAGTATCCTGATATTGTAGGTGATAAATCTATAAAAACGGAAGAAATAGTTAAAACAAAAGAGGAAATTCTTAGAGCAAAAGCTTTAGTAAAGAAATCATTGGAAGAACATAAACGTATTATGATTGAACGTCTTGATAGAGAAAAACTTAGAAAAGTAAAAGAAGGTAAGTTTAAAATAAATATTAAAGAAGATAAGTTGGTATCTACATTTTTAGAAGAAGAGATAGTTATAGAACAGCAGGAGAAGTTAGATAGGAATCCAGAGATTGAGGGTTTAAATCCAATTGAAAAGCAGATAAAGGATATGAAGCGTATGGAGAAGGAATTGGGTAGGCCGATAATTCCTCATAGAGATATAGTAGAAAGTAACGAATCAGATTTTGATACAGATACCGAAACCGATTCGACTGATATACTTATTAAACCAGGCAACACATCTCCGTTTGAAAACTATGAAGAACGAAGAGAACCATTGGAGAGATTAAGGAAATCATTATCCGATGGAAAAGGTGAAGATGATTTCATTGTAAAGATGGATAAATCAGACAGAAAAGAATTAGAATAACAGAACTTTATTAAAAAGTAACTTAAAAAGTTTTTTTTTAATATTTATATAAGAAAACAAATTGTAAAAGGGTATAACAAATGGGATATTTAGATAATTCATCAATA
>ENA-OSIY01001736-OSIY01001736.1-marine-metagenome-genome-assembly--contig:-NODE-1736-length-11556-cov-6.828034_pt1 | contig 11556 bp, 13 predicted proteins | sample MGYA00237884_ERZ534233 | MGnify/ENA primary metagenome ERZ534233 (study PRJEB26412, sample SAMN06343840) | marine metagenome | isolation source: estuarine water | place: USA: Columbia River Estuary... | reverse complement strand
GATACTTTAAGAAATGATGTTCTTTTCTTACTAAATCATTTTCACGAAGAATGTGCTATTATTAAATACACTGGTGAAACTAATGCCAAGAAGTTATTTAGAGATGGTTCTGAGAAGCCTTTGGGTATTGTAATGTATAACACAGACGCTGATAATATGTCTTATTTACATAATGGTACATCATTCTCATTTGTAGAATCTAAAAGGTATTGGAAACCAACTAAGAAAGAAGATTTTAGAGTTGGTATGTTAGTTGAGTATTTTAATAACAATAAGTGGTTTGAAAAACTTGTTGAGAATCCTAATGAAGAATATGAAAAACTTTATAAATTACTTATAAAGTATGATAAAGTTAGAGTAGCTTCTAAATAATTTCAAACCAATTTATAATCTTATTCCAGTTTGGTGTTTCTTTTAAGAAATATCTCATATCATTTGGACAATTAATTACATTTAATCCATTCTCAGTTTTCTGAGCATTTCTCATCATAATAATCTTATTTGATTTGATATAAGGAGAAGGTATAACATTCATACCATTTATATTTCCATCCACAACACCATCTTTTATATCAGACATCATCATTCCATTAGACATCAGAAGATATTTATAAGCATCTAAACCAACTATAATAGTATTGGCTGGTCCTGTTCTTCCGGTTGATGATATTAGATTACTGGTCATCATTAATCTTGTTATAACTTTTCTTGATGTTGATGACTCATTTTCATAATCTGTTAGATTAGGATCTTTTTGAATAGAAACATTCAAATTTTGAGGAATATTCATTGACTTTGATGTTAATGATTCTAATGTCATCATAACATCATTGTAAATATCAAATAAGTCTAAATAGGTTTTACCTTGAACATTAATAGAGTTAAGTTTAGGAGTTATAGTCATCATATAACTTTCGTTATCTAATGGATTTGAAAACGGTTCTCTATTTTTGAACTCTTCAACTTTATCATCTATAATAGCATCAATCGCAAGTTCACGATTCTTTCTTTTTAATTCTCTTTGATATTCCTCATTGGATGATTCATCCCAATCCATAAAAGTCATTACACCTTGTGGCAAAGAAGGCTTTGTAGATTCTATATAGTTACAGATTTTCTCTAAATCTTTAGATGAAATTATCATATTTATTCTTCATTCCAATTTTTGGCAATTGGTTAAGAATAACCTTTTGTAACTGAGATTTATCCATTTGAGAGGTTTTAGTTAGTAAATCTAAATTTCTTTGATACCACTTCATATCTGGCATTCCTCTTTCATGATATAAATGAAAACATTTAGATTGTAGCTCAGTCCAAGTTAAGAATTGTTTAACCTTTATTGATTGAAAGTCATCTTCACCACCCCATCCTATAAAATCTTCATTCCAACCAGCTATTCTTTGAATTGCGTCTCTTCTAAAAATACAAATTCCACCACATAAAGGCACTTTTTGTATATCGGTTTCGCCTCTACCTGGTCTGTTAATTTGAAGAAGTTGTTCTAGTGATAAATTACTTTCTTGTTGAGTTAAATCAATTACTGTATGATATGGATTACACATTTCAAATTCATTCATCGATTCTAAACCTCTTATAAAAGAGTTTGGTTCCATTATTAAATCTGAATCACCAAATACAATTATGTTTGATGTTGAATGTTTTAAACCTACATTAAATGCCAGTGACTTATTAAAAGGTAGATTTGACTTTGTGAAGATATGTTTTGATTTGAGACCTAGATGAGATATTTTAGAGTGTGTGTCTTGTTCTACGACAATTACTTCAACTCTAGCAAAACCATTAATCCAGTCGAGTACTCTTCTTAAATTTTGTAACCTTTCTAAGTTATGTCGGTAGGCTATGATAAATGTGAATGTGTAATTTGAATTCATTAAAGAATATTATTTTTTATTTATATTAAATAGAATGGTTTTGTTTGAACCATTCTATTGTTTTTTCCAATCCTTCTTCAATATCAATTGATGGATTATATCCAATTTTTCTAGATGAATCTATATTTGCTAGTGAATTTAAAATATCACCTTTCCTTTTATCAGCATAAATTGGATTTATATCTGAGTTTAACTTTTCTTTTATTAATCTAAATAATTCGTTAACTGATGTGCTTTTACCCAATCCTACGTTAAAAACATGAGAACCACTTAGACTTATATTCTTAATAAGATTTATATTCATATCAACCACATTTTTAACATATGTGAAGTCCCTGCTTTGATTTCCATCTCCAAATATGATAGGTTGCTTATTTTCTTTCAGAGATTTTATAAATTTTGGTATAACCGCTGAATATTCTGAGTCCCATCTTTGATTCTCACCAAATACATTAAAGTATCTAAGACCGTAGAAATTTATATCATATAAATTATAAAAGTTATCAGATAACATCTCATCAAATCTTTTACTTAAAGCATATGGTGATAATTGTTTTCCTATATTATATTCTATTTTTTCAAAATCACTATTATCACCATAGACAGAGGATGAACTTGCATAGATTATTTTTTTAATGCCATTATTCTTAGCGGCTTCTACTAAGCAACTAAATCCGTAAACATTATTATTCATATAATCTTTTGGTTGTTCCATTGATCTTGGAACTGATCCCCATGCTGCTTGGTGGCAAATTATATCTACTCTTTCACAAATTTCAGATACTAATTCGAAATCACATATATCCCCTTTTCTAAAAGATACTTTATCAGATTTTACTATATTTTTAATATTACCATTTGATAGATTATCAAGTACTATTATACTTTTAATCGATTCATCTTTATTAAGTTCTTTTACTATGTTGGATCCAATAAATCCTGCTCCTCCTGTTACTAATATTTTCATGTTTATTTTATTTTTTTATCTCGTTGATAGTTTCAAATTCTATATTCCAGTTTGTAATACAATGTGGATTAGAAAGAAAGATTTCTCTGTTTCTGGATGCATCTCTTTTTATATTCTTTGTTCCTAAACTCGGATTAACTTCAATTTTTATAGGAGATACTTCGATATTATAACCCATTTTTATCGCTCTTCTTATGAAATCATTATCACACATTCCGTAGTGACCACTGTATATTGTATTCCATCCACCTATCTTAATAAAGTCATCTTTATTAATTAATATGTGTGATGGATTTGGTGCTAGATTTTTATCACCAGATAGTCTGTTGAATTGATAGATTGTTTTTTCTGGTATTTCAATTTCGGAGATTGCTTTATAGTCTGCTCTGTGATCTAGGTCAAATCTGAAAATCTTATCACACTTAGCTTTTAAAACACCTAAATTAACAGCATCTAAATTAAAAAATATATCATTTTTCATTCGATACACATTGGCCCATTCAATACTTAGTGGTTCGGGACTGTGATCATCTACTATCACGATGTCAAGTCCACTATTGATTAAATTTTCTTTTTGCCACATTAAAGCTTTCCATGAATCATAGTAGCAACACACAAGACTTAACATTTTTAATTAATTTTTTTTATTACAAAAAGTATATCATCATACCTGTTTTTCTTCTCTCTTAGGTCATATATAAAATATTGAAAATTACTATTTAATTTACTTTTAAAAATTTCAATATGTGAATAGTCTTGTATATCTTCTATTACTAATATTCCATTTTCTGAAAGATTATTTAAATAATTATCTAATACAAATATTTGAGACTCTAATGTGTGTGGTCCATCATCTATAATAATGTCGAATTTTTTAAATTTTAACTTATTATAGCATTTATCTTCATAAGCGTCCATTATAATCAAATTAAATCTACTTTCTGTTAGTTTCGATTTAATATCATCCGTAATTAAATACTCTATATCTATTAGTGTTAAGTGTGATTTTTTAAAATACTCATGCCATAGAAGACTTGATCCCCCAAATTGAACACCTATTTCTAATATATTTACTTCTTTATTTCTATGATAATAAAAAATTTCTTCATATACCTCTATATAGCTATGTTTTGTATCCTTATCAGTTCCTTTTATATCAGATCCGTTTATTTTAAGAAGTTCTATTAATTCTTTTAGTCTCATATATCCAAGTATTTTTTACTTATATTTTCCAATGATGTTAAATTCTTTACATTTTTTAATATATTTATGGCTTTAATCCACTCTTCTCCATTAAATGTTTCCTCAATTTTAGATAAAACATCTTCTATAGATTTTTTACTCGGCTCACAGTAATATGGATAATCTTCTCCAAGTATTTCTATATTTTGCTCACTTCTATTTACTATTATTGGACACTCAAGAGAAGCAGCGGTTGAAATTTTTGTTGATGGTTGAATTTTATCTTCCTCATCTCTTGGCTTTACTCCAAAATGTACATTATAATTTTGATATAAATTTAACTTTTCGTCAAAATCATACCAATCTATTGTATGATAATCTATTTTATCAAACTCTTTATAAGAAAAACATTTCTCTGGTTGACCAAAGTAACAAATATTTGGTTTATCTAATTTTATTTTATTTATTTTATTAAACCTTTCATCCCAATGGTGATTGATAACCTGACACTTTTCTGGATATTTAAAATGTCTATTTAAAATATCAAGTTGTTTTTTTGATGTGAATATACCATAATCAAAATTCTTGAATATTTTCATGTCATTTATTTTTTCGTTGAAGTCAACCATGTCAATAATAACTTCATTATACTCTGTTAGTTCAATTGCTTTTTTATAATTACTCAGCTTTAGTATAATTATTTTTTTATACTTAATTTCGGATGATTTACTTAATGGAACTATATCACATTTTAATTTATTTGATATATCAAAACCTCTCATTTTAGTAGATCCCCATTTTTTTCTTGAATCCTCATATATAAAAGTAATATTATTATTAAATTCTCTACTTCCCACATGAGTAGAATTCTGACTATTTGTTTCTATAGTGAGATATCTACTCTTCATTCTATTATCATCATTAAATTTTTTAAATTTTATTTTAGATTTATTAAGTGCATATGGAAAAGAAATTTGGTCTCTTTGGGAATTATTTTTTATCTCATTCCACCATATTGTATCAAACTCATTTGTAGACTCATTGTTTCTTCTTAGCATAAAACCACACTCATATAATTCGTTAGTTGAGATATTTTCATCTTTATATTTATTTACTTGATTTATTATCTTTTTATGGTTATCTAGATTCCATTCTATACATTGCTTAGCTTCTTCATAAATAGATTTTCTTTTATAATGATTGAATGCCATTAAAGAGTGATCTCCATATAGTATTTCTTTTAATATTATATTTGGATCGGTCAACAGTTTCATGTTTGCGTCTATGTGTAAAGAATATTCATGTTTTGGTAGTAAATCCTTTGAATGTGTTCTAATATATTTGCAAATTAATTTTATATTTTTAATATTTTTTATTTCTTCTATATTATTTATATTTATTACTTCCCATCCATCTATATCAACATCTTTATCCATAAATGCTATACATTTTGTATTTTCATATTTACTTATTGGTTTTAGTATATCATAACTTCCAATATTTTCTGTAAATATTATAATATTATACCTATCATCTACTTTATGAATATATGAATCATTTTCTATTGTTATATTTTCAGAAAATTTTGATAGTTTTTTATATCTACCTATGTAGTTTCTGCTATTCATATCACCGTGATATAAGTGATTTGTTGTTTGTTTAAGATATCCTATATTATACCTTCCAAATGAATTTATCCAATCAACAGCTTCGTTGTATATTTCTTCGTTTGATTCTTTTACTTTAGTTAGAGTGAACCCTTCATTTACACCATTTATACCGTATAGGAATATAACATCTCCTCCACCAACATACATTTTTTCAAATAACTTTTTCTCTTTAAGAATTGAGAATCTTCCTAACCAAGCACCTCCTGGTTTGAAATCTGACCTATTTTCAAATTTTGATATTTTTGCCGAATTCATAGGTTTTAAATCACTTTTTAATTTAAAACATATAGATTTATAACAATGTGTTATTTCTTCTAATTCATTTAAGTAATTTATATTCTCAAATAACTGAACAAAGTCATTGTCTTTAACTACATCATCGATATTATCTAACCAACTTAAATCATCATAAATTAAATCACAATCTATCCACATTAGATACTCAACATCATCAATAGTATCAATTATTTTATTAATAATGATTTCCTTTGACCAAACTTTATTATCTATATCTCCTTTAATTATTATTGTTTCACAAGGTAATTGAAAGTCTATATCTCCATAATCAATCAGTCCAACTATTAAATTTTCATATCTACCTTCAAATTGTTTAATAAATCTTAAAAAGTTATTCTTTAATCTTGAATCATTTTTATTATTGAAATAAAATGAACAAATTTTATATTTCTTTTTAATCTTCTGAACAGTATTTTCACTTGTTGATACAAATTCTGGAGTTTTTCTTCCATTCCAATTTTGATAAGATATACCAAGATGTATAGATTCTATTTTTAAGTCTACTTTTTCTGTGAATTTATTTCTAAAAGAAATATCACTACCTGCCGCATTATTTGAAGTTTCTGGATAAATAATTCTTTGTAAACAATTTGAATTTATGTTAAAAAGTTGAAAATATCCAATTCCATTTAATTTAGATACTTGTCCTTTTAATCCTGATCCATATTTCCAATCTAAATATGATTCGTACTCCTTAAACATAATCCTATTACAAACATAAAGAGAGTTTATATTTGTGTAATTATTTTTAAATGATTCATGAAATGTTTCTGGAACTATTATATCAGCGTCTAAAAGTAATATCCAATTTGGATTAAGTAAAGATTTTATACCTTCATTTATAGCTTTGCCTTTGTTAAAACTTGCTCCGTTATCATACATTCTTTCTGTTACTACACAATTAACATTAAACTTTTGGCATATCTTTTGACACTCTTCATCATTAATTGATGTAACAACCGTTATGTTGTCAAATATTTTAATATTGTTTTCTAATGTTATTGGTAGAAAATCGTTGTAATCAACGGAAACTATTATAACGTCTAGCTTAGATAGATGTTTTATGTCTTTAATACCTCTTTTAATTAAAATATTCTGATCCATTTTGTTGATTATATTAACTTTATTGATTTTTTTTAATACAATAATTTAGTTATATATAAAAAAAGCTCTTTTTAATGGAAAAAACAATGGGTAGAAGAGAATTTATTTCTTTCCCTGATTTAATGGTTGATAAGATAAAAGCAAAAGTTGATACTGGGGCTTATGGAACAGCCTTGCATGTTGATAATATAGAGATAGTAAATGATGAGCTAACATTTACTATAAATAATAATAAATTTACTTATACTAAATTTAAAATGATTAATGTCAAGAGTTCATTTGGTAAAAAACAAAAAAGATTTTCTATCTTTACAAAAATTAAAATAGGAGATTTGACTTATAAAGTTTTTGTTTCTTTGACAGATAGAAAAAACATGAGATATCCAGTTTTGATAGGGCGAAGATTTCTATATAAGTTTAACTACTTAGTAGATGTTAGAAAAAAGAATGTAAATGATACAAGTAAAAAGGTGTAATTATATAACAGGTAATCCTTCAGATGTTTCTTTTGCTGTTAATCAAATAGTTAACTTCTTAGAAATGGAAGGACGTAATCCTGTTTTATTTTGTAAACCAAAAAAATCATCATCTGGATCTACTATAAAATATCTAATGGATCCTAAAATAGAATTTGATAATCTTAATCATTTTGAAGAATTGTTATCTAATAAAGGTAAACTATTCAGAGTTGATTTATTAGTATTTGATTTTTGGCATCTAAATGTTTCTTCAATTATTGAGTATAAGTCTCTTATAGATAAGTTAGATATTGACTATATAATACTTGCTAAAGAATATCACTATAAATCATCAGATGATGTTAATGATTTTCATATAAAAATCGAATCTAGAGAATTACATGTAAATGAGTATTTAATAACTGATAAAATTTCTGGTTGGTCTTCAAGTCTTAGTGGTCTTACAAAATCTTACATTCGTGATAAGAAAATTGACCAATTATTCAATAAAGGTGATAAATAATTTGTTAATTGTTAATAACTTTCTTATATTTGCTTAATATAGACAATTTATAAAAAAAGATATGAGAGTTAGAAGAAAGTTTCTACAACTTACAAACTACACCTACCCACACGGGACAGAGGGTTTCCTTAAATCACACTTACCACAAGGATATAAAACAGATAAATGGGGTAATTTTTATTACCTCGTAGGTGAGGAGCCATCGACAATGTTTACTTGTCACTTAGATACTGCTTGTTCTAAACAACAAAAAGTAACTCATGTTCAAACACATAACATGATTAAAACAGATGGTAAAACCATTTTAGGAGCAGATGATAAAGCTGGAATGGTTGTTATATTAACAATGATTCAAAATAAAGTTCCCGGTCTTTACTACTTTTTCCTAGGTGAAGAAGTTGGATGTATTGGATCTGGTCACCTTTCTAGAAACTGGGAGAATGTTAGTTTTTCTAATCATATTAATAAAGTAGTTTCTTTTGATAGAAGAGGTACTAGTTCAGTTATTACACATCAATTTTATGGTCGTTGTTGTTCAGATGAATTTGCTGAAGAATTGTCAACGAGATTAAGTTCTACCACTGAAGGATTAAAGTTGTCACCAGATGATACTGGTGTTTTAACAGATTCTGCTCAGTTTATGGGTATAGTATCAGAGTGTACTAATATTTCAGTTGGTTATTATAGAGAACATACAACTTCTGAATCACAAGATATTGAATATTTACAAAAACTTTGTAAAGCAGTTTGTAAAATCGATTGGGAAACTTTACCTGTTATGAGAGATCCTCTTTTAATTGATGAAGATGATGATGATTATGAAGACTTCTTAGACGAGTGTGGAATTGCTCAAGAATGGAGTTCTGAGTATTTTTCTTATTTTTCAATTAATGGAAAAACCAGAAAAATGTATATTTGTAAGTCACAGATTGATGAAGAAAAAGCTCTACTTTATAAGTGGATATTCACACAAAGTGGATATGGTGATATTATGGGATTAGTTTGGAATGGAAATAGTTTGTTTGTTGAAAACTCAAGAGGTATCTTAGAGCATGTTGGTAAAAGAACAGACCTTATGGAAATGGTTTCTGAACTTGGTTCTATTTCTACAAAATTTATTTCAGAAAATCCTACTGGTCCGATAATTAAACCAAAAAAAGAAATCCTGATGTAATCAGGATTTCTTTTTAACCTAGAATCAAACCAGGTGTTTTATATTGTTTTTGAGAAACTATCTCTAACATTTGATTTGTTGATAGTTCTTTAGCGTTCCAACCTTTATTTTTAGAGTATTCGTTTACAAACTTTTCTCTTAATAAATCTGTTTCTTCTTTTGATAATGACGAGTTTTTAATTAACTCCGTACCTTTTACGTTTTTCATAATTTATATTGTTTTTTAATTTAATAGAAATAAGTAAATAAAAACTTGTGATGTTAAACCAAGTATCATAGCAATTGCTCTTTTATTATAACTTATAAGTGCTGTGAATGGTGGAAATGTTTTAGATTCATCTTTCCATCTTTTTGGATAAAATCTTTCGTCTAATTTATTTCTTGTGTGATAATATGTACCGTTGTGAAAGAATGGAAATATAAGAACCATTCCTATTAAACTCAATAGTGAGAATAATCCTAAAGTATATGTTAAAAATCCACCTATTATTAAAAGAACTAAAGCTCTTTGAAGGTTAAAAACTGGATTTATGTTAAAGTTACAAACTCTTTTACTATTATTTTCATAGTGCCAGTAGAAACCTTCTCTTATCCCCTCTGTTAGTGAATAAGTTATCCAAATCAAATTTGTTATTAAAAGTGTTATTAGTACCATATAATCTTTTCTGTTTATTGTATATATAAATTTTTATTTGTATCTTTGTTCTAATGTTAGAAATGAAAGGCATATTAGAATTCGACCCAGTTAACGTCACCAAGAAGCACTTAGCACAGTCTTCATGGAAAAGAACTGCTATGGTTAGATTTGACTGTGACCTTTGGGCTTACTACTCTTGGTTCTTAGAAAAAAGATTCAACTTAAAACTAAACAAACCTTTAAGAGGAACTCACTTAACTATCATAAACGATAGATTTGAGTCTGATGAATTATATGCTCAAGCTCGTCAGTTATTTCACGGTAAAGAAATCACTGTAAAATACGATCCTGCTTTAATTCGTGCTAATCACAAAGGTCACTGGTGGATTGGTGCTGATAGTGATGATGCTAGAAACATTAGAAGTGTTATTGGATTAGATCCTAACCCTTACTTTGGTTTTCACATTACTGTTGGTTTGGCAACTCACTTACAATTAGAACACTCTAAATATATCTTAGACCAATGTATAAGATTCAACCTGTAATAGAACATATTCAGAAGATTTATGGATTTGAAGTTGTTCCTTGTTCAATACCAAGGAACAACTTTCAATATTTTAAAAGACACATCTATTTATTTATTCATAATAAAATAAGTAAGAATCTATTTTTCTTCTTACGAGATAAAGTTTCACCTATTAAGTATTTAGATGAAAGACCTAAAGGTGAAATTTGGTTTCGTAAAAGAAACTCAGAAGGTAAAGTTTCTATTGAAGTTGAAATAAAACCAATACCACCAGAGGCTTGTATCTATGTTAGTAATAGAAATGAGTCTGGTCTATTTAATATTATTGGTAGTGAGAATTATATGGTTGAAATATATAAACAACTAAGTGATGTTGAGAATATAGAATTTCCACTTAATCATATAAATGGTAAAGAACAAGTAGACTATTACTTCTCAAAAGTAGATGAACTGAAACAAGTATTAAGAGATTACAAATTAAAAACTTTATTAAAAACTAAAATATAATTTTTATGAATTACTGGGTTACTTATTCTGATAAAAACTATATGAAAAATACAGATATTTTATTAAGTCTGTTAGATAAATTTTCAAATATAAAATTAATATTTTTCACACTTGATTTTGAGTATGATAATAAGTATGAAAATGTTATTCCTATTTATTATGATTTGGATGGTAAAGGTATACCAGAGATTAAGTTCCTAAAGGCTGAGTTGTGTCAAAAAGCTTTAGAATATGATAAAGAAGCTAACTTTTGCTTTTTAGATGCTGATATTATACCAACTAGGAATTGTGATTCTATATTTAATAATATTAACCCTATCACAAATTATCCTTTGGTTACAAGACATGCTTATGATTTTATAAATCATTTCAATCAGGAAATTGATAAAAATCATGAGATAAATCTCTTAAATTATATAGATTCGTCTATTGATAAAAGAACATTTTTTTACAAACAAACCTGTGTTCTTCTTTTTAATTATGGATGTTTAGATATAATTAATCGATGGGTTGTTTTGTGTAATGATAAATTTATTGTTGATAATAAAAATAAATTTGCGCCAGTTCATGAAGAAAGTATTTTAAATGCTTTATTATGGAAATATGATTATAATGATTG
>ENA-OSIY01001735-OSIY01001735.1-marine-metagenome-genome-assembly--contig:-NODE-1735-length-11561-cov-5.055556_pt1 | contig 11561 bp, 14 predicted proteins | sample MGYA00237884_ERZ534233 | MGnify/ENA primary metagenome ERZ534233 (study PRJEB26412, sample SAMN06343840) | marine metagenome | isolation source: estuarine water | place: USA: Columbia River Estuary... | reverse complement strand
TTTCAAGCAGAAGACGGCATACGAGATTTCTGCCTGTCTCGTGGGCTCGGAGATGTGTATAAGAGACAGGTACCTGTATTGGTAACAGTGACACGCCCCGAATCGGCACTTTCTACTTCAATTCGATTTACAACATCTACTACATCCCCATCAACTAGGATGCGGATTATGGGTGTTGTTTCATTAATGGTAACTCTTGGGAAGGCCATATTGCTTCCTTATTCTACAGTGTTGCTAACGAATACATCGCCTTCGAGCAAACGGATTGTGATATTACCTACTGAGTTGATCATGTTAATATCATAGTGATGAGTCTGTGCTACCAAATTGGCAGTTGCAGCATGAGGCAAAGTCCAGTTTACAGTGCCTAGCGCGACATTGGCAGTGACAATATTAAATGTGGCAGCATAGGTGCTGTCAGTAAAGTTCCGCTTCATATGCCCGGTGAATGAGTAGTTGGTCAAGTTGAGTGGAACTCCCGGGGTACTTTCGATTGTTAGCGTTCGGCTAAAATCGGCGCCCTTCTCCACTAGAATATTAAGCAATCCTGCTGCCATGGTGTTTCCTTATTAAAACCAGCTGACGATGGTTCGCACTATCTGGTATGGTATGTATATAACCAAAGCCAATAACACCATGCTGGCAATGCCATTAATGGTTTTTATCAAGCCGGTCAAGTGGGAGATGAAGCTGTCATCTGTCCAAAGTGTTTTCCAAGAATCTGGTATTTTCATAATGTATTTAGTCTCGTTGTTTTCGGGTGGTTCGCTGATAATCACGTGCTTCTTCTTCATGAAGTCTATCGTATATGAATACCAGCAATTCGGGATTGTGCTTGAACATTTGTGCCCAAGCTTGGCCCATGGTGTGTACTTGTAACTCTGACATCTCTACGCCTGATACAGCACTGATAGCATGAGTAACTTCATGAATAACAGTGTCCAAGCATTGCATACCGCGTAGGCCTGCACGTAGTACTATCTCTTGATTTATTTCATCACTGTGTCCATAAGCATCTTGCATTAGGCTTTTGGGTGCCCAAACTATATCGTACAGTTGGCCCATGATCTCTAATGCAATTGTAGCCTCAGGTGCGGCAGGTGTATGTTCATCTTCTTCCAAGCTTTCAAAGGGTATTACTTCTTCATCAATGATGGTAAAACGAGTTGCCATTCTTTCTCCTGTGTATAATGTACTTAGTGCTAAAGGCGAAATCCCTGGTGTTTCACAACTGGAGGGATTCCTAGGTACACAGGCGACCCTGTTAGACCAAGAACTGAGTCGCCTGCATATTTACAGGCTCCAGTACAAAACAAGTCAAGTCAAAAAGAAGCCCAGCGAATACAACCGACGCTGGGCTGGCACTGAGAAAATGTCAATAAACGCAGTGCTGTAATTACTTACCTGATCTATATACTCTAGTGACACTATTTACTGTGCGAACAGTATACTGCCCTTGTATCATGATTTCCTTTTTTGTTTGATTAGAGGGAACTGATTTTGGTCTCGGGCAATTTTAACTCAAGCTTACAAAGATTTAACATAATTTCAAATTTTGTATACGGAAGTCTATAGGTATAATTGTTAACGGTGCCATCTCCATATATGGAGCGTTCCCATGCTAAAAATGCGCCCCATTTTAGACAAGCATTATATGCTGTTCGATCTAGATCAAAATAATATTGATTCCATCCTCCACTATCTGGAGGAGAGAAACTTTGACAGTGTTTTGGAACTCTTCGTAATCTAATACAACAATATCCTCCATCCAGCTCGAATGGGGCATCAGAAAAAAATATGTCTTTAAAGTAATTGCTCATTTTGATTGTTATTCTACTATGCTGGGTTTTTCCGCTGTACTATTGCTTATTATATATATTATATATTTTATTTGAGTATAGTAATAAAAACTATACAAACTATGCAAGTCATTGATATCATTGAAGAAAATCTATGCACTCAACCATGCATCCAACCATGCATTCAACCATGCATTGGGGATTTCCAAGCAGCTAACGCTTGCTAAAAAATCCCCAATTCGGGCAATGCATGGTTTATGCATGGTAGTTGCTGGGTCATGACTCTGCAGCATCTAATTTTCTCAAATGTGCTTGCATCTTCTGCAAAGGAGTCATTGCGGTAAAATCTGGCTTTTCATCAGGCGTGTCCAAATCATAAACAACAACTTCGCGTTCATCTCCAGTAATGCTATTCAAAGCAGTGACACCATCCGCCAAGCTAGCAGTATTAAAAGCCACTAGTGCAGCACCAAATTGATATTGCATCCCAGTGGTATGCTTGCGTTTTTGTACACCCACGTGACCACTGCGTCCCATTACACGACCCCAAGTTGTCATTGTTGGTCCTGTTTGACCCATTGTGCTGGTACGATACCATTTTTTGTAGTCTTCATACCAATCTGCTGCACCGCGCCAATCATTGTGTTGTATAGTGCTATCTGAATCAATCCATTCTTCCACAATGCTTTGAGTGTTATTGGTAATATTTTGTCTAATATCATTCTTAAAACTACGACTAATAAAATCATCATCAACTCGAACACGGTTTAAAATATAAGCAAAACCACTTGCTGTTTTTTCGGGATCAGATTTAAAATGTTTTATCTGAATACCTGTTGCATATTGTACCCAAAAAGGATCATTAGTTGTTTTAATAAATTGATTTCGTCTATCATGTGCATCAATAAAATTTTGATCTTCCACATTGCTAGTTCCAATAAAGTTACCAATGTGTAGCACACTATGACTTGTAGTATTGCGTTGGCGCACATTGAATTTGGGTTCAATTGTATGTCGTTTCAACCACTGTCCCCAGGCCTTTGGTGACATCTTGCCTGTTGTATCAAATTCATTAATCTCAATTAATTGCTTACCCACCACATGATCATTCCAACCTGCTTCAATTTCAGTTTGATTTAATTTACCGGTAAACTCACGGCCAATAATCCATCCCATAATATCTACAATAGTGCCTTTACCTAATCCTTCTAAAGTGCCCAACAACCATACGTTGGTCATTAAGTTGATGCCAGGTTTTTGTACAATGGCAGCTAACCAATAGATTAAGAATCTAAATTCTATATTGTCATATGAATCATCAATAATCATTTGATACACACGATCTGCTTCTGTTTGTATGTCAGCACGTGCCACAGTACCGTTACACAAGCCGCCATATATCATCAACAAGATAGCTTTACCAATTGGTAAATTAGCGGCATCTTCCTCAATCATATCATGATACCAAGTATTTAAATAGTGTTGATTATTATAGGTAACAAACGCAGGACCCATGGGTACTACCATTTTTTGAAACACATTAGGACAACTACCTATGCGCTCCTTTGTGGCCACATTCTTATTATTCACCAAGTTATAAGTTGTTAGTTCACCAGTAAAGAACGTACTAATCAATTCACTATCAATTATATTATTACTTGGCAATTTTGATCCAGTCCATGTATTAATAGCTTCTTTCTCAGCATCACTTTGTGTATTCAAAACAATCCAATGAACACTGTTGGCCTTCTTCATCCAATATCTGCCTTCAATCTTTACAGCACTGTGTGCCAAATGCAACAGATCACCTTCTAACGTTTTTTGTCTATTCTGATACCAGATATGATCATTAAATTCATATTTTCTAATTAAACTGCTGTTAACTCCACATTTCTTCATATATGTTCCTTTAAATTTTATTTGTATTAATTGTAGATTTAATTCTTTTATCCACACGCGGCGTTTGATCATAGATCATCTTTTTAATTGTACCCAGCTTATATTGCTTACCCTTGGGTGGTTTAGTTCCCAAGATGGCATAATCGCCTGGCTTTTGTTCGGGCCAATATTGTTTCATTAATTGAATACCATCTCCATATCCAATGGTATTGCAAAATCCCCAGGTAACACGTGCCCATGTATCATATCCAAGACTGGGATATAAATTTTTTAATTTTCTAGCCAAATCATCAGCTTCTTGATTACTAATAGGAGGGTACACTACTACAGGTACAGGCACAGGATTTGCCTGTAAAAGCCAATATACTAATATATCGTTTGGCAGTGGTATTACATTAGTATTAACCGGACTACTGATCCAAAAATAATCCTTTTTTGTATCTGGATGCCTACTGGGTGGCAATACACTTTGTCCTCCTGTCCAACGGAATTCAAACCCTTCGCCATCTTTCATACCCAGGGCACTTGGTGCAAGAGTTTCGATTTTAATTGTTTTAAGCGCATCCCAATATTCCTCAGGAATTTTGAATGCCATTTGACAACGACTCTCTCGACCCGACGCCCATTTAATTGTTGGTAATTCTAAATCGGGAAATCGATCTATAAACCAAGTCCATGCAGTGGGTCCATCAAAATCTAAAGCACAAATACCATTAGAATGTGGACCCAACAGTACACCAATATTTCCATTAGCATTGATATTTTTTAATTCAATAGGTGTATTCTGCCATCCAGAATAACGTGGTCCTTTTTCACCATATGGTATGTTGCAAAACCGCCAATCCGGCAAGCATTCTAAATTTAAGTCTTTCATTTCCAATCCTTTGGATCTTGTTCATGTATCAATTTACCGGTAGTATGCCAAATCTCTTCTTGACGAAGTCTAATGCGATTTAATTCTGCCACACTTCCATTCTTTAAGCCTGCCTTACGAACACTATTCAACGTATCAATTGATTGCACAGTAGTCATATCTTGTTGGGCCCATTTATCCGGTAATGTACTTGCACGACTTTGATTACCACCTTGCCTATCGGCTAGCCATTTTGCTTGTTTCTCTTCTAATGAAAGTACATCACGATATTTACGATAACTGCTGATACCACGTTTACGCATGTCTGTTGCTGTGCGTTCACGTTCTTGCATCCAATTGGCATTGCCTTTTTTCATATTTTTTAATTTAACATTATCATATAATAAATTCATGATACATTCATCTTCGCGATCTGTAGGGCCTTCTGTGCCATAAGTTTCAATCTCAAACATATCCCAAATAATTTTATTTGGAATTAGGGCTTCTCTAATAAATTCGTATACAGCAGTTTCGCCTTGAACAGTATTGGATCTGTGTTGTGCAAGTCTGCGTTCTTTGTTGGTTGTTTCGCCAACATAAAACGCATGCCATTCATCATTTATGTAGCATCGTAGCTCATATATGACGCCAGGCTCATATGTTTGTGTTGTTTCGTTGTATTTCATTTGGGTTCCCGCTTGAATTTGTTTAGCAGTAAATGAATTAATTCATAATCCTTGGCACGACCTAAATCGGGGTCGCGAAGTATTTCTAATGTGCCTTCTGGTGATTTGGCCCACTCATGCCATTCCGCTTCTGTGAGTGCGCGACTGGGGTGTTGCCTAAGTTGTGATTGTTTGATGTGCTCGAGTATACGAGCACCTGTTACAGTTTCCATGTTTGTCCTTTATTAATGTGCATCCTACACGCACAGTAGTATTTATTATAACGCAGATAAAACCACCTGTCTAGGCGGTATTTGCGACGATTTTGCCAAACCTGCTTGCTTGTTTACAATTCTTCAATTATAATCATAAATACAATACGCAGAACGCAAAATTCTGCCAGTAGTGACTCTGATAACATTCGTTGTTGGAGTATAAAAAGCCATTTTGATCCTTTTAAATCCTATACTAAACTCAGCCTGCCGGGAGGCATTCCCGGCATCCACTACGTGACAAAGCCCCTTACGGGGCTTTGTCATTTCGGCTATTTGCGTAATTTTGGTACCTTGGACCCAACTCGTACGCCTTTTCTAAAGTAACCCCTCAAGTTACGTTTCTTTTGCAAGTGAGTCAATTGCGCTAATGTAATTTCGTACTTTTGACAAATTTCTAGTCTATTATACATTTGGCTTTTGATATCTAATACAACAGCGTCTTCATCATACTTTGAATACACAGGAGGTTTGTATTCTTTCTTGCCTGTTAACATATCTTTGATATTGTAAATCATTGTTCTACTGACACCATGTTTGGCAGCAATCTGCACTACAGTTAAATATCCATTTTTTAAATCTTGACGCACAATATCATGATTTATGTTGCCCGGCCCAAAATCTCTACGTGAAACAGTATCTATACTATCAGGATCAAAATCGGGATCTTGCAAATCTGTAAAAGGATCTGGGTGTTGCATGGGTGTGTACACAAATACCGGAGCTGCGTCATCAATGTACCACGCTATTGCTCCCAGGTTATAAGCTGATTCGATCCAAGCTTCTGCATCTACAGGGCTGGCAATTAATATAGTCCAGTTTCTTGGGGGCCAATTTACAAACAAACACCATGGAGTATCCCGCACCAATTGTTTTACATTGATGCCACGTGGAAATATAGCTGCTGCACGAATATTGTGCTGTATGTTTAAATCTTGTATTTCGTTTAAATTTGCTGACTGCAAACTTCGTGCGTGCCATCCACGAGGTGATCCATACATGTGGCCCAACCGCACCATATTTGTTCCTGTGCGATCATGCCATTGATTTCTTTGTAATTTACTTGCTTGCATCAAGTATTTACGTACTTAAACAGGCACGCGGATTAAACCGCAGTGTCGTCTGCTACATAACGCCAGCTACTGCCGTTATAATACGCTAACTTGTAGCTATTGTTGCTAACACTGCATAATGCACCGTTGCGACCTGTGGGCATTGATCCACTGGCTGCTTGTTCAATAGTCAGTGTGCCAGATATGTCCATCTGTGCGTTGTTGGCTGTGAATATGTTTTGAAATGCACTCAAACTGTTGTCGGTACTGGTGCTGTTAAAGATACTAATAGTATGATCTCCAGCCGAGTCATATCTGGCACCTAGAGCCAACATGTCGTAGCCACCATCTGTGCCTTGGTAATTGAACACTATGTTAGGACCATCTAGTGCTGCTCTAGCACTGCCTGATACAATCTTTTGTGCGCGAAATGCAGTTCTAGCGCCAGTAGTGCTGGTAGTGACACGTGTGGCTGTCAGTGCTGTATTAGCAGTTGTCACAGCAACATTACCAGTGTTGACCCAAGCTGCACCATCATATGCAACCACTTGGCCCAGTACTGGTGAAGTAATAGTAACTTCTTGTGGAGTACCGGCAACACCTGCGGTAGCACCAGGGTGATATGCACTGGCTAATCCAGTAGTACTAATTGCACGTACCCAATAGTAGTTTGTTCCGGTTATGGTTGAGTGATCATAAAATGCATCAGCTTTGACATTGGCCAAAGTTGATGATGTTGCAATATTATTTGTACTGCTGATTGCAATCTGAACATAATCCAGTGTTGTGTTTGTTGGATTGACCCAACTTAGTTGTGTTCCATCAAATGCCGTTGTGCTAGTCAACCCACTACATGAATTTGGTGTTACGTCTGCTGCTTGGATTGAACTGGTGTTGATTATTACGCTTGCCATTATAGTAATTCCGTACTTCTGCCGCCTGCTGCGGTAATTGCAGTAACACCAACGGTATACGTGCCATTTGGCAAGGGACCAATTATAATGCTAGTGCCTGTGGTCAAATAATATCGGGTGCCACCATCGGCAACACGCACTTGATACTGATTAACTTCTACTGTGGTGCTGGCAGTCCAACTGGCAGTAATACTGACAATTTTACTTCCGTCACCTTGTGTTGTAACTATTGTACTTGCACTTAAACTGGTGGGTGCTGCTGGCGCTGTTGTTTGCAAGCTACTACCAGCAGGCACTGTTACTGCGGGTGCTGTTCCTGGCAGGGGAATCTCAGGCAATGTACCAACAGTATACATAGTATCCGAGTATTCAATTGCAGTGATTTGGATTGTACCATCTACATTTAGTCCCATGCTCATTACACGAAATTGCTTTTCAACAAATCCCAGATTACTAATGCTGATGCGAACCACATCACCAACTTCTACTTGCAGTGCAGTATATGCCGAAGTAAAGCTTATTGCACTGGTATAACGACTTTGATTTAGTACAATAGCTGCAATGTAATTGGCCTGACGTGTGTCAGTAACCATGGGCAAGTCCATTTCTCGTTCCAGGACTTGATTATTGTCACGAGCCAAATAAGTTGCATCCGCATAATAAACAATGTTGGGACTATAGCGTTGATCCTGATCAAAATAATTTAATTTGACTTGATTGAAACGACTCTGCTTGTTGCCCAGCTGCAAATCGTATGCTCCAATCATATTTGTTTCATCAAACAAAAACAAATTGCTATCCGTAGCTTGTGCCCCTGTTCTAGGTGCATTAATTTTGAGTACGTACATACCATTTGAATAAATCAAATAACCGTTAAAACTAGCTAGAATACGTTTAATGTTATTATATATAGTCTCCTCCGGGGTTAGGTGCCCGTTCAATAAATACCGACTAAAACTGTAACTTGTGGCGCCAAAAACCGCCGTTTGAGTCTGTAAACAGTAGCTTCTGACCTCTAAAAAGCTGGGTAAATCTATCGCACTAGTAGCTATGCCCTTGCCATATAAATCATTGGTCAAATAGTCATAAAGCACATCTGCTGGATTTGCACCAAAGCTGTCTGGCACCCCAGGATTGGTATACACTGAATAAAAAGTACCCAAACTGGCCAAGTTTTCAATTTCAATACCATCAATTTCCACAGTGATTGTGGGCACTTGGCTATAAACATCACGATTGAATTTGAGTTCAAAATAAACCAACGCAACGCCTTTGCATTGTGCTGCTGTGGTCCATTCCGGAAACTTACCGGTTACATAAGCAATAGCTGTTTGTGTCTGTGTGCCCAATCTATAACGCATACGCAGATCCGCACGATACTTGCTGGCAATAGTTAAACTGCCTGGATCAATACTTTCACCATCAGGAACACTGCCTGTTTGAGTTGCAGCAGGATCGGTAAAGTCTACAGCAAGTTCATCATTAAAATACACCTTGCGTATGCGACCAATCTCGCCTTCGCTAACTGCCATCACCAAGTGCATGTATTGATTGTTATCATTTACATTGAGGTAAATGCGTTTGGTTCCAACAAGTCTGCGACCGTACACAATAGGAATTGCAGCAATACTGCTGGCTTCATTGGCTAAAATAGCACTGGCTTTTACAGCATCTCCGCCCTTGCTGCTGTTTAATCCCAACAAGCTACTGCCAAGACTTTGTATGCCCATGGCAATTACAGTTCTAGCAATTAAAAAACCCAATCCTGAACTACCAAAGCCCAAGAAGCCCGCCAATGGTCCAGCAATGGCAATAGCTGCAATAGCTAGAATTATGCCTGCTGCCTTACCCATGATATTCAGCTACTTGATAGCTACCTGGTTTAATTACATTCATCATTAGTGCCTTTTGTTCTATAACAGTCCAAGTGCGTCCGGCAAAGAACAAACTTGCTGCCCAAAATCTTTTCTTAGTTTCTAAAATAATATCATTTTCACGAAACTGTGTGGAATCTTTTTGTACTATGACAAATCCATTACGTTCTAGGAATTCGGGTGCTGGTGTATAATTGTATTGAAATCTACAAGCACCTAATCTTGTATCATATTTACCGCGTATAGCTTGGCTTCTCCAAGGCATATCAGCATCAATATGATCAAGTAAATCTACAACAAACAAATTACAATCCCAGTCGCCCCAAGCAAAAGGCCTCTCGAGATTTATCATTAAAAAGTTTGCAGTTCTAACGCTGCGTGACAGTATCAATTATCCGCCCCATTTAAGGTCTTTAATGACATCTGCGCTGAATTTAAATCCAGTATCACCTGGAAAGAAATGCGTCTGTTCACTGTTGTTGGTATGTCGGCCCGCGGTGCGTTGAAAGTCTACAAATTGACTAGCAGCACTACAACCAATAACAACTCCGCTACTGGGATCATCATTAATTACTGGCTTGTCAATTCTACCATCAAATATTTGCACAGGATTGCCAACCATAATACCATCACCATCAAACCAACAACGCCAGATTTTTATTGGCTGATCGATATATTGATTTTCTAAAAACAATACTAGATCTTCTGGACGCATGCCAGCTAGACTAACTGTAAGATTTGTTATTTGGAAATCTGCAGATTCTTCAATGCTGCTGAATTGCAAAAACGGCCCCACTGCTAGAAATTCTCTTGCACCGGGTTCATCTAATCCAATTCCAGCAGCTTGAGCACTGGTTAAAGAAATGTTGAATGGAGCATTACTTAGATAAGTGTAATCAAAGCTGCTTAACCCGCTTTCGCGAGTTCTTATGTATAATATTTCATGGAACGAAACAGACTGAGCTGTGTTAGCTGCAATCTGTGTTGTTGTTAGATTTCGATTTGACATTAGAATATTTTCTTGGTAATAAATTCAACTTCCAAATAATGAAAGCCTCTAGCATCAACATTGACTTCAATGTTGTTGCCATCTAGGAATACATTTAACTCGCCAGCATCACGATAAACTCTAGTGCCCACTTCCCATGTACTGGGGATAGCATTTGTTAAACGTATATTCATTTCACCATAACTGTTGCTCTCTACATTATGTATCGGTAACATCCATCCAGTGCCAGACAAATATCCTGCGGCATCGTTATTCCATTCATTTTTAGCACCCATTGCATGTCCATTGCCGTATACATAACTTGTGCCTAAAGCCACATTACCAAATGTACTATTAAAATTAACAGGACCGCCGTCCAGTTCAATGACTCTTGTGCCACCAGTTAATCTGCTACGAACTCTAGCAACATATGGGGCATAAGTGTTGGTGGCACGATCCCAAATACGCACAGGAATAGCGCCACCTTGTTGGAATTCAGTTTTACCTGGATTAGTAGGTAAGCTTAATTTCATAGGCTTGAAGCCGCCACGTGCAGCATTGATAATTTGTTGATATTCAGCAAATTGATCATGTGTCATTGGAGGATAAGTTGCACGAATACGATACTGTGTATTTTCACGACTGCGAACAAATCTAGTCTGATTAATACTATCAATTGTTTGATTTGCATTTTCGATAGTCCAGCTTAATGCAACAGGGCTAATAGTACTGGGCCACTGACGTTCAGTACGCGAAGTCATGTTGCTTATTGTATCCCACTGGGGTGCTGTATTTCCCAAAGCCAAATCATCACTTGTGGGCACAATGGGTGTTGCATCAGGTTGTGGGGCTATTCCAACTAAGAAAGGACTACCGCCATTGAAACGACCCGGAGCATTTAAAGCATAAATGCAAGGTCCCGAATCCAATCCACCATAAATTGTATTGCTTAAAACCAAAGCACTGTTGGCAGTGGTAGTTCCCGTACTGGCTGCACGACGAAGCTTACCATAATATGGGCCTGCATTTGCAAATTCATAGTCGACTACCTGTAAATCTGGATTTGTCATAATGGATTGTGTGGTGTAATGCGGAGTATAAAATACTCTACCACTAAGTGACCAAGTGGCGTTGACCTGATCATCAACGCCATCGCCAGTACTGTCTCTAAAATATCTGTCTCTTATACACATCTGACGCTGCCGACGAATAGAGAGGTGTAGATCTCGGTGGTCGCCGTATCAT
>ENA-OSIY01001733-OSIY01001733.1-marine-metagenome-genome-assembly--contig:-NODE-1733-length-11568-cov-5.549386_pt1 | contig 11568 bp, 8 predicted proteins | sample MGYA00237884_ERZ534233 | MGnify/ENA primary metagenome ERZ534233 (study PRJEB26412, sample SAMN06343840) | marine metagenome | isolation source: estuarine water | place: USA: Columbia River Estuary... | reverse complement strand
TTTTTCAAGCAGAAGACGGCATACGAGATTTCTGCCTGTCTCGTGGGCTCGGAGATGTGTATAAGAGACAGGTCTTCCATGCATTGGTTATTTGTGGAGCAAGATATTAGCCAAACACTGCATGAGCATCACCAAATACAACGTAAAGCCGTTCAATTTGAATGGTTCAATCGTCAATATTCGTCGTTTGATGATTATTTGACACATTTTAATTCGCGCAAAAGAAAGAATGTTAGGAAAGAGCGCATTAAAATTACAACTGAAGGTATAAAAGTTGTTAGGTTGTATGGGGAAGGTTTGACTGAAAAGAACATGCGTTTTTTTTATGATTGTTACAAACAAACGTATCTAAAACGTAGTGGTCATGATGGTTATTTAACCGAAGACTTTTTCCAGAAAATTTTTAGAAATTTACATCAGAACTTAATGCTAGTCATTGCTTTAAAAGACAATACACCTATTGCTAGCGCTCTATTTGTATTTGATAAAAATCAACTTTGTGGTCGATACTGGGGGGCTTTAGAAGATATAGATAACTTACATTTTGAATGTTGTTACTACCAAGGTATTGAATTTTGCATTGAAAGAAACATCGCTAAATTTAACCCGGGCACGCAGGGAGAACATAAAATATTAAGGGGCTTTGAACCTATTTATTGTTATTCAAACCATTCACTTACAGAGTTGGCGTTTCACGAGGCCGTTGAGCGATTTATAGATGAAGAAAACACTCAAATCACACAATATAAAAATAATGCCGAAAAGCTATTACCTTTTAAACAAACACAAGACTAACTAAACTTAACCTGATATCAAAGCATTTATTATTTTTGCCAGACTAGCATAAAGTTATTTGCTGGCATTACGACGGTCTCAAGAAGAAACAAAGGTTTAGCCCAAAGGGTTAATTCATTAATGTCACGAATACCACCGCACCCTTGCTGTGCTAGGTGTTGATCAAAAGCTTTGTTTGACTCACTGCTATACTGCCCTTGAAATTTATAAGGGCCGTATTGACAAAACACTCCACCAACTGGCAAGTTATCGGCCACTAATTGCATCATAAATTGTGTTTCTAATGGTTGCATAATATGTGTGGTATTCGCTGTAAACACAGCATCAATATTGGCTAGTGGCCAAGTGCTAGAAGCACCGATAGTCAATGAAAAAGGTTGATGCACATTATCCACGTCTACATCTTCTAGCCACGCGGCTATGGCAAGATGTTTATCAGGCATATCACTGGTATGCCACTGAAGATGCGTTAGTCTAGGAGCAAAATGCGCGGCATGTTGCCCCGTACCAGAACCAATCTCTAAAAGTGTTGTTTTATCCACCAAAACACGACTCAATATATCTAAAATTGGTTGTTTGTTATTTTCACACGATTGGCTGAAAGGCTTCTCTAACATACTTTTACTAATCCATTGTCTATTGAAGGTTGGGCCCTAACCACTTTTCAGCTTCTAACCTATCCCAATCTTTACGTGCAGCATAATCGAGCAATTGATCTTCTTGTATTTGGGCTACTGCAAAATAACGACACTGTGGATGAGAAAAATAAAAGCCAGATACAGCTGCACCAGGCCACATAGCATAACTCTCTGTTAGTTTCATACCAGTATTTTTTTGAGTATCTAGTAAATCCCAAATCAATTGTTTTTCTGTATGTTCGGGGCAAGCGGCATAACCTGGGGCAGGTCGAATACCTTGATATTTTTCACGAATTAGCTCTTCGTTTGATAATATTTCATCGGGTACATACCCCCAAATTTCCTTACGCACTATTTTATGTAAATATTCGGCAAAGGCTTCTGCAAGCCTATCGGCTAGGGATTTAACCATAATAGAATTGTAATCATCGCCGTCATTTTCATATACTTTGGCCAATTCATCTTCCCAGGTTCCTGCTGTTACAGCAAATGCACCAATATAATCGGCTTTACCTGAAGACTTAGGCGCAACAAAGTCACTTAAACAATTGTTTGCCCCCTTAGCTTTTTCAGTTTGTTGGCGAAGATGGTGAGCAACGTGTACCACTTGACTGCGGCTTTCATCCGCATAGACTTGAATATCGTCTTCTACTCGATTAGCCGGAAAAATGCCTACCACACCATTAGCTTTAAGCTTAGAATTGTTACAGAGAGTTTTTAACATGGACTGAGCATCAGCAAATAAAATCTGTGCTTCTTTGCCTACAACTTCGTCTTGTAATATGCGTGGATACTTACCTGCCAAAGACCAGGTTAAGAAAAATGGTGTCCAATCTATGTAATCAACCAACTCTGCCAATCCAATACTTACTACGTTCACACCCAACTTGTTGGGAACAGGTGGCTGATAGTTGTTCCAGTCGAACTTAAAACCATTTTCACGAGCTTGCTTTAACGTTATGGGGCGGGTACGAGGCTTTTTCTTGGCGTGTTGCTCGCGCACTTTTTCATAATCAAGTTTTAGTTCTTCTGAATAAATAGCACGATTCTCGGCAGTGATCAGTTTCTGACATACTCCCACGGCACGGCTGGCATTGGGTACATAGACCACTGGTTGATGATAATGTTGTTCAATTTTAACTGCGGTATGTGCTTTTGACGTGGTAGCACCACCAATTAATAATGGTAGATCAAACTTTAAGCGCTGCATTTCTTTGGCCACATATACCATTTCATCAAGAGAAGGGGTAATCAGGCCAGAAAGGCCAATCATATCGACATTTTCATCCTTAGCCACTTGCAACAGTTTTGCACAAGGTACCATTACCCCAAGGTCGATGATCTCAAAATTATTACATTGCAGCACCACGCCAACAATATTTTTGCCAATATCGTGAACGTCACCTTTTACTGTGGCCAATAAAATCTTGCCGTTACTGCTACCTTTGTCTTTTTCAAGCTCGATGAACGGATTAAGGTAAGACACCGCCTTTTTCATCACCCTGGCAGATTTGACCACTTGTGGCAAAAACATTTTACCCTCACCAAACAGATCACCAACTACATTCATGCCATCCATCAATGGCCCTTCGATAACATGCAATGGTTTTTCTGCCGCGAGGCGTGCCGCTTCAGTATCTTCCTCTATAAAATCCATAATGCCCCGTACCAGAGCGTGTTCAAGACGTTTGTTGACGGGTAATTCACGCCATTGTAGGTTGTCTTTAACCAATACTTTACCGTCGCCTTGATACTTGGGAGCAAGTTCTAAGAGCTTATCCGTAGCTTGGTCATGTCGATTTAAGATCACGTCCTCCACGGCTTCTTTTAGCTCCGGAGGAATTTGGTCGTACACTTCCAATTGTCCGGCATTTACAATGCCCATATCCATTCCCGCTTTAATAGCATGATATAAAAATACAGAATGCATGGCTTCACGAACTGGATTATTGCCGCGAAAAGAAAAAGATACGTTAGATAAGCCGCCTGATACATGAGCATGGGGCAAATGTTGACGAATACGCCGAGTAGCATTGATAAAATCTACAGCATAATTGTTATGTTCTTCAATCCCGGTTGCCACTGCAAAAATATTTGGGTCAAAAATGATATCTTGTGGTGGGAAGCTAATTTTTTCAGTGAGTAATTTATAACTACGTTCACATATCTCGAATTTGCGTTCTTCAGTATCGGCCTGGCCTTTCTCATCAAATGCCATCACTACAGTGGCAGCACCATATCGCTTTAACAGCTTAGCTTGATTTAAAAAGTTGTCTTCCCCCTCTTTTAAGCTAATTGAGTTAACAATGGCTTTACCTTGCACACACTTTAAACCTGCCTCGATAACCGTCCATTTGGATGAATCAATCATGATAGGCACGCGAGAAATATCCGGTTCAGAAGCAATCAGGTTCAAAAACCGCGTCATGGCGGCTTCAGAGTCCAACATAGCTTCATCCATATTGATATCTATTATTTGCGCACCGTTTTCAACTTGCTGGCGTGCAACATCTAAAGCTTTTTCATAATTATCTTCAAGGATCAAACGCTTAAACATAGCAGAGCCGGTTACGTTGGTTCGTTCACCTACATTGATAAAATTTGCTGAGGCTTTTGCTTTGACAAGAATGGGTTGCTCAATATCTATTTCAATTTTACTCATCACTACCGCCTAATGGACAAAAGGTTCTAAACCAGACAGGCGCATCTTCACCTCTCGCTTCACTATTTTACGAGGTGCGTAATCTTTTACAGCATCTGCCAGGGCCCGAATGTGTTCGGGTGTGCTGCCACAACATCCCCCCACAATATTCAATAATCCTGATTCTGCCCACTCTTGAATGTGCGAAGCCATTTCGTCACTTTCCATATCATATTCACCAAACTCATTTGGTAAACCTGCATTAGGATGGGCGGAAACAAAACATTCGGATACTTGGGATATTTCATCCACATATTGGCGAAGTAGGTCAGGGCCCAAAGCGCAATTTAAGCCAAAAGAAAACGGCTCTATATGATTCATCGAATAATAAAAAGCTTCAGCCGTTTGACCAGACAATGTTCGACCAGAGGCATCGGTAATAGTCCCTGAAATCATAACTGGTAACTGAATACCCAGTTGTTCAAATACTGTTTGTATGGCAAACACTGCAGCCTTGGCATTTAATGTATCAAAAATTGTTTCCACCATTATCAAATCCGCACCGCCTTCAATCAGGCCATGAGAAGCCTCAACATAAGCTTCAACCAACTCATCAAAAGTCACATTACGTTTAGCAGGGTCGTTCACATCAGGAGAAATAGAAGCGGTGCGACTAGTGGGTCCTAAGACACCTGCAACAAATCTAGGTTTACCAGGTGTTTGGGTGGTAAATTTATCTGCTGCCTCTCTAGCTAATTTTGTCGCCTCGATATTTATCTCTTTTGCCAACGCCTGCATATTATAATCAGCCATGGAGATAGTGGTGGCATTAAACGTATTAGTTTCAATAATATCAGCACCCGCCTCAAGGTATGCGCAGTGAATGTCATAGATAATCTTAGGCTGAGTCAATACTAATAAATCGTTATTACCTTTAACATCAGAATGCCAGTCAACAAAACGTTCACCACGGTAATCCTCTTCTTCGAATTTATATTCTTGGATCATGGTGCCCATGGCACCATCAAGTAACAAAATACGTTTGTTAGCAGCTTTAATCAGTTGTTCTTCTCGTTGCTCTGGGGCCATTCGCTGACTCAATGTTATTCCTCTTCGTTCTGACACTAACTAAATTAACTGTTTTTACTCAGAAAGCTGAGCCAAGTCATAGGGGGTATTTTGATAAACATAATAATTCAACCAATTAGTAAACAATAAGCTGCCATGTGCTCGCCAACTAACCATAGGCTCTCTATTTGGATCATTATTCACGAAATAGTTTACTGGGATCTGCGATTGTGCATTAGTCAATAAATCTCTTTGGTATTCTTGTTTTAAACTTTCACAGTCGTACTCGGGATGCCCAGTAACAAATACCAAACGTTTATCTTCAGAAGCGACTATATAAGCCCCCCCTTCATCTGACTTAGCCAATACATTTAATCCAGTTATACTAGCGTAATCTGCCATACTTATTTCACCGTAACGTGATTGTGGCGCATTAAAAACCGGGTCAAACCCCCTCAATAATTCATCGTGCTCATTTTGTACAAAATGTTGATAAACGCCGTTTAATTTGTGATCACGAAGCGCCCTATTTTTACCAAAAAAATGATAAATGGCTGCATGTGCCGACCAACATGAAAATAAAGTAGACTGCACATTACGACGGGCCCAGTCCATAATAAATGTTATTTTTGCCCAATATTTGACATCCTCATAATCAAGATGCGCAAGCGGCGCTCCAGTGACAATTAAACCGTCATACTTTTTATTGGCCACATCATCAAATTCCACATAAAAATTATCCATGTGCGCTGCAGGTGTATTTTTGGGTGCTTGTTTATCAATGCGAATTAAATCAATATTAATCTGCAAAGGTGTATTCGAGAGTAACCGTAAAAACTGCTCTTCTGTTTTCATTTTATTCGGCATCAAATTCAAGATACCCACTTCCATAGGCCTAATATCTTGCGTCGCAGCACGCTGGGTATCCATGACAAATATTTTTTCTTTGTCGAGCACATTTTGTGCAGGTAAGCTACTTGGGATTCTAATCGGCATAACGGTTCTGAGGTTTAAAAATTATATAACAAATTTGGCTTAACACACTAAAAAAGTCAACATCTTTACGTCTAGACGTCTAAATGAAAAAAAATAAAAATGTGAAAATAAGTCTTAGGGCAAAGAAATAACTTACACAATAAACATTCGAGAGTTCAACTGAAATGTTACTAAAATGGATCTGTAACGATCAAGATGAGCAATCAAATTCAATAATTTGGGGGAGATTAGTTTTTAATATTGTGAAGATTGAAAAGAAGTTCTGCTTCAGCAGCTGGCATGTCGCATTCGCGCATCACGTCTTCTAAACTTGCACCTTGGCTGATTAGCTTGGCACCTTTGCTGTAAAAGCGGCTTTGAGAGTCTTGTTCGACTATATTTTGCTGAGCTGAATGTAAATCATCCACTTGCTGCACCAGATCTTTGATACGGTTAATAACACCGTAGTTCCCACTTCGAATTTCATATATTTCTTCACTGAGGTTGTGTACTTTTTTGTTTAAGTCAGACAATGAATCACATTGAGATACAACAGCTTCGAGTTGAATTTTATAACGTTTAAACAGCACAATCAGCAAAGTGACACTAACAATAGAAATAATCAGTGCTGTTAAGCTTAACAATAATGGAAAACTCATAATCATCTCAAAAAAGGCTACACAAAATGCTACACATAATCAAAATAACACGTCGAAGTGAAACGTGCGACCTAAGTTTTACACTTAGATATTAGTAATTTCGGCCCACTCTTCGTCATTTAGTAATTTATTTACGTCAACCAAGATAAGTAATTTCCCATCTCTATTGCTAACACCTTGAATAAACTTGGCACTTTCTTCGGTCCCCACATTCGGTGCACTGTCAATTTCTGAAGAACGCAGATACATCACTTCAGCAACACTGTCGACCAGAATACCGACGACTTGATCATCAGACTCAATAATCACAATACGAGTGTTGTCGGAAACATCAAAGGAAGGTAACCCAAATCGTGAACGTGTGTCGATCACTGTGACAACGTTTCCTCTTAAATTAATAATCCCCAACACATATTCTGGAGCCCCTGGTACTGGAGCGATTACGGTATGGCGAAGTACTTCTTGTACCTGCATAACATTAATACCGAATGTCTCTTCGCCTAATTTATAAGTAACCCACTGCAGCACTTCATCGGCATTGGCGTCTGATATATTACTTGAATTCCTGTTGCCACTCATTACCATTACTCCGGCCCAAATAGGTTAATCATTACCGCTTAAACCTTGGTTCAACATGTTTATCAACTGCTGTACATTCATCAAGGCACACATTTTATTTTTAACCATGCCTGATAGCCATGAACGATTAGCTTCGACATTTCGCCATTTTACTTCATCTGATAACAATATTTCAGTGGCAATCAAGCTTTCACAGCCTAACCCCCAGCCGCTTTCGCCTAATGCAATAAGGTATTTATATTCTGCCGATTCTGCCAGCTTTTCAGCATATTTTTGTGGCATGATCCATTTGGCAGTATCCACAACATTATATTTTTTATCACGATGCAACAAAATACCTTTAAACCAAGTAGGTTTTCCGCACAGTGGATTGACACTTTCAACTTTGTATATCCCACCTAACTCCGTCAACGGCACAGCCAGTGTGATGCCTGCAACCTCAAACAATAAAACTTGAAACTCACCTTCAGGAATAATAGGTTTGATTACTTTGGATGGCGTTTCTAATGCAACTAAACTTTTTTCGATATCAGGCTCTAGAAATTTAGTCATCACTGGCGCATTTCCAGCAGGTTCTGCTGTTGTTTCAAATAAAGGCTCGGTTGTTGTTATTGGTTCATGTTTTAATAACGGCTCAACTGACTGGCGTTGAAAAGTTTCAAGAATAGGTTCATCAGTCAACAAGGCTGACATGTAATCTTCCACCACATCTTTGTTAGTGAAGGGGTTACCACTCATGTTTTTGTTCCAATTTTTGTAAATAACTCAGTAACTTAGCATAAGCGAAAACCCCTCGAGATTTTGGGTTATACACAGATGGCGGACTTTGTGCCTGACTAGCATCTCTAAATCGTGTATCAACTGGAATTAACCCACCCCAGACGCCCTCTTTGTATGTGTGAGTCAATGTACTATATGCTTTAGTTGCCGCGTTGAGACGTCTATCGAACATTGTTGGCACTATCGTATAAGCAAAGGTTTTAGCTAATGATTTTTGCATGATCTCCATGGAGTGCATCATTCTATCCAACCCCTTTAAAGCTAAAAACTCTGCCTGTACTGGAATAACAACTCTGTCACAAGCCGCTAAAGCGTTTATCATCAATACACCTAAAACAGGAGGGCAATCAATAATAGCGTAGTCAAATTCATCACTAATTAGGTCCAAGGCTTGGCGTAAAATTAGTCCCATACCACTTTTAGTGCCTAACTTTCTATCAAGAGTCGCTAAAGCCATTGTCGCTGGCAAAATAAATAAAGAATCTAATTTTGTCGGACACAAACAATTTATAACATCTTCCTTAGTAACAGATTTTCCCGCAATAAATAGGTTATACAAACTAGTAGACAATTCATCAGAATCAACACCAAAATAATAACTCAATGAGGCCTGTGGATCAGTATCAACTAGTATTACTCGCTGTCCACTTTGCGCTAACAACCCTCCAAGGCTGACAGTTGTGGTAGTTTTACCTACACCACCTTTATGATTGGCAACCGTCCAAATTACCACGCGAATAACCACACTTGATGCATGATGGCCAAAGGTAATCTCATGACACTTAGGTCAACATTCATTCTTTTAAATACACCCAAAATGTTCCTTAACTCTAATCTAGTATTTCGTTATTTATATGGCTCGCCATATCAGCTATATCATCATTCGCTTGAGATACATTGGCTACAGTGACAACTTTAGTCATCCCGTATGCTTCCCAACTTTGCTCATCTTGCATTCATATCTCAGCACCATTGGCGTTTTACATTTTGTAAACGTTGCTGCCATCAGCACCCAAACCTTTTAATATAACGGCAAGAACATTACCTAAATAAACCTAAGCAACAGATTAAAAAGTCACATCAACCATAGGCATATAAGTAGCATAGTGAAGACCCTCAGACTCAGAGTTGGCAACTCTTGAATTAATCGCTCTTTACATCTAACAGGCTTGCCATTCTATTTTCATTTTAGTCCTTAGCAGTGTTGTAGAACTGAATAAAAACAAGCATATTCTTGACAAATAACTGGCCCCAAACAATTTTCTTTCGCACAGGGCTTAAATACGATTTGCAGTAACAGAATGACTATTTTTCTTGTTTTATTCTTATACAAAAAAAGCGAGAATCTTAAATTATTAAAATCTTGTAAGACATTATCGCCTATCTTAATTATTTGTTTAACTATCAATTTAAAGTGAGGTATATCATAAACATAAATAATTATGCTTTTTTTGTGGCATATCTTTTCAGTAAACCCGGCACATCTAATATAAGAGCAATTCCACCATCGCTGGTTATGGTTGCGCCGGCCATACCAGGAGTACCTTGGAGTAGCGCATCTAGAGGTTTAATAACTACTTCTTCTTGGCCAATAAGTGCGTCAACGACAAAACCAAGTTGCTTTGTACCAATTTGCACTACAACAACATGCCCTTTGGTCTTATCAATATTAACCTCTCCTTTTGATAGCCACTCTCCCAAATAAAATAAGGGGATAGCTTTGGAGCGGACAATCATAGTTAATTGGCCATCAACAGTATTGATTTTTTGCATGTCGAGATTGATAATTTCATTCACAGATACTAGGGGTAAAGCAAAAGTTTGTTCACCTATTACTATCATCAGTGTCGGCAATATTGCCAAGGTCAATGGCACTTTAATCTCAAGTGTTGTACCAATGCCCATCTTGGAATCAATATTGATGCTGCCGTTCAGCTGATTAATTTTGGTTTTTACCACGTCCATGCCTACACCACGGCCTGATAATTGTGATATTTTTGTTTTGGTTGAAAAACCTGGTGCAAAAATCAAATTGAATGCATCAGAATCAGTCATTCTTGCGGCGGTATCAGCATCCATTACTCCACGAGAAATAGCAATTCCCTTGAGTTTATCCGGGTCCATACCTTTACCATCATCGATAATACTCAGTAGAATATGGTCGCCCTCTTGAGAAGCTGACAACTTAACGATGCCTGTAGTTGGTTTACCTGCAGCCTTCCTGTCTTGAGGCATTTCAATACCATGATCAACGGAATTTCGGACTAAGTGCACTAAGGGATCGGCTAAGGCTTCAACCAAATTTTTATCTAAGTCGGTTTCTTCGCCTTCAAGTACTAAAGTAATTTCTTTTTTCAATGTTCTGGCAAGGTCTCGAACAACCCTAGGAAAACGACCAAACACTTTCTTGATGGGCTGCATACGCGTCTTCATCACCGCACCTTGCAAGTCACCTGTGACTACATCTAAATTTGTAATAGCCTTAGCCATACTTTCATCATTCACATTATGACTAAGATTCAGTAGCCTATTTCTGACTAATACCAATTCACCAACCATGTTCATAATCTGATCTAGGCGTTTTGTATCAACTCTCACTGTTGTTTCAGCTTGAGAAGGGAACGGCTTTTTATCTTCCTTTTTGGCGGCTATAGATGAAGAAAAATCTACTATATTAGGTGGGGTGACCACTTTTTCAACTTCAGCCGGCATTACAGCTAATTTTGTTATTTTAACTGCGGCAGACTTTTCAGGCACGTCATCAGCAGGTACTTTACCTTTGCCGTAAAGTTGATCTAATAACGCTTCAAATTCGTCATCAGAGATGTCGCCTCCAGATGAACCTTTTGCAGGTAAAACCGGGGCTGATTTAACCATTTGAGTTTCATCTTCAGGTTTTTTCTCGCTCTTGAATTGACCTTTGCCATATAACTGGTCAAGGAGCGCCTCAAATTCATCATCACTCATATCTTGATCATTTAAAGTGTTTTTTTCTACCGCTGCTTTCTCCTTAGCAGCAGGTGTATCACTGCCATGCAATTCATCTAACAACGCTTCAAATTCATCTTCACTAAAATCACCGGAAACAGTGGCAAGGTCATGATGAGTTGTAGTTACATCACCAGCAGATTTAGGCTCATTTGCAGAGGCGGCTTTGTCGGAAGATTCTGGCTTACTGAGTCTGGTAAGTGTATCGACAAGGGACTTTTTAGCAGCGATTTGTGGTTCACCAGCTTTGACAAGTTTTAACATTTGAACCACTTCATCAGTGGCTTGTAATATTGTATCCATAAGTTCAGGCGTGTAGCTACGTTGGCCATTACGCATCACATCAAAAACGTTCTCTGCACAGTGACATATATCCTGTCTCTTATACACATCTCCGAGCCCACGAGACAGGCAGAAATCTCGTATGCCGTCTTCTGCTTGAAAA
>ENA-OSIY01001732-OSIY01001732.1-marine-metagenome-genome-assembly--contig:-NODE-1732-length-11570-cov-6.405464_pt1 | contig 11570 bp, 25 predicted proteins | sample MGYA00237884_ERZ534233 | MGnify/ENA primary metagenome ERZ534233 (study PRJEB26412, sample SAMN06343840) | marine metagenome | isolation source: estuarine water | place: USA: Columbia River Estuary... | reverse complement strand
ATCTACACCTCTCTATTCGTCGGCAGCGTCAGATGTGTATAAGAGACAGCCATAGTAACTGCTTGTGCAAAGTCATCTGGACCTGCTGGATCTCGCAGAATTCGGTAATGATCTCTCCCGCTTCCAGATTCTGATTTATCTTCAATAAGATTTAGAAAGTCGTGGAGTAATCCAATGTCTTCCGAACCTTTATGATCATATTGGAAGAATCGAACTATGTGTGATTTGATGAACTGACAGCAGTAGTTCAAAGCACGATTGCGATCCATGGTGTAATGGTTTCGAGGATGAAACTCATTAGCTGGCTTAAAGTTAATCAACCCGCTCTTAGCTGGACCTACATAGGCAACCGCTAGGATGTTAGCTGGGTCTAAACCAGACTGCACTAACAAAGTTTCTCGGACAGTACCTGCACCAGTGTAGTCGTGCACTACATGACTGCAATAAAATGTCTGCATGATCCCAAGGATAAGCCTAGCTTCTCGCACATGATCATGCGGGGTTAGACTGCGGAAGCCGTAGATAATATCTACTCGCCCATCTGGAGTCAAACCGCACACTGCAATCGTGGTGTACGACTGCAAGCTCATGCTGCTTTTACCTCGGCTTACACCACCGCCACCCCAGTCTACAGAGACAAAGCGGTAGATGTAACTGTCGATGTGCTTTTTGGCTTCGTCTACCATACAGGGCCAAGGAAGACAGGCAGCTTGCTTTAGGTCAGTAACAGTAACTAACTTAGAACCACTGTCCCAAGATTCTCCGCAGACTTCGTTGTAGAAAACATTAATGGGAACATTACCCTTGCCATTCATCTTGTCTACAAGCTTTTGCCATTTCTCGGGATCAGAGTAATGCATTGGCATAATTAGCTGAGGAACATGGTATCCCACAAAAGACCAGCGTTTGCTTGCGTTGCGATGTACCCATCGTCCTGTTCCACCTTGTGCGGCAGGTCGAGGGTTTATAGGTTTTGCACACTTAGCGCAAATCACCCCTGGTACAGTTTCACAAATGCCGGAATGAACTGGCCCAATCATCTTGATTAGGTCGTACTCTAATGCCGGAATGTTCCAATGTCCGCAGCCGGGATGAGGACAATGGATAACCCATTCAGCCATAGAGGAATCATTCCAAAGCTTCTCGATGGTATTGTCTAGAGTCTTAGGAGTTCCAGCATACTGGATGATCCCCCAGTCTCTAGACGCAGACAGCGTTTCATGAATGATAGGTAAAAATGAGATATCCATGTACTGGATCTCATCAATACAGTTCTTGTCCGCACTTACCCCACGCACTCTTTCTGCGTCAGTGTAAGCAAAGGAGAAGAGCATCTGCGACTTATTCTTAAATGAACGCTGTAGCACATTGTTAATCGTAGTCTCTCCAGAAAACAGACGACCTACTGGACTGCTTTCAATAAAGGGAGCTACATAATTTTGCGAAAACCTTCGCACCATTTCAAACAGTGGTGTGATGTAAAGTGTCGAAAAATAGGGAATACAGTTGGCGAATAATACTCCTTGCGCTGCAAGTGATGTAGACTTCGACACCTGTCTTCCTGTTTTCAATAAGGTGGTACGAGGCATTCTTGTTCTAAAGAAAGGAGCGAATGGAAAATGGTCATGTAAGTGATAAGGCTTTCCTCGAATAGATAACAAAAGAGGAAGCAATGGTTTCAGTGTCAGATAACCCGTCTTGGCCATTACATGCTGAGCCATGCGTAACTGTTGAATTTGCTGAGTATCTAAAGAGTTCTTTACATAATCAGATAACAGTGACGACTCCAGCATTGGGCCAAAGTCAATCTCAGAGCCCGAACTTTGTTCCTCTGCCAACACTTGGCTAGAGGTTTTTTGTAAATTCAACATAAGGAACTTTCTATGGCAAAGCCAGAAATCAGCAACATTATCGGTATGTGTCTAGCATACCCTGTTCTCGTAATAGGCTGTACATGTTATTATACTGGAAAAGGTCTCCAAACTGTGGGGGCATTTATGATAGAGGCTAGTGGTCTTGTACCGCCTATCGTAGTAAAAACCGAATAACTTTAATCAGGGGAGGCTATTATGCCATCTCGAAGTGCCTACGCCTACCAAATAAGAAAGCAAATGCGACCGCCCGGAGGGTTGTTGCCATCGTTTTCTACTAAACAATTATTAATTCACCAATACCCAGACCCGACTGGTAAACCCTTGAGTGAGCTAATAATTGGCGAAGGTGCGCCGTCCCCTGACCGAGTAGTTCTGGCTAACTGGTCTCCTCCTAACACGGAAGAGACGTAAAGAAATGGATTCAGATATCGCTTTGTGGGGGCTATGCTATACCATAGCCATCGTTGTTTTTTTGTTCATGGGATTTTATTTCGCTGCGTTTTTAGCAGGGGTAATCCTATACATGGGTATGAAACTTACAGGTCACTAAGGAATCTTATGTTTATTATCGTTGCTGCGTTAGCCACTTGGCAGATCGTGGAGATATGGAGACACTCAAAACTGATGGCCTCGCTGCGAAGTCGCACCGAGATGTGGGATAACTTCCTAGGGGAGCTACTAAGCTGCCCCTTCTGCCTATCCGTCTGGGTAAGTCTCTTTTGTATGCTCGGTCTAGAGTTGTCTGACTGGGGGTTGGCGGGATACACACTATCACTGATGATCTATGCATTAGCGGTATCAAGGCTCGCCAATCTAGGCAACGATGTTTTTAAACGATTCTGTTTGACCCCAAAAATGGATGTAAATTTTAAAGAAACGGAGGAGTTATGAGTCAAGAACCGGAAGTCGAACCTAGATACATGTTTGATGAGAGATTGGATAACAAGTTTAGAACAGTTATTCATTCTGCGTTTCTAGAAGTTCCAGAGTTACGCAGCGTAATAGTTGTGTATGACTATTATCGAAACTTAAATGATACCAATATCGGCAAAGGTATGTGGTTATCAGCAGAAGGTGGAACAGAGAAACCAATAGACTCCGTTGTTGGGTCTTTTGGTGCATTGTTACAAAGTGCTGCACACATCTTGGATGAGATGTTTCAACGACACCAGACACTGTTAAATGAGTTAACTCGAGTGTCTAAAGAGTTATTGGAGAAACAAAATGCATTACAGAAATAAAGGAGTATAAATGACAACTTCAACTGAGGCACCAATCGTGCCAGAATTCGTTGTTAGGCGGGATGGTACTGACATAAGTATACAGCTTCGTGTAAGCTGCATAGGTAATGGTTACCTAATAAAGACTGGTGGTACTCCATTATACTTTGCAACTAAAGAGGGTATGGCAAAAGCCGTATACGCAGGGTTGCTAAACTTAAAAGATAGCCAGAAGGTTTAGTAATGAAATATTTATCAGTGTGTTCAGGGATAGAAGCTGCAACCGCAGCTTGGCACCATCTTGGTTGGAAGCCTGTTGCCTTCTCAGAAATTGATAAATTCCCTTCTGCAGTCCTCAACTATCATTACCCTAAAGTCCCTAACCTTGGGGATATGACTAAGTACATGGAATGGAAAAATGAAAAAATCGATCTCCTCGTCGGCGGCACTCCCTGCCAAAGCTTCTCCATCGCCGGCCTTAGAAAAGGTCTCGAAGATCCCCGAGGTAATCTTATGCTTACCTATCTTGCAATCGCTGCACGTTACCAACCTAGGTGGATGGTCTGGGAAAACGTCCCCGGTGTTCTGTCCTCCAACGGAGGAAGGGATTTTGGAACCTTCCTCGGGGCGCTGGGAAACCTGGGGTATGGGTTCGCATTTCGGGTCATGGACGCTCAGTGGTTCGGAGTGGCCCAGAGAAGGAGACGTGTGTTCGTTGTCGGATGTCTTGGAGACGCAGGGAGTGCAGCAAAAGTTCTATTTGAGTCCGAGAGCTTGTCAAGGCATCCTGCGCCGAGCAGAGAAGCGGGGAAAAGAGTTGCCGCCACTCTTACGGGCGGCTTTGGAGAACGCGGCGTTGATTCCGACCAAATAGCTAATGGCAACTATGCAGTTGCGGCTTGCCTTAGAAGTGGGGGCAATGGCGGGGTGCCTTCCTCTAGAGGCGAGCATTTAGTTGTCGGCAGTCTCGACACCGAATGCGGTGGCGGGAAGTTGACGCACCAAACAATAGCCAATGGTCATATCATCGGGGAATGGCAAAGCCCAAATGGTAAAGACATCGTAGGGGCTATGCGAGCTAGAGACTACAAAGGAATTGGTAATGATGACCTTACCGAAGGTCGTGGACTAGCAGTAGCCTATGCCTTTGAACCAGGCATTGCAGCACGAGAAGGCAATCCTAGTCGATTCACAGAGGAAGTAGCGGGCACACTAAGACGCAACATGGGAGATAACCAGACTGCAGTAGCCATCGGTACTGACTGCTACAATGGTGCAGTAACTGGAGATGTCTCCGCAACCGTAACCTCAAGTACAGGCAGCAGTGCGACCCATTCTGGTCCCACTGTGATGCAACCTGTGCTTGGTACTGACTGCTACAATGGCTCGATCACTGGAGATGTTGCTGCCACGATGGGTACATCAGGCAGCAGCGTAAATGCCAGCGGTCCGACTGTCATGCACGCATTCAGAATGCAAGCCTTTGGTGAGTATGCAGACGACCAGACAGCCTCAGCCATGAAGGCTAGAGACTACAAAGACGCAACCGACCTCGTGTCTGTAACAACTATGAAAACAGTTGGCACAGATATGTTTAATGGTGCAATCACTGGCGATGTTGCAGCACCCATGACAAATAGAGGATCAGATGGTACAGGTACCGGCCCCACTGTTATGCAAGCCATGGCAGTGCGAAGATTAACCCCCATCGAGTGTGAAAGATTGCAGGGATTCCCTGACAATTACACTCAGATTCCCTGGAGTAAAAAGCCAGCGGATCAGTGCCCAGATGGAGTTCGTTACAAAGCATTAGGTAACAGCATGGCTGTACCCGTAATGCGTTGGATTGGCGAACGAATCAACAAATTTAAATAAACTTTTCACCACTACAAATACGCTTTAACACAATTACATTGTGTGTGTATTTGCACACCTACAAGGAAGTTCCAATGGTAAAGACAAGCTTAATGTTATTAGTAACCGCAGTGCTGTTAAGCAGCATCGGATGTACTCGCACGATGGAGTACACCACCAGTACCGAAGTGTATCCAAACAACCCGAATGTGGTACAGCGTATCAATGTTAGCACCACATTTAGATCACAATGGTAAGGAGAGAAAAATGAAGAAAGCAAAATTGGTGCTCGTAATAGAGCCAAAAGAAGCATGGGTAATAATCAGCGAAGAGCTAAATGGAGCTATTGTCCCAGCATGGTGGGACACTGATGAAAAGAACTTCAGCACTCCTGTAACCTATGCAACCCAGCGAGAGGCTTATCTCGAAGTAGTAGATCTATTGAAACATAGGATCGAGACCTTTCTCGAAGATGAAACCATGGATTGCCCCCACCTTGAGGAAGACATGGTCGTTCCATGTACTATCACAAATGGAATCATCACCACGGAGTATGGTGAACTGTTCAGCCCCTTTAGACCTCAATCTGATTATGGGAGATAAATGACACCTTACCACCACGCAGTAAGCAGTGCCCTAAAGTTCGGAGGGTTTCCAGATGATTACATGGAAATCCATAATTGGTTTGATGAGACCAAAGCTTTTACAGGCAACTGGACTCATAGGGCATTGCGCCACCATTCCGCTGGCGTGGAATGGGCGGTACAAAAGTTTGGCAACACGCTTCGCAACAGTGAAGAAAAAAGAATACCAGTTAAGTTCATTGCGGAGCAGCATGTAGAAGAAGATTGTGGTTTCATCCCCACAGTTCAAGACTGGCTTCAACCAGTCTTAGAAAGCCCTAAGAAGTGGATGCTTAGGGTGGCTAAAAAAAGTGTTGAAAGTAATTTAGAAATTAGTGAATAAGGAGAACCTATGTCCGACTTGAGTCCTATTCCATTACCCAAAAAGCTTTATGAAGAAGCAAAGGAGCTGGGGATAAGTTCTATAACGCTAGAGTTTAGAGGAGGAAATGACGAAGGTAATCTGTATGTGTTTTTAGTGGCACCCAAGACAGACGATCTAGTCAAGATCGTTAAAAGAAAACAGAGGGTAAGTAAACTAGAAACAGATGTGGAAACATGGGCATTTGATGCTTACCAATATAGCGGTGCCGGCGACGGCAACGATTATGGTGACGATGTTACCTACAACTTAGAAACAATGAAAGCCTCTGTTGCATCGTGGCATATGACACGAGTAGACCTTGAGCCAGATGAAGAAGTCTCTATCGAAATAGAGACTGAGAACGAAGAAAATGAAGAGGGAGATAACAATGAGTGATTTAAAGAGCCCAGTAGAATTAAACACCTATGGCCAAGACTGCTTGGAAATACTAAACACTAAGGTCAATAGGTATCTGCATGGACTCGCAGAGCACTGGAAGGGTAAAGCATACTTCACGCAGCATGGGGAAACCCGACTTGGTTCTATTGCAGGGTATATCCTTGCAATGTACCATGCGGGGAAAACCGACTTAGCGGAAGCGTTAGCCGAAAGTTTCTTTACCAAGATGGCACACCTAACCCACAGCAGCACTGCCCAATACGCAGAGCTGCCCGATCCATCTTGGATAGAGCTACAAGTTCTGTTCGGACCGGAAGACAAAGACCCAGTGACTATCGGTGTACCTAAGCAGAAAGTCATCATGCACGACGACGGTTGTCTGCACAGCTTTAGTTTCTCTGCTTACTTCCCGCTTAGATCAGAAATGTATTGGGATTGCTTTAACAAGCATGCCCAAGCAGGGGTTAGCAACCCTCATCAGAAGGTTGTTGAAGAACTCAAGATCACCGAGAAAGTTCACTTGAACGAAGGGTACTCTCAACAACTGACCGAGTATGCGTTTAAAAATGCGTATAGATATAGTCAGTACTATACCTACGGGTATAATGGCGGGCTCATCTATCATGGACCAGGCTCGGGAGAAACCTTCAGCGTGACTCTTGAGACCAACGCACTTTGGAGCATTCATACCTAGGAGGAGTGTTATGAAGAATCAAGGATACGAAGCGTGGACTTCCAGACTCAAATTCTTCAATGGAGAGTTTGGGTTTGGACCGCTGAAACGAATCTTGAATGAAGATGGTAGGCTCCATTGTGATAATGGGCCAGCCTACATCTCTCCTACCAGAATCATCTGGTACAAGAATGGGCAACAGCATGGGATGGATGCCGACAAGTTCGGCAGCATCCTGTATTACTACGAAGGAGTTCGCATTCCTCCACATTTCTTTACAAAGCCGGAAACGGTTTTGCTAGAAGAAGTATTGCGAAATCCAAATACGGAGGTAAGATATGTAGGCATGAAAGTCATAGGTCTAGAAAAGATTATGGCTTTACCTACGACAAAAATTATCCACAAGGATGTGGATCAGTTTGGAAGAGAAAGGATTCTGTTTGAGATCCCAAGGGTCTTCACAGAGCCTACCTTGTATGTCAAGGTAGTCAACTCCACTGCAGAACCCGATGGCACATTTAAGAACTACTTCTTATGCGTGCCACCAAACATGAAGACATGTTTGGAAGCAGTTGCTTGGACCAATTACATGAAGGCTGACAAGTATCAGCCTTCGCAAGAATCTTAACTTACGAAGGAGCTAGTATGAAGAAGTTTCAAAGCAGACAAGGGGATATCTTTTTCAAAACTGTGGCTAAGCCCAAAGACTTGAAAGAGATGAAGAAGCATGAATCTCGGATTCTTGCATTTGGCGAAGTGACTGGTCACAGTCATGCCATTAGGACTGGGCCCGAGGTCGAAAGCTATATAAATGTGAAAGGAGATATCTATCTCTTTTCTAAAGAGGAAACAGTGGTCGGGCACGATGAGCATTCAGATATCCGCTTGCCAGCCAATAGCTGGGTCTGTGTAACCAGACAGCGTGAGTATGACCCCTTGTCTGCAGAGCGAGAACGCAAAGTAGCAGACTAGTAGTCGGTTCAGTGTTAATGTTATTTAGTTTACCCAAGGGAGCAGAATGTCTGCTCCCTTTTTCGTTAATCTTATCTTAAGGAATTAGTATTATGGCAAAAGTAAAGAACAAAGTGGCTTTGGTTAACATCGATGGCACCCTTGCTGGCAACATGGCAAGTATTGCACAACAGTTTTTGGGTCAACCAGTTGCTGTGCTTTGTGCCCGCTATAATTACAGGGGCATCCTCAGCCATGTGGCTGATGACTGCCTAGTGTTGGCCCAAGCTAGGGCAGTAGAGACATCGGGTGCGTCTTCCCAAGAACAACCTAACACAGAAGATCCAATCGGCTCCTCTGTTGTGATTTCTTTGGGTGCTGTAGAGATCATCTACCAGCCACGCTGGTGCTTTGCTCCCTTGGATGCATAACAAGGAGAGTGCACATGAGAATAATAAAATCTATTCCGCCGTGGTCCAGAGCTCTGCTCTGGACCAATAGTTGGACTTGTAGCACTGCAAAAACAATTCACTCCGTTTATTCGTCTAGTAGAGCAGGTCAGATAAATCCTTGGTCAGGTAGTTGGTCTCACGACAAAGCTCTTTCCACCACAGCATGGAGGGAATACCGATGATAAGAAGTGTTGATTTTGCGAGTTCTGAATCTTGGTCTTGGAATTGGGATACATCTGAGTGGAAGCCAACTGTGGCTCAAGGTGGCTGGGCTGGGTCTTGGTCTCATCAATATGCTAAATCTTATTCTTGGCCCGAGTCTCGGCCTAGGTCTGGTGCTTGGGTTAAAAATAGAAATGACTCTTGGCATTGGAGGGATAACATATGATAAGAAATGCGTATTTTGCTGGGTCTGAGTCTTGGGGCGAGAATTTGAATACATCTGTTCGGAGTTCACTTGCACTTCAAGATGTAGCTGTGGCTTGGTCTCAGCATTATGCTAAATCTTGGGTTGCAGATCTACCATCTGGACCTGGGTCTTGGGCTAGGTCTACTGCATGGGTTCAAAGTAGACACGAAGCTTGGCTTTGGAGTAAAAACTTATGATAAGAAAAATAACGTGGAGGAGGTCAAACTCTTGGAGCGTTAGTGCACCTATATCATCATCTTGGTTAGATAATTGGGGATATAGTATAAATTCAAATTTTGAGGCGCATTCAGAGTCTTGGACTGATTTTGAGTCTCATTGTTGGGCTTGGGTGGCGATGGATATAAACATACCTATGTCCGAGTCGTGGAGTACAAACGCATGATAAGAAAAACGTTGGTATACTCTCAAACTGAAGCTTGGTCTATAGGTCTTTCTTGGTCTCATCTTCGAAATTCGTCTATGACTTGGAGTCGTAATTGGAATCCAAATCAAGATTTTGCGTGGGCTAACCAAGGCAATGGTTGCTGGTCTCGAGCTAGCCCACGATCTAAATATATATTTAATTCCATCCCTAGATCGTGGAGTCACCACATATGATCAAACGAACAGCGAGAGCTCCTGAAAAACTATCTCGTAATTGGTCTGGGTCTGTGTACTGGTCTGCATCTTTGTTATCCGGTTCTGGATCTTTAGGCTGGGCAGGACGCTGGCATTACAGTTTTGTATGGGGAACACGAAACTGGAACCTATCTATTCTTCGAATAGGATGGAGATAACATGATAAGAAAAATATTGATAACGCCTAGATCAAGGGATTGGTCAGACTGGTCGTTTTGGGGAACTCATTTTACAAGACATCAACACAGATCTACCGCTACACCTTCTGGAAAATCTTGGTCTTATTTGTGGGTCTTTCCAAAGATTAAATCTAATTCTTGGAGTTATACCCGATGATAAGAAGAAAATCTTTTGGCCAATCTTTCTCTTGGTCTTTGGACACGAACATGTCTTGGTGTTTGGCTAAGTATAGACCTTGGCCTACATGGGCTCATCTTTGGACAGAAGAATGGCGTATTGGCGGGTCTTGGGCTGAGGATTGTATAGAGTCTTCCTCTTGGAAAGGAGATATATGATAAGAAAAGTACGACTTAGGTTTGGGGCTAGGTCTGCGTCTTGGGCTGTGTATGTGTCTTGGTCTAGGTCTGGGTCTAGGTCTGTGCCTTGGTCTGGGTCTTGGGCCGGGTCTACGTCTAGGTCTTGGACTGGGTCTAAGTCTTGGAAAGGAGATATATGATAAGAAAAGCACGACCTATATCTGGGACTAGGACTAGGACGTCTGAATCTGGGTCTTGGTTTAAGTCTTGTTATTGGTCTAGGTATTGGTCTAGGTCTGGGTCTTGGTCTGGGTCTTGGTCTGAGGCTGGGGCTGAGTCTAAATTTTGGTTTTGGAAAGGATATATATGATAAGAAAGATAGCACGGCCTAGAACTATAGCTTGGGCGGGATTTACGTGCAAGTCTGGGTGGTCTGAGAATTGGAGTTGGGCATGCGGGGTTTGGCGTAGGTCCGACAATGGCTCTGGATGTTGGGCTAGGTTTGCGTCTTGTTCTTGGTCATGGTGGACTAGGTCATGGAGGGTTAAGCAATGATAAGAAAAACACGGTCTAGGTCTGGGTCTTGGTCTGAGTCTATGCCCGAGATTAGGTCTTGGTCTTCGTTTAGGTTTTGGTCTTGGTCTTGGCCTTGGTTTTGGGCTAGCTCTAGATCTTGGAAAGGACATATATGATAAGAAAAACTTTATCTATAGGAGGTTATGCTTGGTCTACATCTGAAGCTAACTCTAGTATTGGAAATAGAGACGATAGTGATATTTCTTTTTGTTGGACTTGGCTTCTCTGGAAATCTGCTAGTGGTCGAGATGGTGAAATTACTTCTTATTCTTGGAGCACTACCAAATGATAAGAAAAACAAAATGTATTACTGCTACGACTTTTTCTCGTGGTTGTGCTAGATCTTGGGATTGGACAGAAGAATGGCGTGAGTCTTGGTCTTGGTCTATGTCTAATTATGATTCTGGGTCTTGGACTAATACTTGGGAAAAGTCTAGGGACTGGGGAAGGGGCTCTCGATGATAAGAAAAGCAAATGCATCCCTAATTTCCGATGCTTGGGCCCGACAACAAAGATGTTCGTGGTTTAACCAATGGGATCGTTACGATTTAAAATCAGGTAACTGGTCACGCAATCGCACCTACAGCGATGTAGGTAGTTCCATATGGTATTACCGTTCTCATTCTTGGAGAACATCTCAATGAAAACAATAATATCGTCAAATCGATCTAAAAATTGGACGCTAGAAATGAAAAGATCGACAACAGCAACTAATGTTTGGTCGCTTTCTCTACACAGTTGTGCTGGCTGTTGGTCTTTGTGTCGTCTGTTCTCTGAAGCTAGCTGGGTTCGATCAAAGAACTGGAGGACAGCCCTATGATATGGAAAGCAACATGGCCTGGGTCTAGGTCTTGGGTAACAAATAAACTCGGACCTAAAAACGAAAGGACTAATTCTGAGTCTTGGAGCCGTGAATCATTGTGGTCTGAGATTGCCACGGACTCACACCAACTTGAGTACAGTTGGTCTCATTGGTTTATAAATGGTTGTCACGCTCATCGCTCTGTGCTTTGGAGGACTAAGCGATGATAAGAAAAATAGCCAGAATACATGCTAAGAC
>ENA-OSIY01001730-OSIY01001730.1-marine-metagenome-genome-assembly--contig:-NODE-1730-length-11572-cov-9.570770_pt1 | contig 11572 bp, 9 predicted proteins | sample MGYA00237884_ERZ534233 | MGnify/ENA primary metagenome ERZ534233 (study PRJEB26412, sample SAMN06343840) | marine metagenome | isolation source: estuarine water | place: USA: Columbia River Estuary... | reverse complement strand
CTATTGCTAAAATCAACTTAGAAAAACAAAACGAATCAGTTGAAGAAGAAGAGTTCAAACTTCATGAGGAATTGGAAGGTCTTAAAAAAGAAGAACAAACACAACTAGAGTCTATTACTAAGAAGTATGGTCCTGGTCAGTTAGATCCTCAGACAGGTGTATTCACACCAACCGTAGAAGTAGAACCCACAAAGTAAAAAAAAATACAATTATAAATCCTTTTTTTATCTTTTGAGAAAATAGGTAATATTTATATATGAATAATTATATTTAAATCATTCCTAAAAGTTTCGGAGAAATTAAATGGCTGAAAAAATTGTATCACCAGGTGTATTTACAAATGAAATAGACCAATCGTTTTTACCCGCGGCAGCCGGTCCAGTTGGAGCTGCTATTGTTGGTCCTACTGTAAAGGGTCCTGTTCTTGAACCAACCATAGTTAATTCTTATGGTGAATATGTTAGATTGTTTGGAGAGTTAATACAGAGTGGTAGTGATAACTATCAGTTTTTAACTTCTCATACTGCTAAAGAATATTTACGACAAGGTGGTCCAGTTACTATTGTAAGAGTAGCTGGTACCGATACTACTCGTGCTACTGCTAATGTAGATTTAACTGTTCGTCCTACTGGATCAATTGACACTATATTTACACTTGAAGCTTTAGGTGATGGTCCTCAATTTAATAACTTTGTAGGAACTGGCTCAGCTTTAGGGACTGATCAATTATTAACACCACAATCAGATTCTACATCAAATGAACATTTTGGTTCTGGATCATTTGGTGGTCGTGGTGATAACTTTCGTTGGGAAGTATCTAATAGAAATCTTTCTAAAGGTACATTTACCCTTTTAATTAGACAAGGTAATGATACCATAAAGAAAAAGAAAATAATTGAAACACATGCTAATTTATCATTAGATCCAGATTCTGGTGATTATATTTTAAAAAGAGTAGGAAATCAAACAAATACAATTGCTACAGAAGATGGAGTTGCTTATTTACAACCTACTGGTGAATTTCCAAACAAGTCTAACTATGTAAGGGTAAGTAATTTACCTGATGTTAGGAAAACTCCAAATTACCTTGATGAAAATGGTAATATAACTGATGCTTATGGTGACGGAACTACTTTCTTACCTCCAGTTGGTAGTGGTAGTTTTGGTGGTGCTTTTGGATGGAATAATCGATATCCATTAGTTGACTCATCTGATACAAGTCAAACTGCTGGTGATTTAGGAACTGCTGAAGTAGAACATCCATTTAATTTTTATGATACTATAAATGGTACTAATTCACAAGGTGTTGACTTATCGGTGAGTAATGCTGTACCTGGAACTGGTGGATATGCTACTGCTCTAAGTTTATTATCTAATAAAGACCAATACAATTTTAATCTATTAATAATACCTGGTATTGTTGACCAACAAACAGACCATAGTGTTGTTATAGGACAAGCCATTCAATTATGTGAAGATAGAGGTGATTGTTTCTTAGTATATGATAACACTAACTTAACAGATAGTGTAGCTACTGCTAAAACAAATACAGAAGTTCGTAACTCAAGTTACGCTGCTGCTTACTACCCTTGGGTTCAGATAATAGATGCTACTACTGGTAACTATAGATATGTTCCACCATCAACCGTGATTGCTGGGGTATATCATTTTAACGATGTAGTCGGGCAGCCTTGGTTTGCTCCTGCTGGTTTAAACAGAGGTGGGATTGATAGTGCTGTTCAGGCATATAGAAAATTAACTCAAGGTAATCGTGATGACCTTTATGAATCAAATGTCAATCCGATTGCTACATTTCCTGGACAAGGTGTTACTGTCTTTGGACAGAAGACAACACAGAAGAAAGCTTCTGCTCTTGACCGAGTAAATGTAAGAAGATTATTAATTAACTTAAAAACATTTGTTGCAAGTTCTTCAAGAGGTTTACTCTTTGAACAGAATACAAGTTCTTTAAGAAATCAGTTTTTAAATGTTGTTAATCCTTATATGGAACAAGTTCAATCTAATAGTGGATTGAATGCTTTCCGTGTTGTAATGGATGATTCAAACAACACACCAGAAACTATCGATAGAAACATGTTAGTAGGTCAGATATTTATTCAACCTACAAAAACTGCCGAGTTTATCGTATTAGACTTTGTAGTACAACCAACCGGAGCTGCTTTTCCTGAATAGATTTTTGGAAAAGTGATATTTATTATTATAGGAGATAAATAATGGCCGAATTAGTATCAGCACAAGAAATATATTACACAGCATATGAACCAAAACTGAAAAATCGTTTTATCATGGAGATTGCTGGTATACCTGCTTTCACCATAAAAACAGCACAAAGACCTCAAATAACTTTTGATGAGGTTGTGTTAGAGCATATGAATATAACAAAGTATGTTAAAGGTAAAGGTAGATGGCAGACTCTACAGATTACTCTGTATGATCCGATTGTACCATCAGCAGCTTCTTCTGTTATTGAGTGGATAAGACTACATCATGAAAGTTCTACTGGTCGTGATGGATACCAAGATATGTATAAAAAGAATGTTGTTTTTAATGTCTTGGGACCTGTTGGTGATAAGGTTGAACAATGGACACTTTTTGGAACTATGATACAAGATGCCGCTTTTGGTGACTTAGACTTTAGTTCTTCAGATCCAGTTGAAATAACACTAACATTAAGATACGATTACGCTGAACTAGAATTTTAAAGAAAAGTTGTAAACATACAACAAGGAGTTATAAATGTCAGAACATAAGTTCCCTACGGAAGTTATTGATTTACCATCTGGTGGAAAAGTATATCCAAAAGACTCACCACTTGCTGAAGGTAAAATTGAATTAAAATATATGACCACAAAAGAAGAAGACATCCTTATGTCTGAAAACCTTATTAAGAAAGGTGTGGTTATTGATAAACTACTAGATAGTTTGATTGTTACAAAGGGTGTAAATCAAACCAGTTTAATATTAGGAGATAAGAACGCTGTATTGGTTGCTTCTCGTATATTAGCATATGGTCCTAATTATACCGTTGAAGTAACAAACCCAAATGATCCTGAACAAAAGATAGAACATACATTTGACCTTACAAAGTGTCCGTTTAAAGAAACATCTAAAGATGTTGATTATTCAGATAATTCATTTGATTATACTACTGAGATAGGTAAGAATAAAATTAAGTTTAAGTTATTAACTGGTGCGGAAGAAGCTCTAATAGAAAAAGATTTAAAACAATCTGCTAAGTTTGGATACTCTAGTGATATTACAACCAGATTGAGATATACTATTACAGAGGTTGATGGTGATAATAAACCAGAAACAATAAATTCATTTTCACAGAATATGTTAGCTCGTGATTCTGTAGCATTGAGAAGTTACATTACAGAGATTTCTCCTGATATTGACTTGACATCAGAAATAGAAATAGGGGGTGAAACAGTTAGCGTGTCAATTCCGCTTACTGTTGGGTTTTTTTGGCCTAACTCCTAAAAATAAACTAGACATACACCAGTCTATTTTTTATTTTATCTACGGAACACCTGGTTTTTCATTTGGTGATGTATATGATATGCCTGTTCATTTAAAGAACTTTTATCTCCGAGAATTTATGGATTTAAAAAAGAAAGAAAAGGAACAGGTGGATGCTTCTCAACCAAAACAACAATCAACAATTCCTCGTAGATTTTCACCTAAATAACTCTTTTCTTTATATTTATTAATATATTAGGAGAACTACATCATGTCGTATATGGATAGAAAAAATGTATTATCAGAAGGATTCTTTGATTTCTTAAAGAAGTTGAAAAAACAACGATCTAACCTAAGTAATTCAGAAAAAAAGATGATGAAAGATCCTAAATTTAAAAAAATATATCAAGATGTTGATAAGAAGATAGCTGATATCGATGACTTATTAAAACAACTAGAGAAGTAAAATGGCTTCCTTAGAAGATCAATTAAAATTATCAAAATTAATTCTTAAAATTGAAGAGAAAATTAATTCTAAAGTAGGAATTACTGCTGAAACTAGAGGCCGATATAATAATTTATTAAAAGAATCTGCTAGGTTACAGAAAGCATCCATTGAATCTAATAAAATAGATCAAGGAATACAAAAAGATATATCCAAGATACAAAAGGATATTGTAAAGTCAAATCAATCCAAAGTCGGAATGTTACTGAAAGGTAATATACAAGGACTTCTTGAACAAAAAAATATGTCTAAGACTTTGGGATTACAATTAAAAATAAAACAGAGCCAAGACAGACAAAGTAAAACTTTATCAACATTAGTAGGTGCTGGTAAGATTACAATAGAAGACCGAAATAAATTACTCAAAATAAATCGAAATATCCAAGATGGAACAACAAACGAAGCTGATTTAGCTGGAGAATTAAATGGGTTGAGTCAAAAAGGTTTAAAACTTAGAAGGCTATTTGAATTACAAGGAAAAAAGAATATTGGTCTTCGTGAAGATGAAAATGACGCTAGTGAAAGAGCAAATGAACTTCAAGAAAAAATGAATGCCGCATTTGTTAAAGGTGCTGCTATATTTGGAGTTTTAGCAAGTATCGCTACAAAGTTTGGAGCATCCATTGATAAAATAGGACAGACATTTGGTAGTTTATCCGTTATGGGTAAGCCATTTCAAGAAGATTTATTAAGATCATCAGTAGAAGCAACAAAACTTGGTGGTGGTATGGAAGATGTTGCTGCTATAACAAGTACATTGGCATCAAACTTTGGAATGAATGTCGATGAAGCTGCTAAACTATCTACTAAGGTTTTTGATACAAGTAAAGCTATAGGATTATCGGCCGATGAAAGTGCTAACCTATTTGGAACATTAACTCAAACAGCAAATCTATCGGCAGAACAAGCTGAATCACTTGCTGAAGGAGCTTTTCAGTTGGCTAGACAAAACGGAGTTGCTCCGTCTGCTGTGATGAAAGATATAGCTGGTTCAACTGAAGAGATTGCTTCATTTACACAAGATGGTGGAGATAATATAGCAGAAGCTGCTGTTCAAGCTCGTAAGATGGGATTATCCTTATCTACTACTGCTAAGATTGCTGAAGGATTATTAGACTTTGAAAGTTCAATATCAAAAGAAGTAGAAGCATCAGTATTAATAGGAAAACAACTTAATTTTCAAAAAGCTAGAGAAGCTGCTCTTAGTGGTGATATCGCTAAAGCTACACAAGAGGTAGTAAAACAAGTTGGTAGTGAAGCTGATTTTAATAAATTAAATGTAATACAAAGAAAAGCTCTTGCTGATTCAATCGGTGTTTCAGTAACAGAGATGTCTAAGTTAGTTGGACAAAGTGATAAGTTAAGTTTAAGTGGTGCGATGGCTAGTGGTAACTTTGAAGATTTATTGGGCGCTGAGGGTATATCTAAAATAAGTCAGTTAACTCAACAATTTGCTGCGTTAGGGGTTACTTTAACTAATTCATTAGGTCCAATATTAATGGTGGCTGCTAGTGGGTTAAATGCATTACTTGGTCCTTTTGCTGGGCTAGTAAATTATATTGATCAATTTGTTGGATTAGGTCCTGCTCTTTTAGGAATTCTTGTTGCTATAAAAGGTAAGGCTATGGCAAGTGCTGTTGCTAGTTCTGTAAGTGCAGCTGCTGGATTTTTTAAAGGTGCCTCTTTAATGAGTATAGCATCTGGAGGACTTGGGACAGCAGTGGGTGTTGGAATGGCAATAGCAGCTATTGGTGCTATGCATAAATCGATAACTAATGCTAAAAATGTAAATGACTTTAAATCAGGTCCTGGTGGAATAACTCATATGTCTGGTCCTGCTGGTGCATTTAGTTTAAACCCAAGAGACTCCGTATTGGCAACAACCAATCCAATACCTGTAAATGATATGATGACAGGACCAGCTGGTTCAATGAATACTGGTGGTGGTCAAAATATGAATATTACGGTTAGAAGTGAAGGAATTCAAAATAGAACTATTCAACAATTAGTAGATGTAGAGTTTGGTGGTTCACCAGGTAGTGGGATGGCATAATGGCATTAGAATCATTAGCAGATGCACTAGCTGCCCTAGAAGCTTCAGGTACTAATACTGCTGGTAGTGGTGGTCAAGGTAATCCACCACCAACTCCATATAATAGTAAGCTTGCAAGTAATGTTACTTTTGGTAATCCAAATACAACAAATCATAAATTAGGAACTGGATTATTTAATGGATATAATACATACGATGAATTAACTAGTGAAGCTATATCAAAAAGAAAATTTAATATAAATAATTTAGGTAAAAATGATAGACTTGGCGAGGGTGATTTTACATTAGGAACTCTTTTTAAACATAACCATAGAGGTGCGCCACAAAGAGGACTAATAGATACTGGTAAAAAAGATTACCAAGGTAATGCTATAACAATTAATACCGGAAGAGCTGGTATAGGTTCTTTGGGTAACTTGGATATAAAAGGATACTCTAGTTTTGCTAGAACAGGTCTTTTAGGTCCTGTGGCTGAAGGTTTATTTAGAATAGCTACTTTAGGTCTTGCTGGAAATACTGCTGATGCTATTGGTGATTTTGGTAAAGAACCTTATATAGTTCGTAATATTCCAAAGAGTGGTAATGGGATATATGGTGGGAGTAGGGATACAATACCTTTTAGGGCTGCTCTTGATGATGTATCAAGATTGGCTCAGTTTTATACTTCACCTGCTGGTGTTGCTTTTATGGCAAAAGAAAATATCACTAATACTCTTATAGGTGCTAAAGCTGGAGGAGTTTCGGGACTTATAGATGGAACATTTGGTTCTATTATGGCACCGCCGGTTCCTTTACCACTTACTGGATTTTTAAGTTTACTTGGTGCTCCTCAAAAAATACAAGGTGCTGGATTAGGTACTATAAGAAAACCATTTAAAATTAGATATTCTGATAGAACTTCAATAGGACTACCCTTTGGTATACAAGGTGATGCGACACTTGGTATAAAAAAAGTAATAGAAAAAACAAAAGTACCCCAAGACCTAAGACCAATTTTTAAAATACCATTAGAAAAATTACGAGAAGCGGCAATAAATAAATTAGACTCAGTTGCTCAAGTACCTATATTAAGAAGAACTCCATTTTTAGATTTAAATACTACGCCTAGTCAAGACCTTGTAAACAAAAGAGGACCAACAAGTAGTGATGATGGAGATACTGCTGCATTTGTAAAGGGTGATTTTTATGTAAAAATAAAAGATTTAAGAAAAGGTGGTAGTTTTGTTTACTTTAGAGGATTTGTAACCGGTATAACAGAAAATGTTAGTCCATCATTTACATCTACAAATTACATTGGCAGAAGTGAGCCTGTTTATATGTATGAAAGAGCCGAAAGAGATATAAGTTTTAATCTTAGAGTATATCCAAATAATGGACCTGAATTTGAAACTATGTACGAAAAGATAGAATATTTAACTTCATTGGCTTATCCAAATTATCAAGGTGAGTTTGACAAGGTGGGTATAGGTGCTGCAGCTGTACTCGTGGAAAATAAATCAGTATTAAGAATGCAACCACCATTTACAGAACTTTATATGGCTCATATTGGAACACCAAAAAAAGGTCAATTTGGATTTATTAAATCAATATCATATACTGTACCTGGTGAGGGTGATTGGGATGCTTTAAGAGCATTACCAAGATTATTTGATATAGCTATATCATATCAGATATTAAATAAAAAACCACCACAGATGGGTGATAAATTTTATGGAAGGGGTAGATAATGGCTAGATATGATAATGTAGAAAAAATTTCTAGTAACGGTATAACAACTATAGGAACATCTTATCTTCCAAAACATGAAGATAAAAATTCAGATATTCTTCTTATCGCTACACAAGGTGATAGGTGTGATTTAATAGCACAAGAATACTACGGAACAACTGAACTATGGTGGTATGTTGCTTCAGTAAATAATTTATCATCCAATAACATTGAGGCTGGAACTCAGTTAAGGGTGCCGGTTTCAACAGAAAAAGCAGTTTTAAAATAAAATGAATTTAAGTAAAAAAATTTTTGGTTCTAATGTTGATGGTAATATTAGAACATATCTAAATAACATGCAAAGGGGTACGTTTGAGATACAACCAAGCGACTCACTTCAATCCGAATTTTCAACAGATCAAACATATCTTGGGGATAGAACTCCATATGCTAGAATGTGGGTTGCTATTAATACAACAGAATTAGATAAAGACAAAAACGAAGTTGACTCTAAAAATACTATCTACACCATCAATACAAATGAAGAAAATACATATGATTCTAGTCCAAATAAACCAGTTGGTAATCAACTAAGAGATAATCCTTATTTAAAACCAGCTTCTGGTATAACATCAATAAACTCTAAATCAGAAGGTTCTGTTGGTGCTCTTCGTAGAACTACTGTTAATTTTATTGTACATAATAAAGAAGATTTTGAAACAATATTTTTACCATTTTTTTTAAAACCAGGTGCTACTGTATTTGTTGATTTTGGGTGGTCTGATAAAAATTTAAGTTTGTATAATCCAAAAGATTTAATAACAAATACAAATTTAAGTATGAACGGGTTTTATACTGATATATTTAAAGATGATAAGCAGATAGGAGAAGGTTTTAAAACAACACTTAGTGGTCAAGTTACAAAATATGATGTTAATGTAGATGATAAGGGTTCATTTGTATGTAACTTAGAATTTGTATCATCTAATTATGCTTTGTTAGACAAAACTGTTGATGATGATAATAATTTAAAGTTTATGTTTAATAACGCTATAGAAGAATTAATAATGGGATATTTCTTAAATTTTTCTGGTGTTCCTAGAAACAGAATCGATGGTATATTTAATCTAAAAGAAATAAACAAACTTGACTATCAAGAACGAAAAAAATTAACTAATGATTTTTTTGATGCTAATACAAAACCTGGTGCTACTGCTTTAATAGGTAATGTATCAAAGAAATCAGGTGTGTATTACCAAAACTTATCAGGTGGTAATAATGAAGAAGATAAACTAGACCAAAAAGAAGCACTTTACATATCATTTGGATTATTTGAAGATAAGTTTTTAAATAATTTTATATCGTTTTGGCAAATAAAAGATGATGATGGTAAGGTAGTTGCTCGTACAGAAGATGCTCCTTATGAAAATACATTTAGTAATGCTAATTCTTATGCTAGATATGATGAAAACTTATATACATTACAATCTCTACCTTTTCAAGACGCTGATGAGCGTACTTCATATTTGTATCCTGATGTTTGGAATGACACTTATAATAAAAACAAACCAACACAATGGAAAGATACTAAAACTGATATAGAAAACAGAAGAATACCATTAAGAGATTTATTTATTGCCGTTCCTACTATATCAGAAGCATTTTCAAAATCTACTAATGTCAATGATGCTTTAGAATCTATTTTTGATGAAATAAAAAGTGATTCTGGTGGTATAATAAACATTAAAATGGTAGCTAATAATGACGCTCAAGCATCTATTGCATTTCATGATGTTAATGTAACTAATGAAGATGGGGATGAAATGTTAGAGTTTGATTTAACTAGTGGTAACACCATAGTCTTAAATTCAGACTTAAAATTTGAAACACCAAAGGCTGGATTGTCAAGTATGATTGCTATTGGTAATTTAAAACAACCTACTATTTTTGGTGAAGATGAATTAGATAAATTTAATCTTATAAATTCTATTAGTGGTGGCAAAAGAAAATTTAAGGTTAGACACTTTCCTATATATGGTGATGTACCAGCAACACAAAAAGCTCTATCTCTTAATTTATCAAAAGTATTAGATAGTAAAAAAGCAGATGGAGTAACTAATAGTTTTTATGGTGCTAGTGCAGGAATAACACCGAGTCAACAATTTGATGAATATATAAAATCAAGGCAATCTGTAATTAATAAATTAGATGATCCTGAAAATAATGGTGATGATGATACAACACCACCAAAAATTGAAAATGATGATGATTTACCAACAGAAACAGATGACGGAAAACAAATAGTTTATGCTAAAAGTAGAAGGGATTCAGAACTATTAAAAGCTAAGATTGCTAATTTTGTAAATACAAGTGATAATGGTATATCTCCGGTTATGCCTATTTCATTAACTCTTAAAGTGTATGGAAATAACTTTTTAGGTATAGGTGATTATTTTAGTGTTAATTTTTTACCAAAGCATTACAAAGAAAGAGTTTATTTTCAGATTGTTGGTGTTGATCATAGTATTGGAACTTCAATGTGGGATACAACATATACTACTGTTATGAGGCTACGGTCTACTGAAAAATATTATCAATTTGGTGATTTACCAAGTGATGATGTGCAAGTAGAAGTAAGATTTCATCCGACTTTACAAAAACAAATAATTTCTGAAATACAAGAAAACATAGGTGATGGTCATATGGAAAATCTAGCCGTAGAGCATTTGGTTACAAATCTAAAGGATGCTGGAACTACTAATTTAACATTGGAAAGTAATTCCAAAGCTAGCCGTGCTGATGCTGAAGCTTTGGGTGAAACATACGATGATATTCCAGATATTACAATTAGTAAAACAACATTTGATTTAGATCCTAACCAGAGCCAAAAAGAAATAGAAAAATTAAAAAAAGATCAATCAAGTTTTTTTGGTGGAAACACCAATGTTTTTACGGATAGAATAGGATTTCAGGTTAAACGCCCACCCAATCTTACACGAGGTGAATTGGCATATTACCAATCAATTTCTAATTTACTATTAGGGGATGATGTAATTAATTGGGAGTTAGCAAAATCAGAAGGTAATCAATTTAGTTTTTATCTTAGAAAAAGTAATCCCATTAAATCCAATGCTTTAAAACTAAAAAATGTAAAACCTGGTGAGATTTATGTTATACCTAGATTAAATGAAGATAATAGGTATAATAATTTAGATAGGTTTGATTATACAGACAATAAGGGTTTGAAGATACCATTAGTAGGTGAGGAGTATGGATCATACATATTAAGTGCTCTTGATTCATCAGGTGGAGATACTTTTGGTATTAGCGATCTTCAAGTAGATATAGATAATATTATAAAAAATAAGAAGCAGAATATATCTCCTAATATTGATGATGTTGATTTCACTACAGAAACGGATACAAAAGGAGTAACAAATAAATATTTCTTTGATACAATTGTTTGGAAGATAGAAAATAGCTTTGGTCCAGGAATTTCATTGACTAATTTTACCAACTTTAATATCACAGGACATAAAGATTTTAATATTTTACCAAACATACTTATTCCAACTAAATATATAAAAATGGAATTGGATAAGTTTGTATATTTATTATGGAAAAAGTTTGCTTCTACTAAGAAAGGATTTGATGCGGTTTTCACAGAACATAATAAATAAAATAACATCTTGACTTTCTAGTAAATTATCCTTAACTTACCATATGGTAAAAATGGTTACTACTAAGCCTAACTGGTCAAAATCACATCCCCTAAACAAGCTAGTTCTTATGTATGATGCTATAGAACATAAGTTAGTTTATGC
>ENA-OSIY01001728-OSIY01001728.1-marine-metagenome-genome-assembly--contig:-NODE-1728-length-11578-cov-5.746283_pt1 | contig 11578 bp, 4 predicted proteins | sample MGYA00237884_ERZ534233 | MGnify/ENA primary metagenome ERZ534233 (study PRJEB26412, sample SAMN06343840) | marine metagenome | isolation source: estuarine water | place: USA: Columbia River Estuary... | reverse complement strand
AGCGTCAGATGTGTATAAGAGACAGCGTTATATGGCACTTGTAACCACCGCTAAACAGGGAATATTAAAATATTCTTTGCCAGCCGTTTTGAACCCTATAAAAGTTGGAAATCAAACTGGAAAGGTATTGATTTTTGTACAGTTAAAGGGCAATGTACATCAAAGTACATAAATCCATCTACATATTCAATATTGTTAAATCTTCCCTGCTTATAGAATGTAAATGATGCAGAATAAACTGAAATGTCATTAGTTGCATCAGATGAAACAAAAAACATGTCTATATAAACTGGGGCTTTTACTGTATCCAAGCCATTTGGAAGATAAACTTTAAGTTGTAATTTAGGAGACAGTTCACCAGCTGACAGTGTATTTTCAATAATTGTGTTGCAAACTATTTTAAAATAAATTGTTTTTGAAGTTGGACCTAATCCAGTATTGTAATAAACTATGTCATCTGTTGAAGAATTTGTTTCTATTAATGACGGAACAGTAGATAAAACTGGATTTCCTTGCCTCACTGGTCTTGGTATTGTAAACGCAGAGTCATCATAACTTCCAATTGAGAATTCAGGCATTTTACAAGTGTCATCAATTAGAAAAGAATTTGCTGCAGTAAATGATTTTACACTTTGTGATTGAAAATTATTAACAAAAGAGCCAAGTTCAGAAACTTTTATTGTTTGTTCTGATTTATCAAGAATTACCAAAAGAGTATCGTTTGATTCAAAGCTATATTTAGTATTTTGAAAATCAATAACGTAATCTTTATCTCCTCTTGAAAAAATAATATAATTGTTATGAATTTCTACAATTGAATCAAACTTGAATTTTATAGAAATAAATTGAATATAAGATATATTTTTTTCAAAAGAAATTTCTAAAATATTTTCTGACAATAAAACATTTGCTATTGTTTGTTTTTTCATTAGCAATCTGGCACTGAGCTCGTTTTGACTAACTAAATAATTTTTGTCAGCAGAAATAAACTCAAAAGATAAATTATTTTCATCATCAATAATATTTACGATTGGTCTGTTGCTATCTATTTGAATATTCATATTTTATTCCGACACCAAAATGTTGTCATTTGCAATTATTCTCATACCTTTAGGATGAAACAATTCATTGTTATCTCCCCAAGTGGACAAGATTGTTCCTGAATTATTTACAAGGTGAAGTCTAGAATTTGCTCCATAATTAATTACATCGTCAGTTAGTACATAGAAATTTGAATAGTCAGACGCTGGACCAGGAAGTGCTTTAATAACATCATTATTAAATGTTAGTTTTGTTTCTATGTATCCGTTAGTCACATTATAAATTTGTAATTTGCCTGTATCGCTAGACCCTATTGCTGGACTTGCCAATAATACATTCCCATTAGCTAATAGGTAAGCAGACCCTAATTTGTTGTCAAAGTAATTTACAATGTCTGAACTTATAGCCCATTGTAAAGTCAAATCTGTGTCATCTTTATAGCAAAGAACTGATTTTGAGTGAGGTTGAGCAATTACTATAAAAGTTTTTGTCTCGTCATATTGCACTGAAACTGGATTGTAAATGTTTGCAAAGTAAATAGGTCCTTGCAATAAATCAAGAATAATATCGTCAGTTTGTGAATTAGGTCCATACATTGCTGTTGAAGAAATAATTCCATCACCATTGTAGTCTGTAACTGAATTTACAACTGTTGTAGTAGAAGGTAATCCTGTAGTAATTGAAGATGTTCCAGTTACAGAAGTGCTGATTCCGGCTACAAATTGCTGTGTTCTATTTGTAGTAGAAACAGTAGAGGCTGGTATGGTTGCTGATAATGCTGTATTTGAATTTATTGAAGTTCCAGCATTAACAAAACAGCCTTTGTCCAATCTGACTTTTTTGACTAATGAATTTTTGATAGCAGTGTTTAAAGACAATCCTTCCACTGTGTCTTTTATAGTAAATACATATGTTGCAGATGTGTCAAAAATTGTTTCTAAATAATCTCCAGAAAGTCTAGTATCATCACCTCTTACTGAAATATTGCCATAAGTGATATAAATTTTTGTCAAATCTACAAATGAAATATTTTGAGAAAAAGCTAAATAAATTTTTCTTGTGTCTGGATTGAATGATGCAGAAAGAGCTACAAAATCTCTTGAAGTCAATCTTAGTCTTATATTGCCTTGAATTACTTTTGTAAAATTACCATTAATGTCATTTATGATAATTCTGTCATTTTTAGTATCACAAATTATGTTCCCACCATTAGACAGTGATTGGTAGTCAGTAGGTGTATCAAGTCCATAGTTTGTACTTTTCATAAATATCTGATTTGGAGTAAGATAGTTTCTTAAAGATCCAGCATCTATTCCATCTTCTATTGTTGATTCAGATACATTGTTAGCTGCTGAAATTAAAGAATTGTTTCTTAAGTAAATCCAGTTGCCTACTTTTGATGTGTCATAGATTTTTAAATAATTTGTATCATTTGGATTAGTGTTACCATAGCCAGCATTTTTGTTATAATAAACATCACTTATCCAGCCAAATTTCTGATTTGTTGTGTCAGTCAAGTTCCTATCATAAGTTCTAGTTGTTGCACTTCCAACAGCAGAATAATTAATTTTCAAATTATTTACTATTGGGGCTAAACTTTGATACTCATTTGAATAAAGGGAGAACAATACATCCAAATATCTTCCCGTACTAGAATTTGTGTTAGGAGTTGCAATAATAACATCAGATTCAGAAACTGTTCTGAAATTATAAAACAAATCAGAAGTAACATTTGATCTACTTTGAATAGTGTACTTGGTGCCTGCTGGAACATCAATATCGTATTGTATTTGGTTGTATTGGGTATTTGAATCTCCGCTATCAAATCTTAAAAGAAAATTAGCATTCTTATATCTATATTGATCATTCCAGGTAAATACAGATGATGTCTGATCTGTGACATTTCTTCTTGCAAGTACTAAATTATCATAATTACCAGAACTGTTTATTTGTGAATCTGTTGGAGTTATCAGTTCAAACTTAACTTGCTTTTCTGCATTCCAACCCTGATCAGTTGAAAAATAAAATCCAAATCCAAGTACGGAAGATTTCAAACTACTGTCGCCAAAATCAGATAAATTAATTGAAGAATATGTAGCAGAAGAACCTATATATCCGTATGTTGTGTCATCAAATATTTTTACGTTAGTGACTGGTGAAATATAGATTGTTGATAATCCTGTACCTGTATTTGGAGCAAAATCGATTTTTTGATCATAAACTAAACCTGGATCAGTATTGCCACTTCCAACTACAAGAAACATGTAAATTTTGCCTAATGCTGCACCTGTTTCTCCCAACCCAGCAGAAAAACCTAATCCTACTTTAGAATCAAAATCTAAAGAAACTGGGTTATTGAAAAGAGTATAAGCATAAAGACTTGTGTCAACTTTAACTTTATTCGAAGCATAAGTAGTTGTAAACACGAGTCCAGTATCCCAATTACCAGATGTGTCAAATACGCTTGATACAGGTTGAGATAATGTCGAATAATTCAACGGTGTATCAATTGTAAAACTGCCTGTAGTAGCTGAGCCTACTATGTTGATATTACTAAAGTAAGAATTTACAGTTGATCCTAAAGATGAAGCTACTGTTTTGGCTTGTAGAAAATCATTCTTAACTACAAAAGCTTTATCTCCAACAAAATTACTTGAAGTTACGCTACCACTAATTGCTGAACCAGCTGTACGAGGAGTAGAATCATACACTGTTGCCAAAGTGTATTGACTAGGAACTGAAGTAGTTTGTGCAAAGTTAGCTGAATTACCAGTTGAGGAGTTTGACGATGTATTCGGAAAAATTCCAGGAACATAAGTAAGTGTATTAATCTGAGTAGAGTCTATGAAAGTAAATCCCACTCCACCAGATTTTTTCAAAGCTATCAACATTTGAAGTCTATTGGCTATTGAAAGATCTGACATTTTGTCATTAGCGTCATTATTGACTACTGCTAATAGGGCTGTTTCTAACTGGTCGTGAGTTAAATTACCCTTATTTTCAAGGCTGTTGTGGCTTATTTCTGGTAATCGTGCAGAATCCAAAATACCACTTGATATTTTTGCTGCATCAATTGAAGATATATTTTCGCTAGTTAATTGATTTCTCACTTCAGAAGATAAATCAATTGGGGATGGATTACCTGTCCCACCAACGTGTTTATGATTTTTTATTAAATATGACAGAGTGGAGAATAAAGTTATGTCTTGTCTATTTGTTTCAAATAAATTTATCAAACTACCAGCTACGTCTATTTCTAAATAACCTAAAGGAATGTAATTTACTGTGTCATTTATTTGAGTCAATGATGCAACAAAATCTACATCTCCTGTAATTCCTGTATTAGCGTTTTCATATGCATACACATAAATTTTTGATACTCCAACTGTTGTTGGAATTGTTGGTAATGTAACATCTTTTGAAGCTGTTGTTTTGCCTGCTTTGTAAGAAACAAATCCCTTGCCTGAAGTTATTGTAATTTTTGTAAGTTTAAATTCATTTGAATAAGTTTGTATACGCCAAGATGGGACTAATGGATCATCTTCAATAATTCCATTTTTGAAGATTTGATAAAGATTAAACATTTGATTTTCAATAGACCTGAAACGCAGTTCATCTAAATCAATGTTTTCTGAAAGATCTTGGTTTGGTTCAATATATCCAAACCCATAAATTGGTGTATTTCCCATTATTTAATTTCTTGTGGCTTATATTCTGATGTTACTTTTTCAACGCCCCAGTTTGCATAACCCCAGCGCAAAACATCTTGTTCTTGTATTATATTATTTTTATTGACATTGATAACTTGTAAAGCTTGTGTGACATTTGACCTTAAAGTCAAACCACTTTGCATGTCAATTGCATTTTGTCTAATTTGATCATTGATAACAAATGATAGAGATTGAAATAATGGCATACTATCCTCCTAACGAAATTGGCATATTAGTTCCTTTGACGGATGCTGTTATTAAGTTATTAGCTTTGTCATATCTGTAATCGACAGATTCATAAACATACTGATCTGTAGAATTGACAGTACTTCCTTGAAACACCTTAATCATAAATTTTCCATGAAAACTTAATGGTTTTGTAACGTAGCAGCTAAATGAAATTGAACTTATAGGAGTTTTTGAAACTAATTCAACGCTATCAGTAATTCTTTTTAAAACTTGTTGATCTGGAATTTCATTTCTTTGCGTTGACCAAGTTAAATATTTTTTGAATCCAACATATGGTGCTTGAGCAGGATTGAAAGGCGCATTAGCTAAGTAACCCAGTAGGTCAATTTGTTTTTGTATTGGAAGATTTGCTAATGAAACAGAGTCTGGAGAAAATCTTTCATCAGCTAAAAATCCTGTCATAGCTACACCAAAAACTCTAACTCCTGCTGCAAGATTCGAAACATTTGTAGTAATCCTATAATCATCAACTAATAATCCATGAAGATCAGATTGAAAATTTGTTAAGTAATTTGCGCCGTTTGATGCATTACTGTTGAAGCTATATGCTCTACCGTTAGGAGTCAATCCTGTAAATTTTAAATCATCATCAATATAATTATTTCTACATTCAAGTTTGAATCCATATCTTTCCACCCATCTAAAAGTAGGAAGAGAATATGGGTTATTTAATCTTTCAAGCAATCTTCCTAATTTTTCATATATTTTGTCTAAAGGGTTAAGTTTAATTAAATCTTGATTATTTGTAGAATTACTGTTCAACCTTAAGTCAATGCCAGCAATTGATCCACCATTTTGAAAGTCTGAATTATTTCTTGAATAATATGACCAAAATCCTGAACAAGCAATAATAGAATCAATTGCTAGGTCGTGTCTCATTCCAGCTATCATCATATTTTTTTCAAAGTATAAATTGTCCAAAACAAAAGAAGCTATATCAGTACATTCAAGGGTAAATGAACTATCATTGCCTTTTCTTGAGTAGCTTGTGTTTGTAATGAATCCTTGAAAAAAAGTTGGTAAATTACCTGTCACATAACCTGCATCTATAGAAACGACAAGTAGGTTGTTTTCTATAGCATTGATAAACCTTTGACCCTCTTCGGAATCAATATTTTTTAATGTTATTGATGCTGATTTTTTAATTTTTGATAAATTTGACAATTCTGCTTGACAATTTATATTCCAAGTTTCAACCCATGATGTAATATCTCCTACATCATAAAATAAATCACTTAAAATAGGATTTGCAAAATTAAGATCATTTGTTCCAGAATTAACTTTACCAAAATCTGAAAAACCATTAGCTGCTAGAACTCCAGGATGTGGCACCTCAATTTGCATAAAAGCTGGACCTTCAATTGTAGTGTTGAATATTAATTTGAAATACACTGTTTGTTTATCAGCGTCAGCACTTTTTTCTAAAGGAGATGTAAATTGAGTTATAGGTTCAAATTGTGGATACTTAACTGTTCCAATTTTTTCTGATAATCTTAAATCTGCAAAATATGAAATATTTTTATCTATTGGGTTAGTTGTATTGTATCCAGTATTTCTAGGAGACCCATTTATTCTATAAGATGAATTTTCAAAAGATTCTTTTACTACATTTAAAAAGGCTGCTAAATCAGTAATTTTCTTTTTTGAATATTTAAACTCAGCAGTAACGTAATTTTTTTTTGATTGACTTTGATTATTATTAAAATTATTAAAAATTAATGCTGAATATCTAAATTTGACATTACAATTTTTAATTTCTAAAGTTATTCCAGTATTTGGTGGGAAATAAACTTCTCTACCACTAAAATTTATTACAGTGTTCCATCTAGTAATATCTGGGCTAAAACCAATCATCATATTTGGCCCAACAAAATGGACAAATACATCATATGATGTCATATTATTTTTATCTAAAACTGGAGCTATCAAATCAGTTTGAGTAATTTCTTTTTTAAAGTATGGATCATATATTCTCAATACTGGCTTTTTATCAATTTCAAAATCAATAGTAAATTGATTTATATAATCTTCATTTATAGGCCCAATAGGTCTTACCAATATTGAAAAAGCTGATGAATTTTCCTGCATATTAGAGAAAGAAAGATTTAATTGAAAGCTATTGCCGCCATTTCTTCCACGAGCTAATATAGGTTGTTTTGTTCCATCTGGATTGTAAATTTCAGCACCATCTTGATATATAGCATCAAGATCAGTTGTAAATATTCTTTCTACTAATGTAAGTTTTTGTATAGAAGTAATTTCAACTTGTGCTCCATAAATGGGATCTTTTACAGTTCTCAAAGTACCTGTATTAGAATCCTTATTTGCTGGTCCGATATACTTGTACGCATCATTTGAGACTAAAGTATCAGTTTTAGTAATCTGCCAAATATTATAAGTAGTAAGTACATTTCCAACATCTGTAAAAGGAATTTTTGGCATTTCTGCACTTGCTCTTACTGATGATGAATTGATTGTTCCTTGAGTAGGGCTGTCTAAGAAATTTGGGCTATATCCTGTTGTAGGACCTTTCAACCTATTCAAAACTGGGTCTACTTCACCAGGAGCTATGGATCCAAATGCAAATGTACAGGATGATGCGCTTATTGCAGTATTGACTTCGGGCATTCTTGCGTTTTGTAACGAAGAAATTACTTTTAATCTTTGGCTGTATTTGGGTTCAGTAACTCCATTAGCATATGTGTATGATGGTTCAAAATCATAATTCAAAACATTCAAATTATCTTGAGATTTAGAAGCCGTAGATGCTGTGTACTCCCCAGAAAAGAAACCACTTTCTGGAGCATTCATAATACTCAAGGTGACTTTTGTTTTTAACTGTCGTGGATCTGGGGAAAGGTTCATGTTAATATTATAAAATTTAAAAGGTGTTTATACCTTTAACCAGCTGCTTGAGTAGTTGGATAAATAGTTGGATATTGAGGGTCTAAGGCATATCCATCTGGTCGAATAATGGTAAATGAGTATGATGAAGGCTTAACGTTTGAAGCTAATATTATAGAGTGATTTCCACCAGCAGCAATATCAGTGGCTTCAACTACTGAAGTATTCATAAGTAAAGCAAATTCAGACAAACCATTTTGTAAATTATAAGCTCTAGAATTCGTATAAAATTTAGCAACACCCAAAGCTCCATAAGAATTATCTCCATAAGCATAAAAAGTATTTTTTTGATTAATTACATTTTCTGCTATAGATAAGAATCCAAACTTGCTAGCTGATATTTTAATGTACCTCGAATCAGGATTTAAATCAGAAGATAAACCAGGGCTGAAATCATATGAAGGGATTTCATTTGATGCAAAGTTATATAATACAATTGCATAATCCCAATAAGGATCTGTACTCGCTGATATAATTACTATTGTATTTTCGTAAGTTGAAATATCATAAGCATATCCCCAACCTCTTAAGCTAGATAACCCAGTAAACCATACAATTTGGCTATCAATATCGTAAGACAATCCAGTTACAAAACCAGAGAAATTATTAAATCCTACTTCTAGCTTAAATGGATTTAGATAATTCTTACTTCCAACATATATATCTGGATTTGGATCTATGTTGATAGGGAAAAACCCAGTATCAGTAATTCCAGTTTTGTTTATATAATTGTGTTTGCCTGAAACCCAAACTTGTCTATTTTCTGTAAATGCGAGAATGTACGAATTACAAGAAACATCCAGTAAACCATTATTGGAAGAATAACTAACTCCACTATCTGCAGAAGATCTTTCAAGAATAGGTTGAAAATTATAAATGTTGGTGCGTGGTAGAGCTTGTCCGAAAATTCCATTAATATTAGAACCACAAACCAATAAAACTCTTTTACTTGTAGTTGTATCTTGTGCAATTATAGCTGAGCAAAGATCGCCTGCAGAAACTTTGACAACTTTATATTTTGAAGCAAGAGGTACTAATGTCAGAGAATTTTGTTGCGTAATGTTTGATGGAAAACCAAGTTGTCCATTACTATTTGAACCACTTGCATAAAGTTTTCCATCTACATCAATTACAAATGTATGATATAAGCCACTTTCTATTATAGTGTATTGTTTTGTATCATCAACTAATTGAAAACCATATCTATCTGGAGTATTAGATCCACTTGAGATTGCTCCATATAATGCTTGTCCTGATGAAAATAATTTATTAGCAAGCGAATTAGAAACGGCAGAAACATTTACTTGAATTTGATTTCTGTTACCCAAATTAGATGCTGTTGTTGATGCAAATTTTTTAGTATCAAATACTACAAGACTAATAGTAAATATTCCAGCTGAATTAAACTGATTTGTAAATGTGGAAGTAAAACCAGACTTTACGCCATCTATAGACCATTCGTATGTTATGTTAGATCCATCTTCAACATCATAAGAATTAGCACCATCAAAAGTAAAACTATCACCAACTTTTAATTCAATGTATCCTGTAACAGTTGGTTCATTACCAAGAATGGCAATAGGGTTTTGATTTGGTGGTGGTATAGGATCGTCAAAAACAAAAACAGTTTTATTAACTAAATCAGATTCTAGTCCTAAATTATCAAATACACTTAAAGTTATTGTATGATTTCCAACACTGTCAAAAGATGTTTCGAAAGTTGGAGTATTAGAGTTTTGATTTACTCCGTCTTTAAGCCATTTGTATCCATTAATAAATTGATTTATGTCAGTATCAAAACTTCCTGATGAAGTAAATACTATTGGAGTATTAAGTTTTACTGCTACAATTCCTGATGGCACTGTATCTAATAATGCTACGGGTTTATTATTTAGCACTATGTAGTCTAAAGTAGCTGTATTTGTTGCTGCTAAGTTGTCTGTAACAGTCAATGATACTTTGTATGTACCAGGTTGAGAATAAACCGTAGAAGCATTAACTTGATCTGAAAAATTACCATTTCCAAAATCCCAAGAATAAATCAAAGGACCATCAACGTTATCTGGGTCGTAACTCCCGGCACCTGAAAAGTCTACAGTTACCGGAGCTTGTCTAGTTCTTGAAGCAGGGTTAGCTCTTATGACTGCAACTGGTGGAATATTTGGAGCATTAACTTTGACTCCAATATATGCTAAATCACTAAATTCTCCATCATCATCTTGAACTCTTAATGTGACTACGTATGGTGTAAATCTTGCATTAATGAAAGTGTATGTGAAAGATTTTGTTGTGATTGGAGTACCAGAAATTCCGTTTAAGTACCATTCATAATTTACAACTGAGCCATCCAAATCATAAGAATTAGAATCAAAAACAACAGTAAATGGAGCAATACCAACTATAGTATTATTGTTAGCAGTTTTATTTGTTGAGATAACTGCAAATGGCTTTCTGTTATTAATTCTGACAGTTTGAGTAACTGTACTAAATAAACCTAAATTATCATACACTGTCAAGGAAACTACATAGTCTTTATTTCCCTTATCATATGACTTTTGTGGTGATTTTTGTAAAGGATCTGTAGTTGTAAAGGTTGTACCATCTCCGTAATTCCATACCCATTTATTTATAGAATTATCTGGATCAGTTGAAGTGTCCGTAAAAGTAACAGGATCAAAAGTAAAAGCATTATTTGGTCCAAAAGTAAAATTAGCAATAGGTGGCTGATTGTTGATAATAATTTTTTGAACAGAATTTAATGTTTCAACACTAATACCATTTCTGTTATCAATTACAGATAACTTCGCTGTAAATACCCCAATGGATTTATATATATGAGACACAAGCGCAGGAGTCACAAATTGAGTAGTAGTACCATCACCAAAATCTAATTTATATAATATAATATTTCCATCAGGATCATATGAGCTTGATGAGTTAAAAATAAATGTATCGTTTATAACACCAGAGTTTTTATCCGTTACTAATATAGCAATTGGTAGAACATTATCAGGAGGTGTTACTGTAACGATTACGCTTGTTGAATTCGTACCTCCTGAATCATCTGTAACTAATAAAGTAACTGTGTATGTGCCTTCTGTAGTAAAGTTAAATGTAGCGTTTGGGGTTGAAGCTGACAAACCATTTGAAACAGTCCAGTTATAAGAAACAATAAATCCATCTTGATCTGATGAAGTATCTCCATTTAATGTTAAACTTCCTGGAGCTTTAACATTTAAACTGGTGTAGGTAATTCTAGCTACTGGATTTCTGTTTGTTACTGTAATTAATAAATTAGCAGTTGAAGAATCACCAATATTATCAGTAACTGTCAAAGATGATTTATACGTTCCTGGTTTAGAATAAGTATGTGATTCAAATGTTGTTCCTTGAGCAATGACTGTTCCATCACCAAAATCCCAAGCATATTTAGTTATATTGCCATCAGAGTCATATGAATTATTACCAAAGAAAGATACTAATGTTTGTGACAAGACTGGATTAGGTGAAGCTGACAATATTGGAACAGGAGCGTTATTTTTAATAACTATGTCTAGAACATATGTATTTGACAAATTACCATCATCTCTTACAGTTAATTTGACTGGGTATGTTCCTGACTTATTAAAAGTGTAAGCAACTGTTTTTTGATATGTTTGAGCATTGTAAAATAC
>ENA-OSIY01001727-OSIY01001727.1-marine-metagenome-genome-assembly--contig:-NODE-1727-length-11583-cov-6.873544_pt1 | contig 11583 bp, 10 predicted proteins | sample MGYA00237884_ERZ534233 | MGnify/ENA primary metagenome ERZ534233 (study PRJEB26412, sample SAMN06343840) | marine metagenome | isolation source: estuarine water | place: USA: Columbia River Estuary... | reverse complement strand
GCATTAATCTTGGACATCTCGTTTATATTGATTTTAAAAAATATCCTGAAAACAAAAAGTGGATTTGAGGATATTTGTAGTCAAGATTGATTTACTTTCAAGTTATTAGATGACAATTTTTTAACCAAGCTCTTTTTAGATACTTTATTATTAACCTTTAACAAATAAAGACCCTTGTTTACACCAAAACTTACTTCATGATATCGTTTATAGAATTTGAAAAACTTGAATAATCAATCTATTTCAAAGCTGCAAACAGAATGTTTGTCAAATGTTTATCAGTTTTGACTACTTTTAGGTAGTCTAGAAAAATAAGGTGATTCGTAATAAAACTTTATCATAAAAAAATGAATTTAGAAAAAGTCAAAATTGCAGTGATTGGTCAAGGTTATGTTTGACTTCCTTTAGCCATTGAGTTTGGGAAAAAATATCCAACCATAGGATTTGATGTCAATGAAGGTAGAATTGATGAATTAAAAAAAGGGTTTGATCATACCAATGAAGCCTCGCCAGAGCAATTATCTAGTGCTAAACAGCTTACTTTTAGTGCAAACATTAATGACATTAGTACTTGTAATATTTATATTGTAACCGTTCCTACGCCTATAGATGAATTCAAAACACCAGATTTAAATCCATTAAGAGGTGCCTCTACAATGCTTGGGAAGATTCTTAAAAAAGGAGATACTGTCATCTATGAGAGCACTGTATATCCAGGATGTACTGAAGAGGTGTGCGTTCCTTTATTAGAACTAGCAAGTGAATTGGTTTTTAATACAGACTTTTATTGTGGATATTCACCAGAGAGAATAGTCCCAGGAGATAAGGTAAACACCTTAATTACCATCAAAAAAGTTACATCAGGCTCAACTACAGAGATTGCTATTTTTATTGACGACTTATACAATTCGATTATTACTGCAGGGACTTTTAAGGCAGCGAGTATAAAAGTAGCAGAGGCTAGTAAAGCCATTGAAAATGCCCAACGTGATGTTAATATCTCTTTTGTCAATGAATTGGCGTTAATATTCGATAGAATGGATATAGATACCCAAGATGTATTGGATGCTGCAGGTACTAAGTGGAATTTTTTGAAATACAAACCAGGTCTTGTTGGAGGACATTGTATCAGCGTAGATCCTTATTATTTGGCTTATAAAGCAGAAAATTTAGGCTATCATCCCGAAGTAATATTAAGTGGTAGGCGTGTCAATGATAACATGAGTTCTTTTGTTGCGAACAAGATGATCAAAATGCTTATCAAAGCAGGCAAACAAATAATGGGCTCTAAAATTTTAATATTAGGAGTAACCTTTAAAGAAAATTGTCCGGATACACGAAATTCTAAAGTAGCGGATGTGTACCATGAATTAAAAGAATTTGGTTTGGAAGTTGACGCTTACGATTACGAAGCTGATCCTGAAGAGGTAAAACAGGAGTATGGAATTCATCTTTTAGGCCAGATTAAAGATAAATATGACGGAATTTTATTGGCAGTATCTCACACTAAATTTTCAACGATAAATATTGAGACTTTAAAGAAAGATTTTAATAGTGTTGTTTATGATTTAAAAGGATTTCTTCCAAGAAATCAAGTTGACTCTAGGCTTTAATTTAAATTTTTAAAAGAAAATGACTAGCAGTGGTCGTTGTGTTGTTTGAGTGATTTTAGGATTAAATAAAATATGAAGCCCTGTTAAATGCCGGCCTTTAAGGATGTTTGGTGTAGCGGTTATGATTTGCTGACATTAATTACTCAAAATTGCAGTGCAACTGATAATGAGTTAAAGTTTATAGTTTATAATAAAAAATCTATCTTACCCAATACCAAATAACACCCGGCTCTTCCATATAATTATTGCTGTCAATCCCATTATATCTAATCCAAGGAGCAGGATCAAAATCGTCTCTTTTTGTTACTAGTGTTCCCCACCAGTTATCACATTCATCGTCGTCTGTAGTAATTATTCCCTTTAACATACTGCAACTTTGTTGAGTTCGATGCCATGGCATTCTTTGTCCAATACCATTATCCTCAACATAATTCCAATTTCCAAATTTTTGATCAATTGTAATGTTGGTTTGTGAGCTGTCGGTATTAACAAAACTGTAGATTTCATTAGCAGTCCAAATTCCACCATAACTTCCTCTTGTGTTTGCGTCAATCATGTATTGAAAACCACTTTCACTTTTTTTAATGTAGTCAGCCCATCCAATGATTGAATAATTAATTGAGTTTTTAACGTTAATCCCATTAATGTCTGGAGGGTTAGTTTCATTTTTTTCTAATGCGTTTACTATGGTCCAACCTTGGTTTGACGAATTTTTCATAATTAATGTCCAACCACCCCCATCTGTAGTCATATCAGCATATATTTCAAACGGGGCTCCTCCGTTTAAATTAATATTTTCAATCCAATAATTACCATCTAAAGAGTTAGGGTAATCTTGCTTAATTTGATATGCAGAACTAGAAGCTGTTTCTGGGGTTAATCCGTCTGGAGGAGGCGGATAAAAAAACCCATATTGACTTGGGACTATCTGACCATTTAGGTTTGAAAAAAACATTAAAGAAATGATAATTAAACCGGAAAATAATTTCATACTGTAAACTTAAAATTATCTAACCCAATACCAAATCACAGAAGGTTTTCTCTCATTTTGAGTTGTTGTTTGACCATCAATCCCATTATCATAAATCCATGGAGCCGTGACCCACCCACTAGCTCTTGTTAACAAGGTTCCCCACCAATGGTCACTTACCTCTTCATCAGTAGTAATTAATCCTCTTCTAGCACATGTCATTCGATACCAAGGCATCCTTTTTTGGATTCCATCTCCATTTGTAACATAATTCCAGTTTCCGAATTTCTGATCAATTGTTACATCAGTTTGTGAACTGTCAGTATTTACAAAGCTATAGTTTCCGTTGGCTGTCCAAATTCCTCCATAATTACCTCTTTGATGGGCATCAATCATGTATTGAAAACCACTTTCACTTTTTTTAATGTAGTCAGCCCATCCAATAATTGAGTATCCAACACCTGAGTCATCCATTACATCCTCGTTACTTGTAAATGGGTTATCTGTATTAAATACTATTGCCCTGTCTTTTGCTAAATCACAATCGTCACCGCCCCAAACATTGTAAGACGGGTTTTTCATAATTAGTGTCCAACCACCACCATCTGTTGTCATGTCAGCATAAATTTTAAATGGTAGACCACCGTTAATATTGATGTTTGACATCCAATAAAAACCATCAGACGATGCTGGGTAATCTTGTTTGATTTGATAAGCAGAAATAGAAGCTCTTTCGGGAACCAACCCATCTGGTGGTGGTGGGTGAAAAACCCCAAATTGACTAGGGGTTATTTGGCCATTTATGGGATTAAATGAGAAATGAAATATTATAATTGCGTATATACTCCACTTCATTTTACATCCCTGTATCTCCTCCAATTAAAATGAGATCATCACCATTTCCGTCTGTACCTATATTGATAATTGAAACAACTGCATATTGTCCAGCCGTTTTATTGTGCCCTTGCCTATTAATTAAAACTACATTCTTATCTGACATGGCTTCAAAAATTATTTTTCCAACACCCTTTTGAACAATCAGACAATTAAAACCCTCTCCCAATCCATCATTTATATACAGTGTCAGGTCAAAATTGTAATCGTATGAAAGTACTTTGCCATTATCATCAGGACTAATAAAGTCCATAGTTGCCCCTGTGCCATCAGGTACTTTTTCACCAATCACAGCATCAAACCCAGAAAGAGCTCCTCCTGTAGAAGTTATATTTCCACTAGCACTTAAATTACCAGAAACTGTTGCTCCACTGGTTGTAACTCTAAAGCGTTCTGCAAGTGTTGATCCATCGTGTGTTTTAAAAATTAATTCGTTAGGCGAGCCATTGGTACCATCAAAGCCTATATTTGCACCCTCAGTTCCAAGACTACCTTTAAAACGTAGTGTTGGAACATTCGCATTGTCAGTTCGTCTAAGTGTTAAATGGGGAGTTGAACCTTCAAGAATTGCTTCATCAAAGATGGATACACCACCAGTTGTGGTTTCAAACTTTTTTACATCATTGTGATAAAGTTCAGTTGCTCCACCGGCAATACCTTTAACCATTTTTTTTACACCACTATCACTTGAAAGTATTACATTATTGTCACTTTGGAGGTAAAGGTTTCCATCGCTTACATCTCTTACTAATCCATGATTCCCATTGTGAAATATCTTAAGGAGGTTAGCATCATTACCAAATTGTGCTGCATCAGTATCACCAAAATTGATGTTGTTGCCGTTAGTATCTAAATCACCTCCAAGTTGTGGTATTGTATCTTCCACAACATTTGCTAGGAAAGAATTTATATAATCTTGTTCAGTACCCGTGTTTCCATGTGATATCCAGATTTCATATGCTGAATCCCCATCATCCCCTGTTGCACCATCTTGACCATCTGAACCATCTGCACCATCGTTTCCTGATGGGCCCACTAATGAAGCTAAAAATTGAGCCTCTGTTCCTGTGTTTCCGGCATCAATCCATATCTGATAAGCAGAAGAACCATCACTACCATCATTTCCTGGAACACCTTGATCCCCTTTTGGACCAGGTGCACCATCTTGACCATCTGCACCATCGTTTCCTGATGGGCCTGTTGCTCCATCATTTCCTGGAATACCCTGTTGACCTTGTGGACCGGTTGAACCAGTTTGTCCTTGAGGCCCTTGATCCCCTTGTGGGCCAACAATAGCACCAATATCATCCCATTTACCATCTGTAATATTCCAAAACCACAAACTTCCATCAGCATGAATGCCTCCATCTCCTGTAGTAACTATCCATCCATCACCAGCTGACCCAGATATTGGTAAATCTGCAATTGTTGCTTTTGTTCCCTTTAAATTTACTGAAACACCTTGGGCTCCAGTATCTCCTTTATCACCTTTTGAACCCGGTGCACCTTGTGGTCCTTCCGGACCTGACTCACCTTGGTCACCTTTTTGTCCTTGAATTCCTCGAGGCCCAGGGACCGAAGAATCAGCACCAGCAGGACCCTGAGGTCCTTCCGGACCTGTTGGTCCAATCAAGCCAGGTGCATACATTGCATATGGTACAGCTGTTAATTCTTGTAGGCTTAATTCTACAAAGTTTTCACAATTAGTTTGAGACTCAGAACCATAATCAACCTCAACTTTTAAAGACTTGGAATCAGCTCCCCAGGGTATATTATCCCATGAATAGCCGATTTCAGGACTTCCAGTTCCAATTACTAAGTTTACCATTCCATAATCATCAGTCCTTGTATTCTGAATTTCTGAATACTCTACATTTTGGCTTGAATCTAAAAATGTAAATCTCAAACAAATATCTTTATTTCGATACGCTGTTACTTTTTTATCTACTCCTGGAAGGTTTATTCCAACATCGTTATTGTTGAGCGGAGTCGTAATCAAAGCTTGATAAGAAAATCCATTTCTCTGGCCCTGTCCAATTAAATTAAATGACAAAAGTGATAAGCATAAAAGGAGAAATATTTTTTTCATAAGTCGAATTTAACTGATAACTGGTGTGAATTAAAGATCAAGCTCTCTTCTGTTGAATTTGTAGCATTAAGACTTATAGAAAAATTATATCCAACGCCAAGTGAAACGTAATTTGAAAAGTCTACTTTATATATAATACCCAATCTAGGTGATACCCATAAACCCGTAAACTCTGGTTCTTCACCCAATGTGTAAATTTCCCCAAATGAAAATTGTTTCCCACTAAATAATGTCAATACTTCAGTGGCGGGCGTTAAAATTAATTTATTATTGATGAGAGGGTAATCAAATTGAATAAAGCCCCCAACATAATTTGTATTCCATTCAAAAGTATCCTCGTATAGTTTTCCGATAGAATTAAATTGATGGTAACTAAATCCATAATTTAAATTTGGTAAAAGTTCACCAATTCCAACTCTGAGAAATATTCCGGGAGAGGAATCAAGCTCAAAATCATTAGTTGATGATTCATAGGTATAATCATAGGATGTGTTATTAACTCCTACTTCAAAATATGTTTCTTGCCCGTAGGCATAACAACTTAAAACAACTAAACTTAACAAGCCTTTTTTAATCATTTTTAATGAGTTTTGCTGTAAATATTTTACCGTCAGCATTAATATTAACTATATATGTTTGTCCTGAATATCCCGAAAGATTAACTCTTATCGAGTTTTTATTTTGATATTTTCTTCTAAAGACTGTTTGTCCGGAAAGGGTTTGAATTAAAATTGTCGTATTGCTATAATCTTTTTCAAATAATGCTTCAAACTCATTTACAAAAGGGTTTGGGTAAACAGATACATTGACATTTGATTTAATCTCTTCAATGAAGTAAAAATCGGAAAGAGGCTGAACAAATCCTTGGGTGATTAAAATACCACTGGACATATTGTTTCCTATGACAGAACTTTGTCCAACAGAATAGATAACTCCAGAGGCTGTCGTTCCTCCCCCAACACCAACCGTTTGGTGATGAAGTTGTGAAAACCCACATAAAAAAGACAGTAAAAGAATTCCCCTCATAAATTTCTGAATAGTTTTTAGTTGTTGTAATAAATCATTAAATCTATATCAACTATTCTGTTACAAAAATTGCATTGGTGTAGGAAACAACGCTATGCTCAACAAACTGCTCTTGCCCATCAATCCAAACAGCGCCATCACCAACAATAATAATTTGTCCGGAATTTGAAATGGCAATATCCTTCATCTGGCCGCCATTAAATTCGACAATCTGTCCTACTGGATTGCCATTAAATTCAATATCTGTCCAATAACTTGCTGACCAAACTGAATAATCGTAGTGTGTTGAGCCTGCAGCATATAATTTTCCGTCATTTATTGTTACTGCTGACGCCCAAGCTTCACGATCATTACTAGATACTTCAGCGTTTTTTAAAGTAGCTTGCGTTAATGTTTTTCTGGTTGACTGATTATTCTTCCATATTGATGGGTAGTAGTGAGTAGCTTTTCGCTTATTATCAGTCCAGCCACTAATGTAATAATCATTTCCGTCAACAATTATGTCCATTGCCTCCCCATCATTTTTCGAATCTAATTTTGACCTCTTTGATCCAACCCATTTCGCTGGAATAATTTTATGCTCCTCCATATACCATCCAACGGAAATTGGTTGTCCATTGAGTAGAGCAATAGCAAAAGCATCTGAACTCACTCCATTTTCTAAAGGGTAATGTTTGCCACTAGCATAACTACTGTTAATTATCCAATAACAAGCGCTTGAAACACCTCCAAAACTTGCCTTCTGAGATGCATAGTTTCCTGAAATATATATGTTTTCACCATCAAAATCTATAGAAAACGCTGTTGCTCCTCCCCAATTTTCGTCTTTGTTTGGTGTATCAAGCTCTATTTTTTTACCATCAATCCAAATCGCAGGATCTTGCTCTCCAAGTGCCCAAGTAGTCTCCCCAACAGCATATAACACTCCGTTATTAACTGCAATATCATGAATAACACGAGCATCATCTAAGTCCGTTCTTTCCCACGAACCATCGCTGTTTGAATCAGTCCAATAAGCCCCATATTCATTGCCTCCAGTACTGTAAGATCCCGCTACGAAAATTCCAGATTGAGTTGAAGGATTGTTTGGATCGTCAATATTATCATCATCAGCCTCCTGACACCCAAAAAAGAATAAGGTTAAAATTAAATAATAAAATGGTTGTTTAAATCGCATATTTTGAAGTCAAAAAATCCCTAATTCTTTACAATAAACTTGTGTTCTTTTGTGCTTTTATTTCCGAGCATGTCTTCCGTCTCAACCTCAACATCATAGACCTTCGACTCAGTAAAAGTGTTTTTTTCTGAGATGTCTAGCGTACGTGGACTGGAGTACTCCGTCATCGGTCCGCCATTAATGGAGTACTTGATGCTTTTGGCTCCTGTCTTCTCATCGGTCGCACCGACAAACATCCGCACATAGTTTGGATAAACTGGCAAGTCATCCTCCGTACCGATATTGTCCAAACTAAAATTGATGAATATCTCGGGCGGAGTATTGTCAACATAGACACGACTGGTTTGGTTTTCCTCTTGGTTGTTGACCATGTCCGCAGAACTAAACACAATTTCTTTATGCCCTTCTGTTGGGATGGTAAATTCATTGCCTGCTTGAACTTCCCCATTCACAGCCGTGGTGGTTGACTGTACCCCACTGTGTTTGTCAAGAGGGCTAATCGTAATCGGCGTGGTTTGATTGATAAACAAGGTGTCGCGTGTGAAAAACTGTGGCTCGCCATATTCAATAGACGTCTTGGGTAATTTGTTGTCCATAAAAAATGTTTTTGTTTCTTCTTTCTCCACATTGCGAACATTGTCTTCGCTGTTATAGGTTATCGAATGCAAGCCAAGCTCATTTGGCAGACTAAAAGCGGTCGTATAAGTCTGCGCGTCTTGGTTATTAACTGAAAAACTTGTTTTTGCTACACCTGCTTTGTTGTCTGTAGCGGGTAGCTCAAAGGTGGTTCTAGAAGAAACGTAGTAATATTTTTCTTCATGCTGATCCCCGATCACAACCAACTGTGTCTCTGGATTGATTTTGTCGAGATAAAACATCAACTCCTTTGTGCTTTCTACATTCTCTACATTGTCAACCGAAAAGAATCGCAAGGTGTGAGGGCCATCCGAAAGACCCGATAGATCGATTGGACTGCCATATACTTGTTGTGACATATCATCAATAGTATAGTAAGTAAATTTAACCCCTGAAAGGTTGTCTGTCGACTCCAAACCAATATTGAAAGTTGGCCCTAAAATATTGTCCCCATACACATCAGAAAGTGTGTAATTAGACACTGGAGGTGTGAGGTCCAAGACAAATGATGCGCTCTTGGTCTCCTCTGTATTACCCACATTGTCAACCGCAAAATAATGAATCGTGTTATCTCCCTCAGTCGTTGCATCTAGTGGCGAAACATAGGGCGTATAATCCGAATCATGGCTTTTGAACGTGGATTGTACACCTGAAATCTGATCTGTACTCGATAAACTATAGTTGAGGCCTTTGCCGTAGTAATCTATCCCTTGACTTGTGTAACTTGGTGCGCCACTAAATGTAATCCCTGAAACTGGGGCAACCCCATCGGCATGCACAGGAAATAATACCTCGCGTTTTGGGGAGGATAACTTTTTGGTCTCCGGATCAACTGCCCACTTGGAACGGATATAATTTACCCCTTCGGAGTCTAGGTACATCGGAGAACCATCCAATGGGTTGGCAGGTGTGTCTAAAACAATCGGATCTGACCCATCTGGACTCGTCGAAATCGATATATATATCGGAAGGGATTTGTTGGCATAAGTCTTCCCATCATTTTGATAAAAAACTGACGCAAAGGTTGGTTTAATTGGTTCTTGTGCATAAGAAAAAAATGCAAGAAAAGTAATGGCGAATAGGTGTCTCATTTGTTGGTTTTGAAATTGGTTTATTATTTATAAATTATTTTATGAAAACAGAATTTACTACGGAATAATACTTGTCTTTGTCCTCTAAGTAAATTAATTGACCGTCAACCCATGTGGCGGCTACCTGTGCTTGAGTTGATGAGCTAGCCCATCCTCCAACAATTACTTTTCCTTCTGATACAGTGATGTCCATTCCACCCCCGACCCATCCACATCCGTAGACTGGCCCTCCTGGCAGATCAATTTTATTTCCGTTTTTCCAATAGTGAGGTGTTTCACCTGGTTCACCAGAGTTTGGGTTTTCTTCACAATCAACTGTGCCAATATGATCAATTTTTCCTGCAACATAGATGTCAGTTTCTGTTGCAAATCCTCCCTGTGCTTCTCCTCCGTATATATTATCCCGCCAGGTACCACCATTACTGCAATCGGTCCTCTTACCTGAAAGCCAATATGAAGCAGTTGGCACATAGCCAACCATATTATTAGGTTTCATGGCCATTCCAAAGAAAACAGGTGTGTTTCCTCTCAATGCAACGTCATAGATTTCCGCATCGCCATGCTGTGGCCTTGACAAATCAACTCGTTCTGTTCCATTCCAACGAGCTGGTATCAAAAAGTGATGTTTCATATAATAACCACCATTGATTACAGTGCCATTTTCTTTGACAACAATTCCAAATGCTTCAGAATCTGCATTCGTGGTAAGATTAATTTTTAATCCGTTTTTCCAATAGCAAGAACCATTCGCAAAACTTCCTGAAACATATACATCACCGGAATGAACAAAAATAGAATATGAATAAGTATCATTCCCTTGTAAAACCGTTTTTTCACTATCAACCCAGTAAACTGCATCCCAATTTTCATCAAAGCCTGTCGCATAGACAGAACCATTCACGACTTGGATATCAGATATTTCACCTTCTCCGAGAACTACTCTGTTTCCGTTGACCCAGTAACTTGCGTATTGAGTATCTCCGTCTATATAATAACCAGCAGCATAGATTTTGTTTCCATTTACCGTAAGATCATTTTCAATTTCATCCGGGCTACATGAAATTAGAAATAAAAGAAATGAAAGAACTAAAAAAGACCAAAAAAAAAAGTAATTATTTTTCATAATGAATTAAAGCGTAAATTGATAAAATATTAATTAAATAGACTAAATTTATTTTTTATATAAATAATGTCATTAATGTCAAAAAAAATTGTTTTTATTTTTATCTTATCTTTTAAAATCCAGATAAATATTGCACAAAATCAATACACATTAATTTCAATGTATGATGACAAAAATTATTACTCGTCTGTAAGTGATGGAAGTGAAATATTCTTCGGAACAGATAAGGGAATTTATACTATTGACGAGTCAAATAATATCATATTGTATGATGAGAAAACGAAAGGGAGCATCAACTCCGCTTTAAAAGAAAAAGAGCTAAACATTAATTTTTTAAATTCCCCACCATTTGTTCCATTACAAGTTGAATATGCAAAAAGTATATCCGATCTATTAATTAGAGGTAAAGACCTATTCATTATTTCTAGAGGTAAGCTTTTTGTGTTTAGAAAATTATGGTATCATTTTACTCCATATGAAAGTGTTCGCTCAATAACCAAAAAATACATTGGGACCTATAAAGGCATATTCAAAGAAAGTGATTTGGTCAAATACCCTACATACACAAATGGTCAGATAAAGGAATTTGATGACGTTACTTTTGTCTGTTATGATGGGTTGGTTGAAATCGTTAATGATGAAGTTAACTTTATATATGACTATAATTTAGACGATAAGAAATACGGCAGATTTACAGATATTTTTAAGCTATCAAAAGAGGAATATGCTGTGATATCGAGTAAAGGCATTTATCTATATAATGCTATAGACGAAGATTTCAAATTGGTTTATGATTCGAATAACTCGCCAATAATACCAACTAGAAAGGTGTTTCGTGATGGTTATGAATTTAAAGAGTTTGGTTTTTCTTTTGCCAACAAAAACTCCATAAATCTGATGAATTTAAAAACGTTTGAGGTTGAAAAATTCACATACGATCCTGTCTCTTATACACATCTGACGC
>ENA-OSIY01001726-OSIY01001726.1-marine-metagenome-genome-assembly--contig:-NODE-1726-length-11585-cov-5.473584_pt1 | contig 11585 bp, 19 predicted proteins | sample MGYA00237884_ERZ534233 | MGnify/ENA primary metagenome ERZ534233 (study PRJEB26412, sample SAMN06343840) | marine metagenome | isolation source: estuarine water | place: USA: Columbia River Estuary... | reverse complement strand
TTTCAAGCAGAAGACGGCATACGAGATTTCTGCCTGTCTCGTGGGCTCGGAGATGTGTATAAGAGACAGATCTTCAAGTTGTATGAAGTTTGCATCGAAGCAACAGTTACAGAGTAAATCGCCTCTAGGTGGTTGACGCATATCTTCTTCTTGATGTACATCATTACAGTTTGCGCAATAGATGCCATCAGACGTGTAACCATCAGTTGATTCGAACGTGATTTGTCCATGTTCGCACAGCTCAATGTAACCATGCGCTTCTTCTCCTTGGATACCACAGTCCATGTATGGACCGACTTGACCATTATGAGTGTCTATACGAAGTACACGCATTCCTTTCCAGTCTGTTATGCGATCTACTTCCTTATTTACTAAGTACGTTTCTAACTCGTCAATGGACTGCTCGCATGCTCCGTAGATAGGTGCATGAGTTTTTGTGCGTCCTTCTTTATTAGAGAATACAACACGTGCTGCAATCTTTTTATCAGTAGTTTCTAGCCATGCCACCATGAAATCACCTGAGGCGAAGACTTCTGCTGGAGACATGTCTTCTCCATCGTCTAATTCGACTTTCAGAGTGTGCATGCAGGATGTTGCGAGAGCTTTACGCTTTCCTGTAGTTTTAACGTTTCGGTTTTCTGCACGAACACCACAATATGCTCTACGGAAGTCTGCTCGTGTTGTACCTTCTTTCAATATGAACTCACGAGGTGCTGTCGCTTTGATGTAAGTCTCTGCTAAGCTTGCGATTTCTCTGTCTTCTGCGTTCTCTAACATATGTTTGAATGCACGACCTGGTTTCATTGTAGCTCTACGAGTACGTTTACGGTCTTTTGCGTTCTTATAGATAGAGATCATGTCACCGTATGGTTCTGGTGAGTATAGAGAAGCAGCTTGATGAGCAGTTAAGCGTCCGCTAGATTTGTTAATCATGAAGTCTGAGACTTGAGTAGTCGTGTTTTGTTCGAGCCCACGATATAGAGTGCTTTCTAGCAGACGCTCAGCCATTTCGTACTGGTTACCGTATTTAGACTTTGGTATGTCAGTAGCTCTAATCACTGGGATTGTTACTTCTGTGATGCTGCTTGCTTTGTTGATGTTTAAGTTATCAATTGTGTAGTCAAGCATTGGTTTGATATTTGGCAACTCGTAGCGTGCATAGCAGAAGCTATAACGTACGACTGCGCTGAAGCCTGAGAACGACGCATGAACTGCGAGGATCTCGTGGAGAGTGTCCTCGATTAGCACGAAGTCACCAACATTTATCTCTGATTTATTCGTTTCCATCGTGCTAACCTTTCTTAGTTAGTCAATCGTTTCAGTTACATAGGAAGTCTAAGTCATCTAATAGTGCGACCATTTGGGTGTTTACGTCGGTACCATCGGTGTACTCGCCATCTATTTCCAGGTCTACACCGGCGCAGTCATCGCCGAAATCTTGGTAAAGAAGTTGGGCAAGTGTCTCGTAGTCTTCTACGTCTTCGTAGTCGAACATTACAGCACCTTCTTCAGATTCGAACCATCCGCCAATGTATGTTTTAGTCATTTCCATTGTGCTAACCTTTCTTAGTTAGTCAATCGTTTCAGTTACATAGGAATTCTATGTCAGCTAGTAGCTCTACCATTCGAAGAGATACGTCAGTACCATCGAGGTACTCACCATTCACTTCTAGTTCTACACCGTTGATGCAATCGCCGTAATCTAGGTAGAGACGTTTTGCAAATGTCTCGTAGTCTTTTACGTTTTCGTAGACGAACGTCACAGCACATTTTTCTGATTCGAAGCATCCTTCAATGTATGTTTTAGTCATTTGGCATCCTTTGCAGAATGCTGAAGATGCCTTTGCGGGCTACTTGGATGTCGTCTCCGTAACTGCCTAAGGCTGTCCAGTCGGGATCGTCTTTCGAGATCTCGCGCTGATACAGTTTGCTGTACGTTTCCAGATTGTCCATATGGTAGAATAGCTTTTCAGTTGTCTCGTAGTTCATTTTAGTCTTCTTTCTTTTCATACATGTCGAATTTAGACACTAGGAAGTTATACATCATCATAGATGCTGTTGTTACGTATGGATCACGTGCTTTTTCCAGCCAAGACTGTAGGTCTTCCATGCTTTCAGGAGTTGCGAATAGTCCGATGGGGTTCATTTCGACTTTAGTCATTAGCTTCACTTTCTATTTTGTTTTGTACTTCATGTCGTACGTGCGTGCTGTATCACATGCTCTGTAGATATCGAAGTACAGAGCGTCTTTGACTTGGGTATCGTGTGCGTTTGGACGACGAGGTCCACGTGGACGTACACGCAGCTTTTGGAATTTACCTGTTGTTTGTCCCCACTTTTTGAAATTAGCTGTTACTTCAGCGTTGTTACGTGCGATGTCTTTACGGACTTCTTGTACGTCAGCGTCGTATGGGTTATTTGTTGAACCTACGTAGTCGACTGTACGTGATTCGTTTCTTTTACATGTTTTGTAGTACATTTGTTTATCCTTTTGATCCGATAAGTAGGAATTTAATCATTAGTACGATTGGCAACATCATCAGTATCGCTTCACCCATTGTGAACAAGCCCCGCGTGTCCTGGATAGACATGGAGCGAGGATACGTTCCACATAATCTTGCCTACGTTGTTGTCTGTGTCGTCTGCGAGTTGCTGCAGTACGTGTTCCTGCCACGCGAAGTCATTGTTATAGCCAAAGACAGCATCATTTGATCGCATATATACGTGCGCATCAAGATAACCGTTTGTGCTATGGTATTGAACTGCGAAGGTGCAGATATGATCGCTCATGCCTTCGAAGTTCGCTTCATCGTGGATTGTAGGACGCGTGTAGTACATTACTGCGTGCCGTGTATCTTTGTTTTCTTGTAGCTTATCACGACAAGTGTTATACTGACGATTGTTTTCGTACGAGTATATGCACCAGCCGTAGTTGGAGTTGATTAGACCAGTGTCTGAAGATACCTGTTGCCAGATGTCAGGCACTTTAGGGTAGTAGTTAGCGATATCGTTTACGTTACGTGACTCTGAGTTATACCATTGAAGCTCTGCTTCTACGTATTTCTGGTTTACCTTTCCGAAGATGCTTGGTTCGTCTGCTTCGAATGATACAGACTGGATTTCTAATGTATTCTTGGACCAAGTATTGGTCTCTTTAAGTCTAATGAATTCATCGCGAATGTCTTGTACTTTTAAACGTTTCATACATGTTCCTTGAATTTCTGAGTGCCTCTTGTCGGCCGAGAAAAACCCTCACCGCCTCAGAGACCCGGGAGGGAGATCTCTGAGACGGCAAGGGTTGTTTGGTTTAGAACATATCAGCGTTTGCTGTAGCTTCTGCGGATGGTGCTTCACCGACCACATCGAAGTCCATAGAGTCACCACCACCGGAGTATTCCTGGAGGTCGGTTACTTGGACTGCTGTGAGGGACGATGTGACACCTTTACGACCAGCGTACTCATACGGAGCAAGCCAGACGATAACGTTACCACGAGAGCCGTTGCCGATTTTACGGCGGTCAGCAGCTGCGATTGGCAACTTCTGAGAGTCGACAACACGGACAGGCTCCATAGGAGAACCGTCTTTAGTTACAGACTTACGACGCAGGGATACGGTGAATTTACCATCAGCTTCTTTGACTTTGAGATCATTCTCTTGCCAAGTTTTAGCTTTTGCTGCATCTGTAGTAGCGACTTGAAGTTCCCAGTTAGGCTCGCCGCCGAATGGGTTTGCTGCTGGTGTATCGAGACGAGCCCAGTTGAGTTCGACGTCTGCGATGATGAGGTTTTTAGGTTGAGTAAGCATAGTGATATCCTTTCAAGATATATGAGATTAATTCTTCTGAGAGCACGCTCGCAAGAGCGGGCTTCTTTCTTTCTTTCTTAAGCGTCTAAGCTGAAGTAGTCTGTTACACACATTGCCATGTACATGTCGTATGCGACGTTACCGCCATCGATCATGCCCATTACTGTGTTGACGTTTGCGCCATAGTTGCGAAGACTTCTGATTTTGCTTGCTTCAGAGTCAGCGTAATCGAGTACCATTTTGAACAGGTATTCGTTTTCAGGTTTGAGAAGGAATTCGTACATTGTTGAACCAGTGATTGAGAGGTCATCGGCTTGACCTAGAATCATAGAGCTGGCAGCACAAGCTGTGAGTTCTTCGAACTTTTCTGGTTCATTGCCGAGGCGATCGAGTGCACCGGCTGTTACAGATGTAGTCATTGTGAAGATGACTGCGAGTGTTGCGATAAGCGTTTTCATTTGATAGTCCTTTCGAGACTGTATATGTTAAATTCTTCTTAGAGCACGCTCGCTAGAGCGGGCTTCTTTCTTAATCTGTTAGGTGACATGCACCTTCGTAGATTGTTGCTGACGCTACTGCTACTACACCTGCAGTGATTGTAACAGGTGATGTCAGAATTGCGATTGCTGTTGCGCCAATTGTTCCTGCAGTACCTGCAATGATGCCAACTGTACCTGCACCGCTTATACCAGCGGATGTTGAGCCTACCATACCGCCGATAGCGTAATACGGTGAGACTGCTGCTATGGTTGTTGCGGTTGCTGTTGTAGCACCTGCGATAGCTACAGTAGCTGTTGCAAGAGATTCACTTGGACGATAGTCGCATACTGCGGCAGATGCTGTTGATGCTGCTGCAATTGAGATTAGTGCTGCTGTGATTAGAGTTTTCATTAGAGTCCTGCCTTTCGTAGTCTTTCGACTAATGTTTGGATGCGGTATGTCTGTATTTCCTTGTGAGACATATCGATGTTTTTTGGATAGCCTTTTGCTTTGTTGAGTTTGATGTATAAGAAGAACAAGCTTCGTATTGCGTATCGACCTATCTTTGTAGATGAGAGGATACGCATGAGACGAGTTGGACCATGCTTACTTAGAAGACTCTTGCGTGCTATCTTGATTATTGTATGTTTCATTGTACCGTTCCATTTCTTTGACGGTTGCCTTGAGTGCTTTAACTTGTTCTTTGAGTGACTCATAGGTTTCTAGCCAATCGGATTGGCCTGTTTCTACGAACATACGATCACAGACCTCAATCTTACGAATAAGGTCTGTGATGTAGCCTTGATAATGCTGACGGATCCTAGTCATAGGATTCATCTTCTTGGTTGAACTCGAAATGTAAGAGCTCATAAGCCCAACGCTCGAGTGTCTCGAACTCGTGTTCGATACCCATTGCGAGGAAGCCGTCATCGATCATGTCGATTGCTTTGTTAAGTTCTTCTTTCATTAGATCATTCCTTCTAGAATCATTAGAGTACCTGTCATGACGACAATGATTGCACACAGAGCACATACATCGGTCAGCATCCATTGGATACGTTTGTTACGGTCTTTACGTTTACGGATTTCTTTACGTGTCATGTTTAGTTCCTTATCTTTACTGTTCTGCTTCTTGGCAGCATTACATGAGGTGTCTCTTCGCAAATCTGTTGAAGTGCTAGATTATGAAGATACTTCTCTACTTGTGGTATCAGTCCACCTTTACGTAGGTTTTCTTTATGACAAGCTAAACGGTATTCAAAGTATCCTTCAGAGTATTCTGAAAAATCCCATGTGTTGTTGTTGTCCTTGACTTCAAGTAGGATATCGTTGAGTACATCATTATTGATTTCTGCGACCCAGACGTATGTTTGTTTTAGCCATTTGGCCCATATCTTAGACAACATTTGTATTATCCTTTTAAGACAATAGTTGAGACTGTGCGAGAGATGATTGTAGCATTAGAAGCTGCAAGGTATGTCTCGAGGTTCTGTTGAGAGATTAGACCGAAGTTGCGGTCATTGAGGATTACTTGTACCATTGTGTGTCCTTTACAAATGTTTAAGTGTTGATGTCACCGTCTTCATCATTGAGTGCATCACCTGAGGAGATCAGTTCACGTGCTTCCATTAAGGTGTAGCTATGAGTGAAGTTGTACTTTCCAGCAAACTCAAGATCTAACTCGTCTACGACAATTGAGAAGCCATCAAATGCTTGACCAGATACTTCAAACATTTGGTTTTCAATTACTGCGGTTGTTGTGAGTGTACGTTTGTTCATGTTGTGTCCTTTCATAGACATATATTAGACTGATAGTATCTCCCATATAGGGAGACACAGTTAGACTAATCTTCGTTGCGGAAGATATACTCTTCGTATGCGGCTTCGGCTTGTGCGTCAGCGTCTCTTTCAGCTTCATCAGCTTCACATTCATCTTCTGCTTGCCATGTGCGGCTTCTGTACATCCGCAGCTTACTAGCGGCTTTATCAGCCAGATAAGTATCGTATGCAGCGTTAGCAGCGACTTCAGCTTCGACTGCAGCATTGTAGATAGCTGTAGCTTCTGCCATTACTTCTGCAGCTTTGGTTACTGCATCATATGCTACATCAGCAGCAGCTTGGACTTCTTCAAAACGTGTCATGTTGTTAGTCCTTTCTAGACTATGTATTAAACCATGTTACAATTAGGGTAGGTACAATGAAGGCTACTGCCAACACGATAAGTTGAGCTGCTACAGTCATTACTATATCCTTTCATAGATACATTATATTCCCATAGAGCACGCTCGCCAGAGCGGGCTTCTTCCTTCTTCCTTTATGTCTAACCCATATACTGGTACTACATGATACTACATGATACATACAGATAGCTTACAGATAGCTTACAGCTCTTACAGATCCTATAGACTTAAGAGTATACCTATAGAGGTTAACCCCCACCCACAATCACACTCCCCTATAAGGGACGGATACAATATTAGGCATGACGAGATGCTGTGAAGAACCGACCGAGAACCGACCGAGAACCTGTGAAGACCATTGCCCTACCGGTCCACTGCACACCTCCCCACCCCCATTCTACACCACCTTCTACCTATGCTCTGGGTAGCAGGTCGAAGAGAAACCGACCAGGACACCCCCCAGAGGCCCAGAGGAGCCCATAGAGAGCCACTTAAGCCCAGCGGGATGCAGAGAGCTGCCAGGACGCAGAGGAGTTATGAGGGGGCACCGAAGTTTTTATTGGGTACTATATATAAACCTTACTTTACAGGCTTACTCCCAGCGCTTCTCAGCACAATCCAACACAATCCAACAGCAAAACAAACCAGTACCCTAACAATCCTCCCAGCCCTCCCAGCTTCCTCCCCCAGTCACGGATTCTCACAGGAAACCTGGGCCCCGCCAAACTTCTACATGTGTTCACCCAAACCTAAAAAGGTAGCAAGTAGGGGGCTAAAATGCTGTTTTAAGGGTTGGCAGGAGATTTTTCGGGACGTATCCGTCCCTTATAGAGTCATTAACTACCACAAATGGCTACAAGAATTCATGAGGACAAACACATGTCAACCAAAGCAGAGTTACTAAAACTGCTAGAGGAGAAAGAGAAGCGAGATAATCTCAAAAGCTACAAGGATGACTTCACTTCATTCGCTGAGCAACAGATCAGGATTATCACTAAGGATGCTTCACAGGGTTTTATCCCTTTCTCATTTAATGAAGCACAAAAAGAGATCACTGAAGCTCTAGACAAACAACAGAAAGAGACAGGTAAGGTCAGGTGTATTATCCTGAAGGCTCGACAGCAAGGTATTAGTACATATTGCTCTGCCAGGGTTTTCTGGAAGACGTACTTTCAGCAGCATACTCGGTCTGTTGTTCTAGCTCATGACTCCGCTACTTCTGATGCTCTTTTCTCTATGAGTAAGAACCTCATCAGGAACATGCCAGAGGCTCTTAAACCTAATGAGCTTACGTCTAACGCTAAGGAAATCAAGATTCAGTCTCCAGCGTACACTGATAAGGATGCTGTTGGCTCATACCGGCTCTATACAGCTGGTTCACCAGAAGCTGGACGAGGAACGACTCCTACAGTTGCTCATTTGTCTGAGGTTGCGTTCTGGACACACGATGAGAAGATTCTTGCTGGTCTATTCCAGGGTATCTCTCAGTCAGACGGTACAGAGGTTATACTTGAGTCTACAGCTAACGGTGCCAGAGGAGAGTTCTATCGTCTCTGGAAAGGTGCTGTAAACGGTGAGAACGAATATCTACCTGTCTTCCTACCTTGGTACATCACTCCAGAGTATCGGAGAGAACCACCTACAAACATGACGCTCGACACGGAAGAAGAAGAACTTGTAGAGAAGTTTGGTCTAGATAAAGCTCAGCTCTTTTGGCGTAGGCTGAAGATCGCTGAAGGCGGAAAGATCAAGTTCCAACAGGAATACCCTGCTACAGCTGATGAAGCGTTCATTATGTCTGGTTCTAACGTATTCAACAAAGAGCGTCTCGATGCTCTTGTACCTCAACCGCACCATCGTCGGTCTGAGTGGGACGTTGACAGCAAGATGTTTGATGAGAACCGTGATGGTAACCTCTTTATCTATGACTTCCCTAGGTGGGAAGAACCATACGTTATTGGAGCAGACGTTTCTCTAGGCGTTGGTCAAGACTACTCTGCGGCTGTTGTAATGAACAGTAAGTATGAAGTAGTGGCCACATACAGGAACAACCGTATCGATCCGAGCTATTGGGGAGAGCTTTTGTTCTACTTAGGCAGGTACTATAACAACGCTCTTCTTGCCGTAGAATCGAACAGCATGGGTATTGCTACTTTGCAGAAGCTGGAACATATGGGTTATGTCAACTTGTATAAGCAGACAAAAGTAGCTAATGTATCTAATGATGAAGGCCAGAGACTAGGCTTTCGTACAACTTCAGCTACTAAACCAGCTATTATCGGTAACCTGAAGCATTTGATCGAGAATGATAACATTCGTATCCCTTCGCCACAGATCATCCAAGAACTGAAAGACTATATCTCTACGGAGACCGGTAAGACCGAAGCTGCGGCAGGTTGCTATGATGACTCTGTCATTGCTCTAGCTATCTGTTCAGAAGTACTTCGTACACACTGGAGCAGACTTAGTACAAAGAACGTATCTTGGAAAGAGAAGTTGTCTGATTGGACACCAGACGATACAAACTGGCTCTAAAAGTATCCGTCCCTTATAGAGTATTACTACCAAATGGTAGAAAAAGGATTCACCACGTCCTCAACGCCGCCGGTGGGCAGGCAGGTGATAAAGCCCACCATTCATTTAGATTGAGAGTGACGTGATAACGTACTCTAAAGGAGAATAGCATGGCAGACAATAAGAAAGGACAGGGTTACAAAGAACTCGTGTCTGACGATCAAGTGATCGCACTGATCGACCAAGGAGTTGCAACCAGTTCAGGTGACTGGCTGAACAGTTCTGATCTAGCCAGCGAGCGTCTCAAATCTACTTATGAATACGCAGGGGTTTCCGCTGGACACCTCGCACCCCAAGGTGTTTCATCTATTGTTGATACATCTACTACAGAGGTCGTTGAAGCATATATCGCTGTCTTGTCTGAGTTGTTTCTCAACAACGGCAAAATAGCACGATTCGTCCCTTGTGACGATCGACCCGGATCATACAAAGCTGCACGCGATGCAGGGATGATCACAAACTACGCTATCTTCAAACAGAACAAAGGTTGGGAACAGATCCAGACTTGGATGAAGTCCGCTCTTCTATGGAAGAATGGTATCATCCGTTGGGACTTTGTAGAAGACTTTAAGTATAGCATTGAAGAGTACGAACGTATTACACAAGTCGAGCTTGATCTTCTTCTCGCAGATGAGAACATTGAGATCATTGGTGACTTGCAATTCGAAAACGAGATTACTGGTCTTGATGCGATGGGTGGCGGCGGAGATGTAGAGCTTATCTACGTTGATGTACGCCTACGTCGCAAGACTGACAAGTCTCGAGTCAAGATGACTAACATTCCACCAGAGAACTTCCGGATCTCTCGTGATGCAGCATGCATTGAAGAAGCCGACTTTGTTGGCATTCAATCTGAGATGAGCCGTTCCGACATTCGTCGTGAGTGGCCTGAAGTAGCAGAAAACATCGATAACTGGGATGAGCTCGGCTCTGACCAAGGTTGGTTGACTGGCACTCCTCAGGATGTAGCAGCTCGTAAGTTTGTCACTGGTCAAAGCTCGTACACAGACACACCAAATGATTTTGGCCTAGAAGCTAACCGCGAAGTCACTGTAACCGAATGCTGGATCCCAGTAGATCGTGATGGTGACGGCGTAGCTGAACTGAAGCACTTTATCATCGTCGGCAACCATATTCTCCATGAAGAAGATGTTGACAGTGTTCCGCTTGCTTCGCTTAGCCCGATCGATATTCCGCATGAGTTCTATGGTATGTCCATGGCAGACTTCTCGCGGTCAAGCACACTGGCGTCTACAGCAATCCTCCGTGGTTTCATTGAGAACACTTATCTCACAAACTACTCTCCGAAGCTTGCTGATCCTAACGTTGTAGATTTCTCTGCACTTCAGAATATGAAGCCAAAGCAGATTATCCCGACAAACGGTAACCCTAACAACGCAGTTGCACAGCTTCCACCTGAAGCTATCAGCTCCGGTACTGTTCCTCTACTCCAGCATATGCAGGTTATTAAGGAACAAGCGACTGGTATGAGCAAAGCAGCACAGGGTCTCCAGGATGAGCTATTTGTCTCTGGTAACAGCCAAGCTAAGCTTTCACAGGTACAATCTGCTTCACAGCAGCGTATCCAGCATATTGCTCGTCGTTTTGCTGAAACAGGGCTTAAGCGTCTTGTCACTGGTATCTACAGCACCATGCGTGACCATCTTCAAGTCAACATCAAGTATTTGGATGGTTCCACCTTCCGTGATGTAGACGTCAAGAAGCTTCCACGTGAAATGGAATGTGAGATCTTCTTAGACTTAGGTGAAAACAGCAACTCTAACCTTATTTCAAAATATGGTCAGGTTGGCGCTCAGATTCTTCCAGCTCTCAACCAGCAAGGCGCAGGTATGGTTATCAAACCAGAAGCGCCAGCGGTGCTTGCCACTAAGCTTATTGAAGCTATGGGTCTCGACAGCAATGACTTCCTTGAAGACTACACCGCTGAAGAGTTCAAAGAGAAAGCTGCTAAGAACGTTGCAGAGCAATCTGAGAAAGGCATGAAGTCTCAAGAGTTGGAGATGCGTAAAGTGAACGCCGATATTGATTTGGCAGAAGCTAACGTTGACTTTACCAAGTCACAGTCTCTGAACACATCAGAAGACAATGCACGCTCACTCGCTATTATGCTAGATAAGCATCATCAGGAGTGGGCAGACCTCGCGATCAAGGCGGCAAAAGAAGGTATTGAGCCTCCTGTGAAGCCTAGTATCGAGGAGCTTGTCGAGCTTGCGAAGACTCTTATGACCGCTGCTGCGGATCAGAAACAAGGGCCTACGCACCAAATGCCAGACGGCACTACAATGCCCGGTGCAGAGCATCCAGGTGGTCCTGAAATGATGGAACAGCTGATGCAACAAGTACAACAAACCCAATAAGGAAACTAAATGGATAAGTATAGGAAGTCGGCCGAGAAGAGGCTCGATCCAAAGAAAGTACATCCCGATGCTCTGGCGAAGGAGGCTCTAGTTACAGCAGCCTTCGCCACGCGTGAGCGTGAGATGTTCTTTGAAGGTGCTTACGGGGATATCCTCGTACAGTACTTC
>ENA-OSIY01001724-OSIY01001724.1-marine-metagenome-genome-assembly--contig:-NODE-1724-length-11594-cov-8.377703_pt1 | contig 11594 bp, 16 predicted proteins | sample MGYA00237884_ERZ534233 | MGnify/ENA primary metagenome ERZ534233 (study PRJEB26412, sample SAMN06343840) | marine metagenome | isolation source: estuarine water | place: USA: Columbia River Estuary... | reverse complement strand
CTTGGCGGAAGATATAGGAATCGAACCTATCGGCCCATTTCTGGACGAGGGCTTAGCAAGCCCCTGCCGCACCTTGCGGCACATCTTCCTTACTTATACTGAGCAATTGCTTCTTCAATTGCTTTTACAAAAAATTCATTGATAGTAATATCAAGAGCGTGAGCAGCCTTAGCTACATTTAAAAACTCTTGATCTGTCATATCAAGGGGGATTGTGATACGTGTATCATAATCTTCACCTTTGCAGATAGCAGTCATTTTTTCTAAAATGTCTTCTGCTACTTCTACATCACAGAATTTTACATCATCATATGCAAAAGAATCGTCTACACCACGGTATTTGGCTTCTTTTTCACGTTTGTCAAGAAAGTCTGGGTTAGTCCAACGGTAGCTACGATTTAATTTATAATCGTGCATTGCTAGTTCACATACTTCACCTAGCTTTGTTGATACAATAGCAGTGCATTCAAACTCGTTATCTTCATAAAAGTCAAAAGAGATTGCGTCTTCACCATAGCATGACCAACCATAGTTGGATGCATTAGTAACTCTAAAATTAACTGCTTCAAAAAAATCAAATAGTGTTGTCATGGTTTATTTAGCTTTAGGTTTTACGGTTTCAACGACGGGTTCAACGGCTTTTAGTTCTTCTTCTGTTACAAAGCGGTAGTCTGGCATTTTAAACAACGGTATAGGCTTCCAGTATTTGTGAAATAGGTTATTGATAACAATAATACCTATACAAACTACGATAAACCCACACATTACTAAAATACTACCTGAGAAAAACGTTGCTGCTTGTGCTATATTCATATGTTTCTTTGTTTAAAAATGTATTATACAATAGTTTATTTAGAGATTCAACTTTAAAATTTGGCTCCTCAGGATGGGATCGAACCACCGACATTCTGGTTAACAGCCAGACGCAACTACCGCTGTGCTACTGAGGAATAATTTGGTCCTCTCGTATGGAATCGAACCATCATCTACCGGTTATCAGCCGATTGCTCTACCGTTGAGCTACAAGAGGAAATTTGGCGGTCCCAAGGGGATTCGAACCCCTGTCGACGGCGTGACAAGCCGCTATACTAACCAGACTGTACTATGAGACCAAATTTGGTGGAAGCGGTTGGATTCGAACCAACGTGCTTTTTAGGGAACAGATTTACAGTCTGTCGGTTTCAGCCTCTCACCCACGCTTCCAAAATTGTTACACACTGTTGCCAATGTGTATATTAAAACAAACTGTCTAGCTATGCTTCAGCACTTAGATTCAAAGTCTAAGCTGTGCGCCAGTTTGCTTTAATATGACGAATTTTTTTACCCACATAAGGGTAAGCCATCCTCGTCACCGCCCGTTTACAGCATGTTTATAGTGCGCTGCCAGGTCCTCGTTACCTGTATCTTCACACTCGAAAAAGCAAAACCCCAGGGTGTTTAGTCCTGGGGTCCTTTTGATAAGTTAGTGTAGTGTTTAGTTACACAATTCTCCAATGGACCCCGGGATATTTCCCTCTGGTGTGCGATCATATGACAGACTATTAATCGCTAACCAAGAGGTGGGCATAAAGCCGGCCTGTTTGGCTATTGAACAATGTTGTCTAATATACGATGCGTTTTTCATCTTGCTTTCCAGTTTACCTTTAAGTTTCATACACTGCATTATTGCTGCGTATGTGTTAATTATACATTTATTTAGCCTTGTTGTCAACCACTATTGGAATTTATTTTGTTGTATTTTTACAACATCTTTCCAGCTGTGCTTGCTAACTAGTCTCTATTGTATAGGTATTTAGTTCTATTGTCAACCCCTATTTTAATAACCCTTGTTGCCCTCTAATCTTCCTGTGAAAATCCATTCTTGGTCTACATCTCCAGCAGCTATACATTGTCTAGGTGCAACTATTGTCACGATTTCCCCTGTCCCAGCGGCATTTACTTCTGTACATAATTCCCATTCTACTTTTCCAAACATGCTATTTGACACTGATTGCGTTGGGATGAATTTCCCTTGGGCTTCAGATGCATAACAGGTCATTCCGTATTCGAGAGTCATGATAGTATTAGTTGAGCATGTTAATCTTTTTCCACTAGTGGTTACTAAAGTTACTAATGGTTGTACACTTGTTCTAACGCTTGTTACTTCTTTTCTATTAATTGAATTTACATCTTCTTTTATTACAAGTACTAATGAGGATGCAGTTGTTTGACCGGCGGTAGTTACAAATGGCATATATGCACTAGACGCCATTCCACCTAATATAACATCGCCTGTTACTCCAAATTCAGTCTCAATAGCGTCTAGCATTGAGAAAATTTGAGTATACGCTTGTTCATAGTTGTTTGCTCCTACACTATTAATAAAACTGTCAACATACATTGTTTTATAATTATTCCAAGTTTGAGTAGTATTACCTTGTATTGTTTTAATCAATTTTACAAGACGTTCTGATCGGTCATAGTATAGTTGCATTTGAGTTGCATTAAAGGTTGATCTAAATTGTTGGAATGCAAAAATATCAGCCCATTCAAATCCCTGACTATTGTTTAACAATGTATTAAACATAATACAATTATTTTCGTTACTTAAAAATTGTCCATTCTCTAAATTCATTCTCTTATCCTTTTTTTAAACTAAGATTTTATTCGATTTGCAATTGCACCCACTATAGTAAATGCCCCTTCTGATATTGCTTGCAATACAGGGTAGTGTATATCATCTCGATAGATTGTTCCCAAGGCACGATTAACAATTTTGATATCTACCCATCCTAGGAATTTGTTGCACAAATAAGCACCGTATGAAGTGGTTGTGCTAGTACCAGCAAATTTAATTAACAATTCACTAGCACGTGACGCTGGAAAAATACCCTGATCAACACATCGTCTAATGAATCCGCCATCATATACTATACTAGTTGTACCAAAACCGTTAACCTGATATGTACCGTCACCGGTTACCCATAAGTTATACACTGGTTGGTCACTCGGTGGGATAATCTCCGCATCAGTGATTTTTTCAGTGGGCCCTAACCAAGGATAGCGAGCAGATGAATGAGCAGGGTCTAAACTAGATAATTTTCCATTAATATACAACGGATGATTTAGTGTGGCAAACGGTTTCTTTTCACGAGTCGGACTATACAAACCTCCATAATCGCTATCTGTGGATATTTCAACTAGTGTAACTTGATTAGATTCAGCTCCGTTATAGTTAAGAACACAATCCCCAACTTTTACTTTCTGAATTTCACAAGAGTCTCCGTTGGACAACGATACTAGTGTGTGGTTAGCAAAGCATGGACCCCCACCGCCGCCGCCACCCGCACCACCACCATAGCGTATTCCACCACCTGGTAATTTTTGAGTAGCAAACTCACCAAATGGTTCTCCCAATGCATATAGTTCTCGGCGAGAGTAATTAGTTTTATGAGTATTCATATGTCTAGCATCCTATTCTAAAGTTATAAATTTGTCTATTAAATCACGACGATTTAATACAGTGTATGCCCAGCGCCTTTCATTACAAAAGAAATTCTCACATTGGCTACTTTTATATTTATGAAGTAAAAAACAACGTGGAACAATATCAATCATGTCTTCTAAATCTAATTTAGATATTGCGTCAACTATATGAGATTTATTTAAATTTTTAAAAGGTTGCATGATTTTTTTATTGTTTGGTGCAAAATTTCTAGCATAACCCACGGGCATACCTGGAGGATGTTCAGTATCACCTACAAATAATAATTTATTCTTATTATTTTTTGTTATTTGATTATATGTCTGTAATGTTTGCTGAGTCATTGTTAGTCTAGGATTTCCCGGTAAAAACATGCTTTCGTTAATTAGATGATTGTGTCTATTTTTTACAAATTCTATTACGCGAGGAATACAATGCCATTGCTCGTTAATAGGAGGTCCCGACGATCCGAGAGCACTGTTTACTGTTATAGGTTGTATGATGTACGGAACTTGCTGTTCTCGATTTAACTTAACTAATAGATATAATAATAATGAACTATCTATGCCTCCCGTGAAACCCACTAAAATAGTATTGAGAGGGTTTTTATTTTCCGGTATAGATATAGTCAGTGTTCTCGGGTCGGCTTGAGGACCGCACACTAAGTGTATAGAACTCTCCATCTCTGCTACCCCATGCAACCTATTAAATGTAGCCTCGGCGTATCTGAACAATTCATAAATGTATGGGATTTCGTTGTATTAAGTCGATATACACTTCCAGCAGACAAATGCTGTACGATACCTTTTTTAAATACAAAAAAACATTGCGGGTTAGTTATTATCGGCACATGTATTCTATAAGTAGAGTCTGTATGCATACTGTAACATGAATATGGGTTCACCCACATAAGTCGTGTTCTAATTAAATTATATTTTTTAATTATGTCTTCAAATAAGGTATCTTTAAAAAAAGGATTTAGCACAGTATATTCGGTCTCATGTCTTTGGGTGCCAACAGCACTAGACCAGGGGTCTTCTGGTTCTTTATATTGCAAACCCACTTGGCGACTTTTCGCCCCAAGGGTAATCCATTTTATACCATGCTCAATTTGAGAATACTGTTCGAGTAATAGAGCGATGGGACATGTACCTAATAGTTCTATTTCGTTCATTTGATTCCTATTATCATAAATCTCGTAAATTCCCATTCCGGATATTTAAATTCTCTGGCACCTTTGAGATAATATTCACTCAGCGGATATTGATCTATAAAGTCTTGTAGTGTTGCACTATGAATTACATGATCGTCGTGCGGCATATCATTTCCTTGCAATACAACGAAAGTGCCATTGGGTATATTATTCCACCAATCCATGCTTTCGAAGTGTTCTGTACTAGTATTAATTACGAGGTCAACTCCTACTGGAAAAGTTGTATTGCAATCCCCTGTGACTGCTTTAAATTTCCAGCCTTGCCATTTCCAATTTTCATTGATCATGTCTGCGATTTCTTCACATTGAGGATCAAGGTCTATACTACGAATTTCTTTTATTTGAATATTATTTCTACTGCATAACAAAAATGCAGTCAACCCATACCACCCGCCGTAAATCCATACGGTGTCTACAGAGTTAACTATTTTTTCTAACTCTTCGCATAACCAAAGTTTGCTACCAATCTGTCCACTAGAGAATGCATCTTTATCTAACATTATTTTTCCATCAGTTTATTAACAAAGTCTAACAACAATCTATGATGACGTCTATGATGCCACTGCCCGTTCATTTGCTTATAACTCTCATACCAAAATTCTTCACTCTCGGGATGGCATCCTATTAGTCCTAGATTATTTTGTATAATTGCCATTGGATCTCCATTTGAATACGTTGCATATGTTTCGAATTTCTTTGGATTACCTACAAACGTACAGCCGTCATTAAAAAACATTTTTTCATCATGACCATTCCACGTAACTGGCATAGCCTTTGTATGGGGGCGCCTCGTGCAAGCTGTTGGTCTTTTGTAATATTGTACAGCGTCTAAGCAATTTAATAATTTAAAATAATGACTACCTGCCCAATATGCGCCCATGCATATACCCAAATACTTCCCACCATTATTTACATAGTCGACAATAGGGTCGCCATTAATTCGAAATAGATAATCGTAGCTGTCAGAATTTCCAAAACCTCCCGGAAATGCCACCATATCGACATTTTTAAAAAATCCAGTTTCTAGCTCATGCTTGGTAAAGATTTTGAAGTTATACTGACTTTCTAATGCTTTCATAATGCCGTTACTCGATTGTATGCTACACATAGGTTGGTGTAAAAACAAAGCAATTGTGGGTTTCATAACTAATATTTATAGTTGCTGTTATCTGCCAATTATAAAGTAAAAAAGAGCCTTTCGGCCCTTAGTGCTGGTTACGAGTTCCAGCCTCCTCTCTATCTTGAGGTCGGTTTAACATTCTTCCAAATATATTTCGGAAGTTGTAAATTACTTCCCTAATAGTGTATCAACTTTAGCTTCGGCAATGCTTAGACGATGTTCAATAAAGTCTAGCATTGGATCAGCAGGAGCAGCGACTGCTTCGGTAACTTGTTGATGTACTTCAGCGGCAACTTCTGCGCCTGTAGCTGCGGCAATAACTTCAGTAACTGCGGCTGCAACTTCAGCTGCTAGTTCCGGAGATGAAGCTGGCATGTCTGCAACTGCTTCCATGATAGCGGCTGTGATTGCTACTGGATCTGTAACAACTTCTGGCTCTGCTGCAACAACTGCTTTCACTGCGGCTGCAATGATATTAGCAACTTCCGAGTGCTCAACTAACTCTGCTTCTACTTGTGCTGTAACAACGTCAGCAACGATGTCAGCGGCTTCTGCATGACTAGCACTTGGAGATAGTGCTACTACATCTTCGACTTCAACTGGCGCATCGCCTGCTGGTGCAGAAACGATAGCATCAATGTGCTCTTGAGTTTTTACAGCGATCAATTGATCAACTTGAACTTCAACGATAGATAATCTTGTATCTAATTCTTCAATGCTTGTGGCAAAGTCTGTGCTAACTCTAGTTCCAGTTAGTGTGGCTAACTTGACTTCTACGGATACTAATCTTGCGGCTAGGTCTTCAAATCTCATGTGATGCTCCTTAAGGTATTATGAGGGTGTACCTCTATGGTACAGTATTATTTAACCATATACATATTACACTAGTATTACAATCTAGGTTAATTCCAATATTTGCTGTTGTCCAAGGCATCCCAATATGCTTTATTGTTGCGATTGACAAAGTTCTTGACTAGGTATTTGGCCATTCCCATATATCCCATCTTCTTAAATCTACGTGAATCTTGTCCAAGGTAATGTCTAATGATTCTAAACTTTCGTGGACTATACATTCTTGATAAGAAAAAATCTTCTGATGTTGAAAAGTTTTCCGGAAAACCGCCAAACTCTTCAAAACGATCTCTACGGGTGAGCATGAATGCGCCAACAGCAAAGGGACTAAAGAATTTCAATGCATGGTTTATGGTGTTAAAAATAGTGAAACCAATCTTTGCTCTTGGATCTCGATCATAACACTTAATTTTCAATCCTATAAGATCCAAATTTTTTGACTCCATTATATTAACAGCATCGTATATTACTGTATCTTTAAAGAAACGAACATCAGCATCGATGAATAATATGTAGGGTGTAGTGACTAAACTAGCTCCATTGTTTTTGGCCATAGATACCGGGCCACCTTCAATGATTTCAATGTTTAATCCAATGCTATTGTCTCTTATTACTTGTTTGGTATTATCAGTAGAACAGTCAGCAATAATAACTCTAGTATTACCGATGTCTTGTCCTCGTAATGAGTCTAACAAATGATGGATGTATGTTTCCTCATTTTTGCAAGGAACTACAATAGTAATTTTATCACTGAGTTTCATCGTCTTTCTCCTTGGTCCAAGTAACTATTTCCCAACGGCCGTCATGATGTTCTACCAGTGCTGTACACGATTCAACCCAGTCGCCATCATTCATATATACTACACCGTTGATCTCTTTGATCTCTGCGTGATGTATGTGTCCACATATAACCCCATCGAATCCACGCTTCTTACAATAGTTGGCTAGATTTTCTTCAAACTTGAATATAAAGTCTACTGCTTTTTTAACTCGGTACTTAAGAAAACGGCTAAGGCTCCAGTAACCGAAACCCATACGATGACGTAGCCAATTGTACTTACTATTGATAGAAAGGATGATATCATATGCTTTGTCCCCAAGAAATGCTATCCACGGCGCCAGACCAGTAATTCCATCAAACAAGTCACCGTGTATAACTAGATAGCGTTTGCCGTCTGCGCCCATGTGTACTACCTGATTGTGTATTTCCACTAGACCAAAACTGAATCCATATGGGAGCATAGGTCTTAAGAATTCATCGTGATTTCCCGCTATATAGATCACACGGGTTTCACGTTTAGCATGACCAAGAACTCTGCGAACCACATTGGTATGACTCTGGTTCCACCGCCAATTGTTTTGTTGAATCCTCCAAGCATCGATAATATCGCCTACAAGATATAACGTGTCGCAGGTGTTGTGTTTGAGGAAGTTGTTGAGCTTGTCTGCTTGACAATCTCGGGTGCCCAGGTGTACGTCAGAAATAAAAATGCTACGATAAGTTTTCTGCATAGCAGTATTTACTAGTCTAACAGTTTTTTAATATTACACTAGTATTACAAACTCTGCATTTTCTTCTCAATATCTAATATAACAGAGCCTCCACCGACTCCTAATATACACGATCTATCTTTAATAACTTCAATGAATGTCCAAGTACCTGTTTTTTTATTAATTAATAAAACAAATTTACTATTTTCACCTTGTCCACCCCACATTGGTCTTTCTATAAATTCACCATTAACCAATTCGTTGAACAGCGTTGTGGTATCATCACAAATAACATTCTTTTTTGCTTGGGTAGATTGTGCTATTGCTACAGTTATTAACAATGCAGTGAATAATAGGATGATTAATTTTTTCATTATACGCCTTGTTGTTGACCCATTAACTCTTTAGATCCCTGCATGGTTCGATCTTGATTACGAATTCCTGGTGTACTTGTATCCTGTACTGGTGGGGTTGCTGTTGGAGCAGAAGGTATAGGTGCTGCTACTGGTGTTTTATTTGGAGTTTGTTTGACCATGATTAATTCTGACCACAATGGTTCTTTTTCTATTAAGTTTCTTAAGTAAACACCATTTTCTTTATTTTCTTTCTTGGTTCTAATAGTTACCAAAGATTTACCACCTACTGTATCTTTAATAATAATTCTTGGTAAGTTTTCTACTACGGAATATTCTGCTGTTAAAATAACTTGTTTGTTAGTCAGTACACTATCAATACGTTCTGGATCAAATATAAAAGTTTCTTTATTTGTAAATTGTTTTACCTGTATGTTGGGGTTATCTCTACGTATCCAAAATTTTAAATAATCAACAAATATTGGCAAAAACTCTTTTGGGTTTAATTTTAAACTATTATTTAAATCTTGCGTTGCAGCACCATAAGCAATTTTCTGCATTTCTTCTATAGATGTTGCTGCTAAAAATTGTGGTCTAACTGATTCGATATTTGCCAAAGGTTGTTTATTGTCTACGGCAAATAATTTATTTGACAATATATCAAATCTTTCTTCAGGGGTTGCTTTCTTGGATTTTCTAGAATCACTTACTGCACCACCGCCAACTTGATGTACTTGTTTAGTAAGAGTTTTAAGACTATATCCTTTAAATTTCTTTTCTCTTTGGTTTTCAAAAGAAACATCAGTTTTGCTAGAATTTTGGTCTGTAACTCCGTCACCAATAACACGAGCAATATCATATAATTCATTGGTGGCGAATCGATGAGCATATTTAGAAGTTTCACTATTAGCATCTGAAATAACACTATCTATCATACCGCCCATATGTTTTATAGTTTCAATATTCTTAAAGTCATCCCATGTGTTAGGTGTTAATTTAATTGTAAGTTCAAATCTATCAGCAAGTTGTGTGTTTACTATTTCTGAAACATTTGGTAGAACAAGAGTCTGCCCATTTGATAATTGGTTGATAATGTTTATAATATCATCAATATCAATGTTTGCATCGGGTCGTTTAATTAAACGTGCAAAAGCAGCAGCAGCATGGTAACCTTCAATTAATTCCCCCCTGTTAATTTTAACTGTTGTAACTGGTTTACCTTTTGATAAATTTTTAATTTCATTACTTTTAAAAATAGATCCTGCCTTAATTGTTTTTGTTTCCCCATTAGTTGTGCCTGTTATAGTGTCGGATAACTTTGATATCTGTTGCCCAAGATTTGGATAGAAATCAATAATTGGGCCTTTTCCACTAGGTTGCAATGGAAGATTTATTTGTGTTTCAGAGGCCAGTAGAGTATTAATGGGTTCTATGTATTTTGTGCTATCGACATTATTTTCGGATAAAAATTCTCTTGCTCTCATGCTCCGCTCCAAGTTGCGTATAGGCCAGAATTAAAGTCTGTGTCACCGTATATCTTACTCATTTTAGTTTTAACATGTGCTTCTAATTCTTTGCCAGTTGCGTTAGGTGTTACATCAAAGGCAAAAAACATTTCATTATCTCGGCTACGGCCAATATAATCGCCTCCTAGTTGACCCATGATTGTATCAATATTTTTATCAGAGTTTTTGCTTTGTACGGCGCCGCCACCTGATAGGTCGTAACGTGCAACCCCAACATACCCTTTCATCTTAACACCGGGTATACTGGCAAGGCTAACCCAATTTCTGCGTCCGCCAGGAGTTTGAGTATTACCTGCAACTAATGGCAGTTTCATGATAGTTAATACAATACCATATAGTGCCTTGGCAATGCCTTGACCACGATAGTCTTCGTCAACTGTAATGGTGCTAACTCTTACTGCATTCCGTAATGGAAATTGGCTTGATTGTTGTTGGCTCGCAGGCGCGATGGAAAGTTTACCGACTAATTGTCCGGGGGTGTTTGTGGCTCGCTTATTGGCATACTCCCAATATTGAACTCTCTCTTTATAATCCTCGTCAGATTCTTGAGGTTCTTTAGCCGGCGGTGTAGTTGCATTGATAAAATCTGGCCCCTTAGGATCCCAAATTTCTATATTTGTACCGTATTGCCCTGGGCCTATAGAGTATACAAATCCACTGCCGCCTGGTAACTTCTGTATAGAATCAGGTTTAAATTTTGTGGGAACATATAATGAACTCTTGCCGCCACGATATTCACCGGCGGGAAGAGTTTCAATACCTTCGTTAAATTCACTTAGTCTCATCAAGTATTTATAACACTTCTGGGAACAATACTTCGCTGACAAAACGCTTCATTTTAGATTCTTCTACACCCATGCGAATCATACTTTTAATTACATGGGGATTCTGCTTTTGATAGCGACAATACCGATTTTGTGCCATATGGAAATCTGCTGCATCTTGTTGAGTATTTCCAACATTTTCTAGGTAATAGTCTAATGTTCTAGTGGCTAATCCGCATAAATTGTCTAATTCTTCGCCTATTCTCACATTACCTGCGGCAACCATAGCAGGGCTGAATATACTACTTGCCCACTCAGGAAGATCCCTGGGCTTTTGCCAGTTGTAATGTAGTGTTTCATTAGAAAACCAACGCATCATAGGATGGTCGGGATCACCGGCAGAACTGAAATCACAGAATGCTCCGGTAATTTTATTTGCGCCACATACTGCATCAAATCCAAAGATAGGGCTAGGATCGTTGAAATGTGGAAATACTGTACAATGTAAAATGTATATATTGTGACTTTCTCTATTGTCCACAATTTCTACGTGTGCTCTACGATATCTCGGAGCCGACCATAATTGATTATGCCACTTGTAGTCATCTACCGTAGTACTTTTTATTGGTTCTCCTGTAGCATCAAATTTAGATTCAAGGTGTTTGGCCAATGCTTCTATTTTATCCCACACTAAACTCATCACTGACCTCCTATCTTTGGAAACAAACAATCCTGGATAAACACACGGACATCTTCTTCGTCTAACCCTAAACTGGCCATGACTTTTGGAGTATGTGGATTGCTTCGTTGATT
>ENA-OSIY01001717-OSIY01001717.1-marine-metagenome-genome-assembly--contig:-NODE-1717-length-11617-cov-4.795061_pt1 | contig 11617 bp, 23 predicted proteins | sample MGYA00237884_ERZ534233 | MGnify/ENA primary metagenome ERZ534233 (study PRJEB26412, sample SAMN06343840) | marine metagenome | isolation source: estuarine water | place: USA: Columbia River Estuary... | reverse complement strand
AGAAGACGGCATACGAGATTTCTGCCTGTCTCGTGGGCTCGGAGATGTGTATAAGAGACAGATATAAAGGTATAATTGTAATACGCTCGCCCTCTACGAGGGCTCGCTTCATCCCTGAATATATACGCCATATATATGCGCCATGTCATACAAACCCATGGCTCTGCCTTGTCATACATTCATCCCCTGAAGCGCACCGAAGGTGCGCGGACTAACCAAATAAAATCGTATAAAGATATACACATTATATCCCCATATGTAATACACGGGGCGTCCCAGTAAAGTCATACAATTACTGGGATGAAGCGGCGCATCGCGCCGCGTAGTAAAATATAATTGTAATACGTGTATACAAAAATTACTGGGATGGGGCGGGGTAAATTTACTGGGATTGTATTACGCTCGGCTCCGCCTCGCTTCAGGTTTTGCCAGAGAAGTTTAGGGATGTTTACTGGCAATCAATTTGTCTGGCAAATAAAAAACCCCCGTCTTACGACGAGGGCTTCTTCCACACTGAAGTGGTGGTTCCAGTAGGAAATTAAGCTGTCTTTAACAATTGGTTGCGGTAGCTGATAGCGTTTCTCTTAGAACCGAAATTCTTAGATACACGGCTGCCATCTAAAGTCATACGCACGCGATATGATGAACCATCATAGTATACGTTTGTAGATACAGGCACATAAATTGTCTTTGGTGTTTTGCGACGAGCGGTTTTGTTAGTTGTTTTCTTTGTCATTTTACTGATTTTTAAGATGATTATTTATTTCTTTAATAAAATATATCATTTAAATTCCGTAAAAAAAAATAGTGGGCAAATTATTTTGTAATATCCCTGCCCGAGTAAGAAAACCTGCAGCCCCGCAGGGGCGCTTACTCCTGTCTTACATAGCCCGACGTGGGTTCCCCGTCATCGTCAATGCTGTTCCAATACTCTTCGAACTCAGCTTGGCTGCAGTAGCGGGTGCCGTACTTCTCATACATGTACCTATGATAATACGGGAGCATACGTTGGCTCGTCATCATATAACCTATGATGTAGTCGAACCAAAAGAGATAGATGTTTACTAGTTTCTTTAGGGCTTTATTCATATGGGGTTAATTTTCGTGTGTGTCTTCTAAGTTGAAGTCGTCATACAGCTGGTGGAGGACATTCTTTTCCCCCTGCATTTCATGACACTGGTTGTGGAGATTCCTCCGTTCGTCTTGAGTGACGGACATACCAAGGTCTATCAGGTTTTCAAACTCCTGTACCTTGGCTGACAGGTTCTCGAGTCTCTCAAGAACCCATCTCCTTAGGTTTTCTTTTTCCATCTATGTAAGGGGATTACTTTCTCTTGTCAATAATATCGTTCCACAGGGTGTAGTGCCCACGAATGGAGGTTGACTCCTTCACAGCAGCATCCAACGTTAATCCTGTTTTATATGCACGGTAGTTTATACCATCCATTGAAACCTGGACTTCGTGTTTACCTGCCTCAGATAATTGAATCCTAGTCTTTACCGCAGCTTGGGCTGCACTGATTCTTTTTCTCATGTTTGTTTTTTATAGTTACTAATCAGAAGCGTGAGATGCTTCTCTTGTATTACGCCCCAAAGATAAGGGGAATACGCCTTCGTATTACACATAATTTAATATCTTGTACTTCTTCGCCGTTACGATATCTAAGATGTGGGCTACGGACATTATATCCTCCACATCTATTGTTGACACCACTTCAAACTCCGCGTCATACGCATCCACTCCACCCAAGAACTCAAAAGACTTCAGTGTCTTGCAAATATATGGAACTTTGATATGTCCAACCTCACCATCACCCTCCCATACGGACTGGTAGATTACAATTGGTTCATCGAACTCAATCAGAATTCCTTTACAAGGGAGGGCATCCTTTATCTTATTTGATAATATAACATGTAGCTCAGCTACTTTGTTCACGTAGTGATTAGTCATTGTATTACACTTTAGGGTTTAAAGATACGGAGATTATTTGGTTCCGCCAAAATTAATTTTTACTTCCTGCAGCTGAAGCTCATTCTCCGCGATTTCTAAATCCATTGCCTCCTGAAGCTTGGCTGCAGCATCCGCCTGAAATGTCTTGTTCTTGGCGATATCCTTCACTGTCTTCCCGTACGCACCAGAAAATCCAACCAGCACCCTGATGTCCTTGGTGGAGGTATTGGTTCTATAGAAGCTCACGCGGGCGTAGATGTACTCCCTTAAGATGCTAAGCTTGATATCCTTTGGATTTAGATTCTCACGTACGCGCTTCTGCAGTATAAGCTGCTCAAGGTCCGCTAAGACTCTATACTGATCCTTCTGAGAATCAATCAGCTGCTTATAGCTCGCTGTGATAGCCTTTAAAGATTTGGACGACTTCAGGTTCTTCCCGCTGTTGATAAACTCATCATACTTACTGATATGACTTGCACTTCCCACGATGTCGACGAATACTCCGCCGATTGTTTTGTTCACTCTTCCCATTGTTTTATTTTAAAATTTAAATTGAAATTTAGCTTTGCTCATATCGAAATGATGTCTCTCTGGTTTTGAAATCTGCTTGGGCAGCCTGCTGCCAATCTTCATCTCGTGAAACCACTTAATGAATTTCTGATCTGCGAACGTTTCTCCTCGCTGTGTTTCGATTTGTATGAGCTTCTCATACTCGGTGTTGTTACTTTGCTGCATCTTGTTTTATTTGGTTATATAATTCTTCCACTTCCATAACGACTTCTTCGTTGATGAATGGAATGATTTCCTCTATGAATTGAATCGCTCCTACATCAGGTTTCCGATCTACATATGTCTCGATGGTAGACTCCAAGCGGCTCCAAAATAAATCCCTGTCCAACTTGTATTGTCCTCTGAGGTAGTCATCACTCGTCCCTACTGATCCGTCGTAACGCTCCTCTTCTATTATCTCACCATTATCGTACTCAACCCTGCCCACTATGGCGTTACCTGGTTCATCGTACTGTATGGATACACCTACGCCGTATTTCTTGGACAGCATCTGGCAGAACCTGTCGCAAGGACCCCACGCCGTCATAGGGGCTATGATAATTTCCTCCTCTGTAATACTGTGGAGGTTGGCTTGTTCAATACTATAATCCCATTTGGTTCCGTAGAAAGTACTCTGCGGATGCAGCAGGAAATCATTTTCATTTACAATCCTATCATATTCCTCGTCACGTGGACATAAGGAATTCATAACCAGGTTATCAGGATAAGGATAGTCACGTAATACATCATCCAACGTAGATGTTCCACTGGTGAGAATATCTTCCCTGAGTGTATCAATCACCTGTATTACACGTTCAGACTCTGTGAAGTATTTGTATATGGGAGCCATATTCTCTTTCTCACCATATATGATAATATAGTTGTCGCACCAATTTGGCATAGTTATAAGTTTTAAAGATACAAAGATAAGGGGAATATTATTATATTCCAAATAATATCCCCTTTATATATTTTTACCAAGATGCGTGGTAATAGAAATCACCACCTGGCTCTGCTAATAAACTTTCTACCAGCTCGATTGTTTTCCCTACCTGTTCTAAATAGTATTCACCATATTCAGTTCCACCAAAGAAGAAACCAGACGCTGATGGTAACAGCTCTTCCGCTACCGATGTGTCTGAAAAGACTTCAATGTCTTCCATAATGTCACCATTCGCACCCCAACCAGCTTTAACCGATAAGGTTTTCTTTGGTGATAATAGTAAAGAGCTTTGGACTTTATGAAGGACTTCGTATAGCTCTTCCATTTTAGTCTCTGATACATAGACATCCTTACAATCATCTACACCCTCTGCACATTCATTTATAAACCAATTATGTAAGGCGTTGAACTTTCGCCAATAACCTACCTGCTCTGTGACATAACAGATCAGTTTTGGATCAATCGCTTTATAAGCTTTTCCGCCACGTTTAACTGTTACCTTAAATTGATCTTCAGGCTTATTGTGCTTCCACTGCTGAACATATGTTTTCTTATACAAATACATATCTAATCCCATAAAAAATAGATTTAATTTTGTGAGTAATGAATTGAACCTTCTAAAACCTTAACGACATTGTCAGTGATGATAATCTTACCGATATCTTCCCTGCTTTCACCTCTCCATAGTACTTCTCCGTTTAATTTATAACCCCACGGTTCGAAAAAGTTGGTGATGTAATACTGTATCCACTCGACATAATTGTAGAACTTCTCCGAACCATCCCATATGATGGTATCGTTATTTTCCACATTCCATTGACACCATAAACCTGGTTGAGTACTTGGTGCGTGGTTGTAATCGGTGATGCTGTCATCGCCATCTTGTCCTGCAAAACCTGCACCGCCGACAAAGAACTCACCTTCGGTACCGTAGTTACCATTTAAACCGTGTTCACCTTTAAATAACTCTTTTAATTTTTCTACATCTCGTTTCATTCTACGAGTGTCTGCGAATTTGTTTACATAAATCGCTTGTTCATCTGTAAGTGGTTTGTCTAATTTAAACTCGCCACTGAAATCGGTTGTGTAACCCATTTTTTTAAAATTTAATTGTTAAAGAATAGAAAGCAAATATACAACTTATATCATTACAATAATCAAATCATCCAAATATTTTTTTATTTTTTTATTACTGGGATAGATTACCACAGGGAATAAAACTTACTGGGATGTGCAGCCCCTGTAATACGCCCAGTAAACTTCCTGAATTCTGCACAATTATTACTGGGATGGCGGCGGGAAAATAAAACAGGAACATTGCTGTTCCCATTCTATAAATCAAAAACCACTATTTTTCTTCTGGATATAACTTGGCGTACTTAATATATTCGTAGATGTCCATCAGGGTATCTAAGCTCAAAGTGTTCTCGGTGAATTCCTCCACCTCCGATTCTTCTGTATCGACAGCACTCACCATTAACAAACCTCCGTCACTTAAATACATTTCTGTAATCGCGTAGTTAATATAGTGACTCCACTTATTAATTCGGAATGTCTGTGGTAAATCAAAGTTGCTGTCGTGCCACTCGTCGCTTCCAATCTCACCAGTGTAGAACTTCATATTACCAATCGCCACCAGCTCAGCCATAATTTCCTTACGGATCTGTCTTAGGATTTCGTTATAATCTTTCATTACTGATTTGTTGAGGTTGCAAAATATAAAACAGTTGCGGACTCGCTGTCATACGGTATGTTTAATTGTTCGCAGACATCCTCCCATACGGTATTGTTTTCAAAGTCCGTTGGAAATAGATTTAAATAAGCACCCTGCGGAATAATATTAGCCCATTTTAAATCCTGTAATTGCTTAATCTGTGCGTTATTTATAAACTTCTTTGATGGTATCTGTGTCATAGTATTAAAGTTGAGCTTTCCAAAAATCTAAATCAATATCTTCGTCAATTAAATAATCGATAAAGAAGCCAACAACTTTCTCATCATCATCAGCTAATACATATAAGTCATACGAACCATCACCAATTCCACTTGAAGATACAACGCCGTAACCATACGCACCCCAACTATCATCACTCAAAGTTTTATCAGCCATATGTGCATACCACTTATCGCCGTCTTCCTTACCACTATATTCAAACTTTGGTTTAATCTTAAAGATACTATCATTGCGGTAACTATCTTTACTGAATATACCACATTGTCCGCTATCAACGCCGACTGTTCCTCCGTGTTCTGTCCATTGTAAATATGATTTAATATCCGCGTGTTCTTGGTGAATAAGACATAGGGCTGAAATTCTTTCACCCCATCCACCGCAATCACCTTTTAAGACAAACGGAATGTAATCACCCTCCTTAACATCCTTAACAATAACTTGGCACCAGGTTGGTATCGTGTAGCAGGGATCTGAAACCACAACTTCATTACCTAACTTAACGATTGTTTTAATTCTTTTTTTCGTTTTCATAACTAATTTTTTTTGATTAGAGAACAAAGGTATACAACTTATTTTATTATACCAAATATTTTTTTAAATTTTATTTACTGGGATATGCTGTGCTGTATTACACCCAGTAATATTTTAAATTTACTGGGATGGACAGCTCAATGAAAAACCCCTGTCTTACGACAGGGGCTGTTCTCTATCCTTCAACCAAATCAAAAACTACTTCCTTATAGTTTAACGGCTTAACCGCTTCAACGCTTATCACATCTCGAGCCCACGAACCGATTAGATCGTGCTCACCTCTAAAATCCCCGCCACCTCTACCGTTACCCTCACAGGTTAATAATGGTAAGGGGTGAATCTTGGCACCCTTCCAATCAGGAATAGATTTAATTTTAGTTTTATTAACAAACAGTTTTTTACTGTGATTAATAAGGTACTTATACGACTTATCAACTACTCCCGCAGGTGGAACAAATTTAGTATTATCGTCTGCTTTGTCATACAGATTGACATCTCCTTCGTCATTGTCCGCATAATCACCAGCCCAAACTATTTTTGTTTTGTACCAGCTTCCGTGCGGCGTTAACTGTCTTTCAATGGCACCTACAAATGTATTTTTAATGTAGCTGTGTTCCATTAGCTTAAGCCCGTTATTATAGTCGTGCGAATATACCCAGGCTTTAATTGTCTTAGCGTCTTCCTGCAATATGCAGGGCTTGTAATACTGTCCCATATAGATTTAAATTTAGTTTGATTAATTATTTAACATCTTGATAAGTGATTCGAGAAATTTTGTAATTCCAACCTTCAAGGTAAGCAAATAGATTTTCGTCACTTTCGATAATTTCCATCAGTGAAAAATCTTGTGCAGCATCTACATAACCTACTTCCATCCATTTGTGCCAAATAGTTTCAACCGTGTAAAATCTTAATGCTTTTAATGTGAGATACATAGTTGGTTCGGTTTGATCATCTCCATCTTCCAACTTGTAAATAATTGACTTAACTAATTCGGTTTTGTCAATTTGTACTTTTGTACTTGCGATTTCTTTTTTCATTTTTTTTTGATTTTTGATTAGTGAACAAAGATATAAACTTTATATTTAAATAACAAATTTATTTTTGGTTAATTTATTTCGTACACGCTTAAACTTAAGCCCTACAATAATATCCTTATCATCTCGATATCGCATATCGTATTTATCGCCGTCAATAACTTTACGCCCCCAAAATTCAGTAGGTACTTTGTTAAACACAACCGCCACGCGTATATTATTTTCTAACATATGTATACACTCATTATAATTGTGTCCGCTAAAACTAAAAGTAAGATCGTAATTGTCATACTTGGTTAACAACTTACTTCTGATTGCAACCTTTGTATAATCGTAAAATTGAACCGCAGGAAATAATTGTAAAATATTAATTGATTTTTTGCCCTGCTTAACATAAAACATTTCAGGGCTTATGTCTGATGTATTATTAAGGCGTACGCTAAAACTATAATTTAGTCGCATAGCTTTAATGTGAGCCGTTGTAATTTCATCAATCATCCACGCCATAAAGAACTCACGCTCTTCGAAAAACAATTTAGTTTTAGCGATACGCGACTTATTAATTTTATCATCGTTCATGTTCATGGTGTTCATCCCTGATTCATTCAGGCACAACCTTGTACATTCAGCCGTACGCTTGGGGCAAACTTCGTACCCACTCATTTTTGCAGGGGCTAAATATAAGCTGTAAGTAAGCTCATTAAAATTGAAAGCCTTCTGATGCTTTGTAGTTAAATTGACAGAACCTAAATAGCCGATTCCTGTTTGACGCTTCGCGTCTGCTTTGTTTTTGTAAATCATTGTATGTGGTTTAGAATGCAAATATACAATTTATATTTTGATATAAACAAATTTATTTTAAAGATTTATTTACTGGGATAAAAATATATTACTGGGATGCCCGTACTGTATTACGCCCAGTAACATTTTAAATTTACTGGGATAGGACTAATAAAATAAAGGAGTTACCCTTTATTTGTCATACGCCAATATTCTATTTTCAATACCTTCATAAACGAGCTGACTAATTGAATCATCATCCATAACATAATTTAATATGTCATCCATATCATTATCCGATAACTCTATCTGATTGTCTTCGGCTAATTCTATTCTATTTTCGTTGATGTCATCTAATCTCATTTGCACATCTTCACGACCATACAGTAACTGTGTTACGAAGCCCCTGTTTCTTAATTCCTGTATTAAATCTTGTGTGTCAAGATTTGATAAATCTGCAAAGCTCTTATTCATATATTTCTTTTAATTGTGATACATTATACTTACCATCTTCCAATTCATCCAAGATCCAAGCCAGCTCATACGGATTTAACTCATCTAAATTAATTTCCATCTGTTCTTTGGCGATAACGAAACCATCATTGGTTAGAAACTGTACAACAATAAGCTCAACCCCTAAATCATAATCGGTTTCGTAATTAGTTACATCAACTTGAACAGTGAATAAGTTTTTAAATTCAATCTGTTCTAACTGTTTGGACTTCATTAAGTCCTTGATTTCATTAATGATATCAGCTCTTAACTCCGATACCCTTTGTGCGTTCCTTCTCATATAGATTAGTTTTAATGATTACCAAATTTCAAAGCCACCACTTGTTCTTAAAAATGTAATAAACTCCTTAATGTGTCCGAGTGTAATACTGTGGGCTGACATCAACAGTCTTCCTTTCTCATCAACAACGCTACCATACAATACTCTACCCTTTGGATACTCCTTGTTTATTTTACTTCTACCGTCAGTAGCGATAAATTGATTTGTTTTAGTATCTACCCAACTACCTAAACATACGCTCATAATATCATCATCATCTTTTAAATCATCACAAGCCTGTAATACAGCTTCCAAAGCATCAGCCAATTTAAAACAGTCTGCATCAGTTTTTAAACCGGCACCATCATTTGTGTCCCAGTAATTAAAATCGATATTCAATTTGTAATGCTCATCAGCATACATACACAGAAAATTAAGTGGACGCCAACTCCAACAGTTAGCCCTAAAATATTCCCCTGTTACCGTGATTGGGTTAATACCCGAAATGTCCATTCCCATAAAATTAATTTTTGATTAGAGTGTAAAGATATAAAGTTTATATTAATTTTCCAAATTTGTTTTATTTGTATAAAATTCATCCATCCCCTTAGCTTCATCATCAGCATAATATATTTCAGCAGTTGAGAAGCCTCCATTTTCTTCAACTGTCATAACCTCTTGACAGCAATCAACTTCTTCCCAAGGAATTTCACCTAAATCACCATCCTTAAATTTCAGTATGGCTAACTTCTTCGCTTCTTCAATCGTTTCAGCTTCTACTTCGAATTCAGTTCTCATCCAAGTAGTTACTTTTTGATCTAAAAAGAAATCAAATTTTTTCATATAGATTTATTAATAGTTTCCAAATATGTTAATGCAGTTTCCTTTGAGCCGTGTATAGCGTACCTGTTCATTTCTTTCCCCCTGTACGGTTTGAGTGTCTGCTTATCCAATACCTTACCATCCTCATTCACTATATAATAGTAGGTTGCACACGCAGGCATCCCACTCGGTAAACTTTTACCTCTATATGGGATGTATTGATTACTTCTTAATTCATACTTTGCCATTGAAATAGTTTTTTGATTAGAACACAAATATACAACTTATACCATTACATCCAAATTTATTTTAAAAATAGTTTTACTGGGATGATATACTCACAAAAAAAAGAGAGCGTATTACTACGCCCTCCCATCTAATCCACACATATTACTAACCCAGTAAAATTATTAACACCCTCATAGAGCAAATGTAGATAACTTTTTTCAAATAACAAAATTATCCACATTTTTTTTCATCCCAGTAATATCCCTATCCCAGTAATACAGAAGTACAGACAAAAAAATATCCCCGATTTCTCGGGGATATAAAACACAAAATCAATATGAACCACAAATTAAACTAACTCTACTAATTTGGTGAATATTTCACGCTCTCTATTTCCGACACCTCCGAACATTTTAGTTTCGGTATTATCACCTTTAGAGTAAGAGTGTGTAGTGTACTTCGTTACACCACTAAATAAACCCCACATATTATCACCTTTCTGATTAATCTCGCCGTTTAAGTCCACATAGAACTTACTTAACTTATTGCGAGTAACCGAAGCCAATTTATCCCAATCTTGTTTTAAATTGACAGCCTTGTCAATGTTAAACAAATCGTGTATGACACGCTCTTTAATAGCTTCGTCAAATCGCGTTTCGCTTAATCTTTGAATGTCAGCAAATATTTTTTGCTCCTCCGCAAGTACATTCTGCAAACCAAAGCAAATCTCATCTACTTTGATACCCATATTTTTGGTATGGCGTACCTTTGAATTCATTTGCTTGAACGCTGCAAAAAAGGAATTCGTGCAACTGATAGTTACATTCGTAGGACCGAACGCCAACGAAGTAGAACCATCAAACGAATTGATACCTGTTAAGTAACCTTCAACCCTGTCGCCGTTTAAACTTAAACTACCCGATTTCAGTTGAGTATAAACCTTCTCGCCGTTCCCGAATGAACCCGAACGCTCAATGTTTAAACTCATTTGATTAGATACTTTAGATAACAGCTCGTGCATTTCAGAATTTTGATAGGGCTGATAATCTTTGCCCATTACTGACAATACTTGATTCGTGTCTTCACGAACGATGGCTTGCTTGTTTTCTACAAGGATACCTGATTCAGTACGAATTGACTCTTTTCGTACACTCCATTTTAAGTCATCTGATTTTGAAAATAACATAGTATATGTTTTTTGATTAGAGAACAAAGATAAATCTATTTTTCATATAAAAAAATAAATCGCATACTAAATTTAAATTTATTTTGAAATACTTTTACTGGGATGGAATGTTATTTTATTTTACTGGGATAACTTGTTGATAACCAGTGCTCACCCAGTAAACAAAAACATTACTGGGGTGGGACAATTAAAAAAAATTATTTGGTGAGCGTTAATGTTAAATGTCTTTTAAGCGGCTTTGCAATGAACTCACCACAAACTCTATCGTAATACAAATCAACATCAAGGGTGAGTGTTCTGTTAATCTGTTTGTACTGAAACCATGGCGCATAACTAAAACTTTTATTATTAGCCGTATATTGTATCCCAAGACTATCTGTCGGCTTATGTCTTAATATAAACTCACCAACCACAATATCTTTATCCTTCACCACAAGACTATTACTATCTATATACCACTTGTATTGTATGACATATAGATTAGAATCATTCTGTTTAAAGTAATTGATAGCATCAATGTCAGCTATACCACTTGTATTGGATACTATCTTTGAATCAATATTAGTTATTGTCCAAGTTCCATTAAAGGGTATCACAGCAGCATCCTTCGTACAGAAAGCTGTCGCTGTAATACCCACTAACAATATTAATTTACTTATTACTTTCATACCTGATATTATCTTGTTCTAATGTATCGTTATAACTATTCGTTTCAATTAAGCGATTAATAAAACTTCTACCATCTATTAAACAATCTTCACTATTGTAATACCCGTAGCCGTCTTCCAACATACAACCATCTTTATCAATTACTTTGAATCCATATATATCACCATTGATATATTGAGAATACATCTCAACTTC
>ENA-OSIY01001716-OSIY01001716.1-marine-metagenome-genome-assembly--contig:-NODE-1716-length-11622-cov-12.224859_pt1 | contig 11622 bp, 2 predicted proteins | sample MGYA00237884_ERZ534233 | MGnify/ENA primary metagenome ERZ534233 (study PRJEB26412, sample SAMN06343840) | marine metagenome | isolation source: estuarine water | place: USA: Columbia River Estuary... | reverse complement strand
CCATCACGTTCTCTTACTGTATAACATTGGCCCGTTGCTAAGTCGCAAACTTCTTTTGTTCCGTCGTTATTATCTTTCTCAGAATAATTAATTTTTTTTCCAAGATAATTACTGATTGCTGTATTAATGTCCATAATATTCTTTCTATATAAATATGTTGTTATGTTATAAAGTGAAAGATGGACCCAATACGGTTGTCTCTACACCATTAACTTTGTATTTTAATTTAAGTCTAAATGTACCTATAGAATTAACAGTACATTTATATGTGTATTTAGTATCAGAACCTTCTGTGAATGTTGCAGATACAGTTGTGTTATTCATATCTACAACACTTTGACTCACTAAGTCTTGAGGGTTATATGTTGGAACATTGAATTGAAACGACTTCCATCCTCCTCCTGATTTAACTACATTATAGTATTGTGGTCCTGTTCCTTGTAAGTTAACTCCCTCACCTAAGAAAGTAATTGACGCAACTTTAGTTTCTGATACAATAACAGGGTCTCCAACTTTTTTAGTTGTTTGGAACGCATTGAAATTATAACTTAACGAAACATCTTGTGGGTTAATTGTTTTATCCACAGGTCTGGCGTATAAATTAATTTCAACATAAGCTTTAAGGTCTCTTTCACTATAAGAACTTAACCCTAAATCATCAATAATATCTTGTTTAGTGATAGAGAATTCTTGTTGGTCGGCACTTACGTATCCTGATAATCTACCACCACCACCATAAGATACCGATATAGTGTCTTCTATATAGGTATTATTTGGACCAGGTTTTAGACTAACTATTCTATCGTTGTAACTTGGTACTGTATCAATTCTCCATGCCCCTGCGGCAGGATTAACTCGAACCGTTAATGTATCTGTACTACCATTTGATGTCTTAGTATTAACCGTTTCAATAAGTGTTATTGGCTTCTTATCTTGTGGGTTAGGGTTTGTTCCCGTTAAATTATTTGGACTTGATGTTGATGATGCCGTTTGTGTTACAGTTGTATCTATAGACCCTCCTGGAGTTAAACTAGCGACACCATTTAACGCAGGGTTATAATTGAATAACGTAGACCCTGTAAATGAACCATGGTCAGTTTTAACCTCAATTCTTCCATTAAGATTAACTTCACCTGTGAATACTTTAGGTACTATGAAACGTATCATACTATCACTAAACACAGTAACATCTTTCTTAGGTACCACAACACCCACAATTTTAACCTCACTTGTAGTTGATAAGTTACTACCGTTAACCTGTACAATAGTACCAGTATAACCCGCAGTTGGTGTAAATGATTTAAGCGCTGGTGGTGGACAAGTTAAATCTAATGCCGATGTTCCACTTGTTCCTGATGTACCGCTAGTTCCTGAAGTTCCACTTGTTCCTGATGTTCCACTTGTACCTTTTATTTCAGTTACTTTAATAGTTGCTTTTAAGTCTTTTGAGTTATCAAGACTTGATAGTCCAACTTTAACTGCCGAATTTATTGCCTCATATAAGGTATCTTTAGTTTGTTTGAATTCTGATGTATGAGAATCATAATATTCCGAAGATATGTTAGAGTCTGGCCAATAACAAACATAGTATTTCGCTAAACCAATTTCTAATATTTGAGGTACTCTTTCTCTTAATCTATTTGACATAAATCTCACGTAGTTTCCAATAGTTGCGAAATGTACTATTGGTAAAGACTGTGATGATGATGCGTTTGATTTAGATTTAATACAACTGTATTTCTTTTCCAAAGTAGTATTAAGACCACCCCAATCTGTATTTAACGAAATTGTTGCCAAGTTATTATTCCAACTATTAAACGCACCTAATCCACTTGTAGAACTTTTTTGGAAACTTCTCATATACGATAAACAATATATGATTATCTGTAATTCTTTATTGTTAGGGATTTCAGTAAGTAACGCATCAGCAAGTTGTTTTGGTGTAAACTCGGTTAACGTTGCCGCAACCCCGTCTCCAAATCCAGCATCCGCAAAAGTTTTAAGTACATTACTCTTACACGCATTTGGTGTATCAAGAGTATTGTCGGCTTTTTGAGGTAATGTATTACTTTTAACGGTGTTAGTTGTTCCTGAAACTGTAACACTATCTTTATTAATTTTAAGAAGTTCTTCTAATTTAGTTATAAGGTTTTGGTTGATACTCTGTAAGAAACTATCAATCGCTGGTAAGTCAAATACACCTTGTCTAACACCTGTAAATGTTGTTTGGAAGTTACCCGCTTGAATTGAATGTTGAACATCCTGAATCATATACGGTCCATTAAACATTGGTACGTGTCTAAGGTTGAAATACATTGTTGGTTGTATTAAAGCATTACCTAATGACACAACCGTACATTTATAACTTCTTTGTTTGTATAGGTTATATAAACTATTATTTTGAGTTGCAGTTTGTCTACCCGAAGCTTGGTCAACCATGTTCAACTGAGTATTAATCGACTCAGATGTTGCGGTACCATTATCTTGCGACACACTAAATGAAAAGAATATGTTTTGGTTTCTAATCCCGAGGTCTACAGTAAATCCAACACATTTGTTAGAAACCGCCCAATCTTTTTTACCTTGTTGGTTTTCTAATAGAGGATTTTCAGATGCTCTTCTCATTTCAAACCCGTCGTCTCTAAATTTAAAATTACCTTTTGGTAAGTCCAAATATTGAGACGGTTTACCCGCATAGAAACAAACCATTTTAGGCCCCGATTTTCTATAATCAACATCTAAATAAGTTCCCCATAAACTGTCGGCAAAATCTAATGAACCTTCGGCTTTTGGTATTGTTGTTCCATCAACATCTTGTACATTATAAAAATTAACATAAGCAGGTAAGTTCATCACATTAAAGTTATTCTTAATAAGAATACCACTAATGAACGTATAAACACTCATCGCTTGGTTCAATGATTTCTCATTAAACATATTTTTCAAGTCAAAGATATCAATCAATATTGTATCTCCAATGTTTCTTGACGCTCGGTCTAAGAACATTATGTCTTCAAATAAAGTTTTGTTGGTATAGTCACCGCCTGCAATCCACTTATCGTTTAATGCCTTGAATACTTCGTAGTTCTCAACTTTACTTTGTTCTCCCGTAATTGAACTTTGAATTGTTTGTTGAGGTACTTGTTGTTGTGATGGGAGGGCTTTGTTTAATCCAGTCAAAACCCCATTTAAGAAATTGTTCTGTAATTCAGTTTCAATTCCAAGGTATTGTATTATTTGATTTTTAAATTGTGAAACCGTAATTGTTGGTGATTTAACCTTTTGTGTTGCATACATCTTAATAATTTGAGCTAACAAAACAACATTCTGTTCAGTAAATTCAATATTGTTATCTACAAAGAAATTAGTAATGTATGAACCATTTGAGCTATATATAACATTTGGTATTGTTGAGAACCCTACTTCCGTTTCTAAAGCTAACCACGCTTTTGGGTTGGCTAATTTAGATTGAGTTAACGTAACTCCTCCTCCTATAGTTGGTAAACTACCTTTCACATATGGATTAAATGTTATTGGGTCGGTAACAACCGCTGGCCCATTAAAAGAAATATAAGAGTCAAAAATTCTTCGGTTATAGTTTGAAGGATTTCCGTACCTTAATATTACATCATATTCCATAAAGGATTTAATCCCTGTTTGGAACCCTTGGTATTGTTTATCAATAATACTTGTAAAATAATCCTTTTCACTAACCCCATCTGCTTGTGCAGGTACTATCATTAAAGTCTTAAATAATGATTGGAAGTTTCTAAAATTACTTGTGTTATTAACAGGGCTTTGTCCATAAGTAACCGTTTCATTACCATTTTCATTATCAGTAATTGGTTTACAAAAGTTCAAGAATTCTTGTTCAAAAGTATCTAATATTCTTTTTTCAAATACTGAGAATGTCTCTTCAATCTTAGAGTATACATTAGTATTTAAAAAATGAACAGGACTTTGAGTTTTACCTGTATTAATTAAAGTTAAATAAGACTCAGGGCTTGGATACGCGATTTGTGTATTGTCAAAATATCCATAGTTTGGTGCAGACCATAAACATCTTACGGAACCATTATATACACTACTATTTGAACTAAGTGATACTTTAGTACCAGGTGAGGTTGTCGCCCCTGTTAAACAAGAACCTACCGTTTGGTTAAACGGTGTCCCAAAAGATGGTACAACAAAATACTCAGCACTCTTTGTGTTATTTTTAGGATTACAATCAACATCCGCCTCAGGAGTTAAATCAGGTAATAATATTGACCAAGTATTTAATCTTAAATTTTTAGTTCCTTGTTTAGCACTGTTAATGTTTGATTCTAAAAAGTTATACATTTTCATACCACCATTCACACTATCTTGAATCTCAGTACTTGTATACCCACTATATAAATCATAACCATTATAAAACACGTTAAAGTCGTTAATTAACTTGGGATAGAACCCTACTTGCATATTAACGTCATCTGTTGTCTCACTTTGTAGTACAACATTTCTATCAACATCTCCATACTTGAAAGTGTATGGTGTTGTTGTTTGATTAGTTATTGGGTTATAGTTTGTTGTATAATTAAAATCTTTCCAAACACTGGTTAGGATATCAACACCACTTTCTTTTTGTTTCTTATATCTGTACCAAATAGAACCGTATTTTAAAATCCAAGCGTATGGTATTTTATGAATTGCACCAAACTTTTTGAATGTAGAGGCAATATAATCCAAGTCAGTTTGGACTTCATTTACAATACTTTTATTTTTTTCCCTTAAGGTTGCAAGAGGTAATGAATTAAGGAATAAATACGCTGCTTGGACGTACGGATAATTATCTTTTTTCTTAAAGTTATCGACACCATTTTGAATTGCATTGATAAAATAAGGCGTGTTTAACATTGAGGTAGTTGTTCTTGGTCCTAAGAACCCTGTTGGAGTAACCACGTCACAATACCCTTCTGTTGCAACAAAATTATCAGGTGTTCTTGTTATATAAAACGTTGACAACCCTGGAATTGTTCCTGCAAGCAACCCTGACCCTAAAGCCGCCGCTACAATACTTGGGTTTTTTGATTGTAAATATGAAAAATCTGTAACAGGTCTATTGGTTGTATAGTTGTTTACATCATTAAAATTGGCAATAATCTTTCTTGGTTCAAAAATTGTTAAACTTTTTTTAGTATCATAAACTTGATTACCCGTAGCACTTTGAGCTTGGTTCAAATTATTAATACACCAAGTCGCATCGGTATAAGGTAATGTATCAACAACCAACGGTTCATTAGAAGCATTAGTTATTAAAGCCCTAAGAGCATCTGATGATGTTGTTACTTGAGGTATCTTACCAATATCACTAGTTTTTAAAATACTGAATGAATTTTCAGTCAAACTTTTAATGTATGGTGTAACAAAAAAGTCTCTAATGTAATCTTGGTAGGACTTACCTGTCCCCATGTTTGAAATGTTATTTAAAAACGTTGGGTAGTTAGTCGCATTTAATCCGTAGTTTTTTAACTTGAATGTAATATATGGTGAACTAACCCCTAATCCATCTTTAACATTATTAACTTCTGTCTCAATATTAAGTTTAATTAAATCATTAATCTGATTTAAATTGGCTCTAACTAATCCCGAATAATGAGATGTTAAAAATTGTCTTTCCCATATCTCATAGAAAAACTTAACCTCTTCTTTATTGGCATAGGCTATACCCGCAGATGGAAACTCAATTGCATTTATGTTAATAACATTAGTATCTCTTTGGTTATCTAATGGTGGTGGAGCAATAGGATTTTGAAATTTTTGAGTAAGTCCTTTCATATACTCTTCCACAAATTCTACCTCAGGCCATTTGGAATAATTACCACCTTGCGTTCTATCAACTTCTGTTGGGTCTCCAATATATTTTAATTGGAATCTACCTTTCTTATCGTCAGGTGTTTCAACAAAATATTGAGGCCAAGGATAAACAGGAATCTGAGAATTCTCTGCGGCAGTATTTCCCAACAAAGAACCTTCACGATAAACCACATTGTCTCTCGTTTCACTACTAGGTGCGGATGATGGATTATCTAAAATGGCACTTTTTCTTACAGGGTCGTACTTCACATTCCAAGCATTGGTATGTACATCATCTAACAATCTAATAAACGCTTCCGCAGATGCCATGATAACCGCAATCATATTCCTAACTGTTGGTTTGAATCCAAGACCAACGTCTTTGTCTTCAATTTTTTTCAATAAGTCCGCAGTTATTTTTGATTCATATTCGGATAACTTTTTGTTTGCTTGTGTTTCTAAAGATGATATGGTTGAATCAAATCTTCCGTTACCTTCAAAAATAAAATATCTTTCTTTGTTTTCAGTATAACTTTTCTTACCGTTAGTGATTGTCTCGTTAATAGTTTTAGTAAATCCACCATATTGAGAAATAACCTTTTCAATCTGTTCTTTTGTAGGATTTGGAAACCCTGTTTGAGCAGTTGTGGTTGCAACCCAATCAATTTGTGATTCAGACATGTTGTCCTTTAAAATCATCTCATACTTAATTGGATTTGGAATTGGAGTTTTACCCGCCGTACCTACTGTAGGATTTGCAGCCAAAGCGTCGTTATATTTTTTAATATTTCCTTGTAATAAAGAAACCGCAGTATCTTTAGCTCCTTGGTCTAAGTTTTTAAAGGCATAAACTTTATCTCCACCAAATAAAATAAGTGGTTGTGGGTTCAAATATGTTCCAAACCAAGAACTGTTTGAAGGTCCTCTAACGTTTGTAAAATATTGTGTTAAAATTCCTTTATAGTTTCTAATGTTAGTTAAAGACTCCACATCTGTTTTAGGGAAGGAGTCCATAATTTGTTTTTCAAAATTATCTAACTTAACCATTAATTGGGCTAATGTTAATTCAGGTAAATCTGCAGGTATTAATCCTTTTGCTTTATATTCACTATAAACTTCAACTATTTTTTGATACCCTCTTTCAGTAACCAATTCAGTTACTACTGCATCACTACTATTTGGATTATTAGAACCAATAGCTGCCTGAGTTTTAGATTGTGATTCAGTTGATTTATTACTTTGTTGTGGTGTAACAGGTGTTGCACCAAAGTTAAATCTTTGAGAGTACATGTGTGGTGCCGCTAATAGATGTCCCATAGCAACCTCATTTAATATATTGAATTTGTATCCTTTAAATGTTAATCTAACTTGGTAGTTTCCACTAAAAGAGTTGAATGTTGCGTGGAATTTTTCCAAATTTAATTGATACCTAACCGCTTGCCCATAAAACCCTTTAAGTGTAAGATAGAATGGTGGGTATGGTAAATTAAAGAATGCAGAGTATGGAGAATTATTACCTAATTGGAATAAAGCTTTACCTTGTACATCTTCCAACTGCATTTCAACAGAAGGAATAAATGAAGTATTTGTTGTTATATTGATTTGAGTTATACCTAATAACCCATTATCCATAACATTTAATTCGTTGGCTACTGTGTTTAGAATATATGGTTTTGAACCTGCAGCTGTTTGTTGTCCAAGTTCTGCGGGTTGATTAGTACCATCAAACTTTGTAGTGTTTTGACCTGTTAACTCATCATAATAACCTGTCCCTAAGAAATTGTTCTTACTTGGTTTTAAGAAATTCATTTTAGCGACTGAAATGGTTCTTAATCCACTATCCTCAGGACTAATACCAACCGCTAATTTTGTTCTTGGCAATACTTCCGCCTCAAGGTTAGCATACATAACCAAATTTTCATGGTCAACTAGTCTTTCTCTAATATTTCCTAACGCGTCAATGGTTTTGTTAGGGTCAACCACAATAAGATTATTGTAATCAAACTCTACATAAACTCTACCACTGTTGTCTGGTCCTAAATTACCTACCATAATAATAAAAATGATTTTCTAACGCCGCTTTATAATCCTGTAGAGATGGTAGTAACGGGAACGGAATAATCAATATAGCACCGTCATATATGTTGTTTTCAAGACCACCGAACTGAGGATTTGCCTGAAGTATTAACCAACTAAAGTAAGGTGAATTATAATACTCTTGAGACACCTTATCTAACCTACTCTGAGCCACTTTATATATATAAGCCTTGTCTGTTGGTTTTTGAGGAATGGGCACGTAAGGAACAACGGTCTGTTCTCCGTTTATTAAAAAATCACTATATCGGTTCCAATATTGAAATGCCATTAATTTAATTTTGCTTTTGATGTGTATGCACCTGTCGCACCGTTTTCGTTATTCCAAGTGTTATTATTTGTGTTTGAGTTAGCTGTTGCACCCAAACCTTTAATCATATTTTCTTGTGCTTTCTTTTTATCATTACTCGCACCATTTTCAATAGTATAAGTAAGGACTCTTTCTTTCTTATCAAAAGGAGTATACTTTAAAAAGTCTTTTAATTTAGTTTTTTCTAAATTATCAATAAACGCCTTAGTTATATTGTTTTCTTCCGCAAACACTGGTTTGGCTTGGGTTATCCAATAAGCGTCAAACACAGCATCAATATTATCGGCCCCATCACCAATTAAGGATTTGTTACCCTGAACGTTACTTATTAACGCATCTTTAAATGTTTGATATTTTTTTTCATCTAAAACATCTTCAGATACTATCATATATTGTCTCTTAAAGGCATTATTATCAACAATCAATGTGTTTGTACTAAAAGGTAAGAATACATTCTCAACAGTAACTGCTTTAGAGATACCATTTGTTGCGGTTTCAAAAACTAATTTACCTGTATAGGTACCTTTACCGTAAGTAAAACTACTATCACCCCATATAACGGTATTAAATTCACCAATGTTTGTTTGAATTTTTTTAATATCATCTTGTAATTCTAAGAACGTGTCCGCGACTTTTGAATTTGTTGATACTTTATCCGTACCAGTTGTAACATACACCCTAACGTTTCCTGTCTTACCTTGGTATCCGTCAGTACCTTTATCCGTAACACCTTCAAATGTGATTAGATTAACTTTACCTAATGTTTGTAAGTAACCTTGTTCTGCGGTTGTTAACTCTTGTGTGATTTTAAATATTGCATTTTGAAACGAACTTCTTTTGTTCTTAACAAAATTAAAATAATTCTCTTTAACAGTACGAATCAATTTTGGAGAGAAATCTTTATTTTTTAAACTAATAAACTCTATGAATGGGTCACTACCATTATTAATATTTTTTTCAAAATCAGAGAATATTTCATCAAAACGTTTTTCAATACTGTTTGGTTTACCAAATAATACAACCGCAGGGTCGGCAACCGATAAATTACCTTGAGTGTATGAACGTTGTAACATCCATTGTTGACGAACCGCATTATTATATTGATTAACAGTTTCTTTAGTTTTATTAACAACTGTTGTAAAATATGTTTGAGTATCGTTAACGACTTGAACCATGAAATCTGAATAACTTAATGTACCTGTTTCTCCTTGGTCATTAATAACATTAGTTATAATAGTACCTACAGTTGAATTATTATTCTGTCCTGCGTTTGGAGTCGCCTGATTTAAAGTTGGAGGACTAAGTAATGAATCTTGTTTTAAGAATTCACTATCAAGTATTTTTAAGAAGTCTTCTTGAGCTGTAACATCCGACCTGTCATCATACATTTCAGTATTTGCATAATAATTGAATGTTAATGCGTTTTGTAACTTATCAACAGATTCTTTTAATCCACTACCTCCCACAAAGTTGAATGCCATTGTTACGTTAGCAATCATAGGTTGAATACCAATACCTTCAGGGTTGATATCTAATTGTTCGTATTGAAGAGATAATGAAGTTGGGATGATTTTTGTATTATAAAAATCTCCAATTCTTAACACTAACACAGGAGGTGCCCCAAACGCGGTGTTAATCGCATTATTGTATTCCAATGTTGGTTTACTTTGTGGCGTATTTTGTTTTACTGTAGGTATTGTATCACCAGGTCTCATACATTGTTGTAAGAATGTAAGACGAGAGTTTAATCCTTCAGGTGTTGTTGAATGGAAGGCTGGTTGGAAAAATTTCAACTTATCTTTTAAGTTGTCATAAACCATAGGAGTTTCCGCTTTGATTGTTTCAAAGTAATCACACTCCGACAATAAAGACCTTAACACTCTTTTAGTTACGTTATTTCTTTCTTTTCTAACTTGTTCTACAACAGGTACTTTAACAGTACTTGTTACAACGTTTCCAACCAAAACTTCTTGAGTTTCAGGTACTGGAGTTGGTACTGGCGCAGTTAGTGTCCCTGTAATTGAAGCGATATACGCTCTTCTACAAGCCATTGCTGTTGTTGTAAAAATCTCTTTAGAATCTGCCTTCGTATCACCACCTGACGCACTTGGGTCATTGTCCGTACAACTAACCGTTTTTCCGTCAATATATACGCCCTTTTCACTATCAAATTGTTGTACTTGAGCATTTTCGCCTGCTGCGGTTCCTGGTTTAAGAATTAGTCTTTGGGCCGTAATATATTTTTTAAGTAATTCTGTTTCATTGAAAAACTTAATTATTGATTCAATTCTTCTTTTAGATAACTCCACATTATACGCCTTTGTTGCTGGCGCAGAACAACTTGAATCAATCACCATTGTAATGTTACCTGTAGGATATTGAGTTAATTGTTTATCTAACTCAACAGTCAATTCTTTTAAAGTGTTATAATTTGGTGTTACCACCGCACTAAAGAATGTACCTACCGTAGCTCCTCCCTTATTTTTATACAATTGAATATTTGCGGGGGCGGTATATCTGGTATATTCTGTACTATAGTTAGGGGATGTGTTTGGTTTAGGGTAATCATTACCAAAATAACCACCTTTCTGAACATACTTTTTAAAGAAATCTTCAGAGTTTAAAGTTGATTGTGAGGTAGTGGTTGCACCCGCAGTTGGGGCCTTGTCACCCGATTGAATTGTTTGTTTAGTAAAAATTAACTCTTCCTTGGTCATATCTTTAGAAGAGATAACCTCTTGTAAGTAAGATAACTCACCTGGCTTTATCGTATAATATTTTTTAGCAAGTTCATACAAGTCGTATTTTCTACAACCTGCAAAAAATGAATCAATAATACTATCAATTCTAACTCTATTTGTTTCATTACCTAACACCTTATCAACAATAACATTCAATACCGATGGATGGTCAACTACAATTTTCCACGATAATGAACCTGTTCTTGAAGTATTTTTGTATGTATAAATTGGTTCGGGTCTACCTAAGAAGTCTGATTGGTTCCATGCGGTCGATACACTCTCACTGAAGGTCAATCCGTAAGGTGCGAACCACATTACTCTACCACCATTTGGACCTCTCTCACACACCGCTAAATCCGATACAGAGAACCCTGGAGTACTTGATGTTCTCCATGCTAAGTTCTCTAATGAGAACATATACTTTTTGGCATATCCTTGTCCCCCTGGACCACCGTTGATTAGGTTAGTTGAAGATTGTCCACCTTCCATTTTGTTAGGTGCGATATTAAGATTATATGTGTTATCAAATACTGAATCCGCAAATCTTCGACCATTAACCGTTACACCATCAACCTTTTGAAGGTCGTTGTATTGTAAGTAAGGTACGTCTTTAGCAAATACTCTACAATATTCAGTACCAAC
>ENA-OSIY01001714-OSIY01001714.1-marine-metagenome-genome-assembly--contig:-NODE-1714-length-11624-cov-9.878756_pt1 | contig 11624 bp, 10 predicted proteins | sample MGYA00237884_ERZ534233 | MGnify/ENA primary metagenome ERZ534233 (study PRJEB26412, sample SAMN06343840) | marine metagenome | isolation source: estuarine water | place: USA: Columbia River Estuary... | reverse complement strand
AACCACGTATTAAAACATAACTGTGAACTAGTTATACTAAAGAACTTATACTGATTATATATGGGATTAAAAGAATATTTACAAGCAGGTGCCGTTTTAAAACGTGATATCATTGAAATCACAACCGATCCGCTGGGGTCTGGCTCGGTTGATTTGGGATCGGTATATGTTTTATACACAGTTCAGAATGATACGAACTGTCGGTTACGATTGTATGATACGTTAGCAAGTTTAAATGATCCCGCAGAACAATCTCGGGCGTTTGGGGATGCCAATATATCAGCATCTACCGCATTGATCTGTGATTTTACAATGAGTGCAGGAACATATACAGTAGACCCTGTATTATACGGTGTTTCGCAAATTCCTGCAACGAGATTGACGTACTATAAAATTGATAATGCGGCCACCGCACCAACACTAACATTCAGCCGATATTTATTGGAAGACTCGTCGGTGAGTACAGGAAGTCGGGTAATATTACCATTAATACAAGAAGCGTTAAGTCCTGGTCAGTTGAAAAGTGCGTCAATACTTGATTTAGATATGCCACGAACGTATTTATTTGTAAGTGCCTCTGTGAGTAATACATCTGCACCAATCCGAGTACGTATGTATAACTTAGAAGGAGCACTGACTAGTAGTACGGAAAAAACTAGACCTTATACAACAGAAACTACTACTACTACATTATTGTTAGATGCAATTATCACGGGAAGTGAAACTACGTATTTTGTTCCAAAAATTATTGGCGCAAACTTACATAATATGGGTGCGGATTTGAATATTATTAAGAATAGTTTTTCTACGTTGGCTGGTAAAAATGAAATGTATTATATCATAGAGAATCTTGCGCCGTCCGGTGGAATTGAACTGGTCACTGCGTCATTTCATGTGTTTTCGTTAGAGGATTGATATGTTAAGTGTGTACCCGTTTGGAACTGGATCATTATATACCGCATCATTTGCCGTTACTGCTTCATATGCAGCATCGGCAAGTTCAATTGCATACGTATATACTGCATCAAACGCGGGTACGATGCTTTATCCACAATCGGGGTCTAGCGGGGTAGGTGTATGTTTAATTACTGGAGCAGAATACCTCACATTACAAATTAGTAAATCGTTTAATTATGTAGAAGTATGTGATTTTGACTGCGTGTGTCAGATATGGAACACCCGTAACGGTCCCACGATTGCTAACGCATGTAATGGAACAAATACTATTACATTGTATAAAAAAAGTTGTGTGACAGAAACACTATTTTTCACTAACAACACATGCAACTCCAGATTTACTGGATATATAAGCACGTCCGACACTGCATACGCATCATTTGTTAATGGTGAATTTACAGACAATGCTGTATGTCCGACGCCAACCCCGACTCCTACAAATACACCAACCGCTACACCAACACCAACCAACACAACAGTAGCACCAACCGCTACACCAACGCCCACAAACACCACTGCAGCACCAACACCAACACCAACTAATACAACAGCAGCACCAACTGCTACGCCAACACCAACCAACACCACTGCAGCACCAACGCCAACTCCCACTAACACAACAGTGGCACCGACAGCAACACCAACGCCAACCAACACCACTGAAGGACCAACCGCTACACCAACACCAACCAACACCACTGAAGGACCAACCGCTACACCAACACCAACCAACACCACTGAAGGACCAACGGCTACACCAACACCAACCAACACCACTGAAGGACCAACCGCTACACCAACACCCACTAATACAACGGCGGTACCAACCGCTACACCAACGCCAACAGCAACGCCCTCTTGTCAAGCAAACGGCGATAACTGTATTAACAACGGAAACTGTTGTTCCAACTGTTGTTTTGAAGGATTGTGTCAAGAAACGTGTCCAACTGCTACGCCAACGCCAACTAACACAACGGCGGCGCCCACCGCTACACCAACACCAACCACTGCGTGCGCAGGGTTGGGTGACGCATGTGACAGTGGTGGATCGGGCGCCCCAACGTGTTGTGAAGGATACGTTTGTGACGATGGTGACGGGACCGGTGGAAATCTGGGCGTATGTGTAGCAGTACCAACACCAACGCCCACACCAACTAACACAACACCGGCACCAACACCAACACCGACCCCAGAATGTATAACAGAAGGTGGTAATTGTGAATCAACTGCTTGTTGTGAAGGACTAACCTGCTTCTACAATTCTGGCGCAAATACATATACATGTATACTTTAAATTATTTAATTAAGAGGTTTTATGAAAAATTCAATATTTGTTCAATTAGCATCATATCGTGATCCGCAATTAATACCAACCATAGAAGATTTATTAAGCAAAGCACGAAAACCGGAAATGTTTACGTTTGGAATCTGCTTACAGTATGATGAAGAAGACGATCTAACGTATTTTGATAATAAACCCAACTTTAGAGTAGAAAAATATCACTATTCGGAAAGCCAAGGACTTGGTTGGGCGAGAAACGTGACCAATAAATTATATCAAGGCGAAGAATTCACTTTACAATTAGACTCCCATCATAGATTTGCAAAAGATTGGGATATCATGCTATTACAAGACTATTTTCAAGCAGCAACACTATCAGAAAAGCCAGTCATATCAACATATTGTACACCGTTCAATCCGTTCTCAGAAGAACCGTATAATGAAATGCCATGTATAATGTCTCAATATGAATTCAGCGACGATAAGTTACTGATGAGTATGCCGTATTATATCCAAGATCATAAGACAAGAACTTCAGTTATCCGAAATAGAACTATTAGCGGACATTTTTATTTTACTAACGGTAAATTTATAGAAGAGGTTCCGTATGATCCAGACATATATTTTGGTGGATATACAGAAGAAACCACATTAAGTTTACGTGCATTTACATATGGGTATGATGTATACTGTCCGTATCGTCAATATATTTGGCACGAATACAGTAGAAATTATAGAAGAAAGCATTGGGATGACCACGGTAAAAAAGAAGATACACCACAGGATAAAACATCGGGCGAACGTGATGTATATTCACGAAATAAAACACGACAATTGTTTGGCCAAGAAGATCACGGAATAGATATGGGTATTTATGATCTAGGTTCAGTAAGAACACTCAGAGATTATGAATTGTTTGGTGGATTTGATTTTAAAAAATGTAGAATTCACGATTACACACTAAAAGTAAATTCTCCGCCAAATTCAATTGATTGGGATGCGGGGTTCGTCTCAACAAAATATAAAATTAGAGCTGAATGGGATGTTGACTTTTTTAAGAAATTTGAAGCAAAAACCCCAAAGTTTTTGACTATGGGTATTCTATCAAAAAAGGGAACTGAGTTATTTAGAAATGATTTTGTGATTGAAAATCACCCTGATTATGTTAATTTAGTTACTAACGTTTATGAAAAGGAAATATTAAGTGAAGACAAGCCGGAAAAACTTGTCATGTATTTATTTGACGCCGATAAAAAGTGGAGCGAACGATATGAACGTCCTATTAAATCTGAGAAAATAGTATGAGAATAGCTTTTTATGTAATTGGAAATGAACGAAGAAGTAATTACGTAAATGGTATAACTATACGGTATGGTGGCGCGTCCGCATCTGGAACAGACACCAGTGTGATATTGGTGGCGGAATATCTGGCGTCAGTTGGGCACGAGGTTATAGTAGCGTGTGAAAAAACATTAGCAGGGGAAATTGCTAGGGGTGTAACATATACAAATTTAAATTTTGATAAAGTTGATAATAAAACATTTGATGTGTTAGTGTCTATGTTGTGGGTGACCGATTATGAGAATATTCCAATAACAGTTACCAAAGGTTTAATATATTGGTCACATATGCAATGGTTATATGGAATACGTGAAATCGTTGAATATTCAAATAATAACAACTTAAAGTTGGGAGTTGTTCACGTTTCTGAGTGGGAAAAACAACACACAAACAATACGGTGTCACATGCGCAATCGACCGTTAGTTCATCGGTACATCAAATAGTAATTCCAAACGCAATTTGTGATGATGTTATTACTGATGTAAATGAAATGAATTTACAAAGAAATCCTCATAAAATAACGTTTCATGCAGCTTGGGCCAGAGGAGGAAGTATTGTATACGATGTTGTTAACGAGTTGGAATGGGGTGACAAAGAACTTCATGTATTTGATTATTTGATGAATATTAATATAAATTGGGGTCGTGTGGGGGCTCCCGTAGAAGAACAACCATTTTTACATAAACATGGCGGGGGCGATAAACTTACAATATTTAAACATTTGGCGGAAAGTGAATATTTTATTTATCCACTATATACGCCGTATCAAGATGTTCATAAAGATACATTTTCTTGTGTAGTGGCCGAAGCAATTGCGTTAGGTGCTATGGTCATAACGTATCCAGTCGGTGCGCCACCGGAATATTTTGGAGATCATTGTGTTTGGTTGGATATACCGGAAGGATTTGATTTACAAAAAATGCAAGCAGAACCATTGACAAAAGATTTGAATGGAGTATTTACCAATATTGCTCCGCTAATAGAGAAGATAAAATTCTTAGAAAGTAATCCTCACATAAAAGAAAATATACGTTCTACGGGAAAAGAATATATTTTAAATACATTCAACGTCAACACTATTGGTAAAAAATGGGAACTTTTATTAGAAAATTTGATATGACTGATTTAACAAAATATTATAATGATATACATGAGTCAGGTAAAATACCGGATGCTCATATTAACTATTTAAACACTATAGATTATTCTGCCTCTGTAGTATATGATATAGGTGCGGCCGTTTTACACTGGACAAGAGAAGCAACAAAAAAGTGGCCAACTGCTGAATTTTTTGTATTTGATGCAGTTCATCAACTAGAAGATTTTTACAAAGAAAAAAATGTTAATTATTTTATAGGAGTATTTAGTGACGTAGATGATAGAGAAGTAAATTTTTACAACCATCCGATATACTTGGGCGGCAATTCTTACTATAAAGAAAATGAAGAATATTCGCCTGCGGCAAAACAAATATATACGGAAGAAGTGGTTGAAAAAAGAAGAACTATTACGATTGATACAATAGTTAAAACCCATAATTTGCCTTTACCTGACCTAGTAAAAATAGACACACAAGGATCTGAAATTGATATTTTGAATGGAATGACGTATACGTTAAGTAACGTAAAGCATTTAATTGTGGAATTACAGCATGTGCAGTATAACATAGGTGCAAATCTTATGGACGTTTCCATTCCATTTATAGAGTCTCTTGGGTTTGAATTATCACATGCATCTGAATCAAATAAATATTTTTCTGGGAACGGCCCCGACGCCGACTATCATTTTATAAAAAAGTAGTTATGTACGATTATTTAATAATAGGTTCTGGGTTATTCGGTTCCGTGTGCGCCCGTGAATTAACAGACATGGGATTTAAATGTTTGGTGGTAGAAAAGCGCCAGCACATTGGTGGTAATTGTTATACCGAAAATGTTGACGGTATCAATGTTCATAAATATGGTCCGCACATATTCCATACTTCCAACAAAAAAATATGGGACTATGTAAATAGATTTGCGGAATTTAATCATTTTAGGTATACACCAAAGGTGTCCTATAAGGGAAATATTTATTCGTTTCCGATAAATTTAATGACATTGAATCAAGTGTATGGAATTAAAACTCCACAAGAAGCAAAATATAAACTTGATAGTGTGAAGGTCCACACAGATGCTCCGAAAAATTTAGAAGAATGGATATTATCTCAAGTTGGGCCAGAATTATACGAAATTTTTATTAAAGGATATACTACAAAGCAATGGGGGCGTTCACCAAAAGAACTACCAGCTAGTATTATTAAACGATTGCCAATAAGACTGACATTTGATGATAACTACTATTTTGATACCTATCAAGGAATACCAATAGGTGGATACACACAAATCTTTCAAAAATTATTAGAAGGTATTGACATACAGTTGGAAATTGATTACTTTAATAATAGAGAACACTTTGATTCTATAGCAACTAACGTAATTTATACTGGACCGGTTGATCAATTTTATGATTATAAATTTGGAAAATTAGAGTATAGAAGTTTACGGTTTGAAACTAAACGACTAGATATTGCAGATTTTCAAGGAGTTGCTGGCGTAAATTATACCGAAGAAAGTATTCCATACACTCGTATTATAGAACATAAACATTTTGAGTTTGGAAAACAGGAACATACGGTGATAACAAAAGAATATCCAAGCTTATCTGGAGAACCATATTATCCTATAAATGATGAAATTAATAATGCACGGTACAAACAGTATAAAACGTTGATGGAAAAAGAAACAAAATATATATTTGGTGGAAGATTGGCAGATTATCAATATTATGATATGCACCAAGTAATTGGATCTGCAATAAAAACAATAAATGATATTAAACACGGGGGTGTACTTTAATGGATAGAACTGAATTTACATTAGATGTTCCATTTGCCTTACAAAAATTAATCAAGTCAAATAATACATTACTAAAAACATATCAAGCGCAGTTAATGCAAGAAATTCAAGAAGCAAATGTACAGATGATGAACATATTGCAATTGAACCCAGAGGCGGGATGGGTTCTAGATATGGATAGAATGGTATACACACGCCCTGTCCACGTAAAGAACGACAGCGAACAAATACAGACATCTGATGCACCCGTCACTTGATGAAGTAATTTTTACGTGGGGTAAATATAGGGGGCAGACGTTAGGAAACGTGAAACGTACTGCCCCACAATATTTACAATGGATTAGTACTACCGCCGGATTACCGGAAGTATGGGTAGAAGCTGCAAAACGTGCATTACTGAATGATGATGTAAGTGACTTGTCGCTCCCACGAACAAAACAGTCTGAACGACCAATTGAAGAGAAAGAAGAAAAGGTGGGCCCAATTGAAATCCATTTAAAGGATTCCAAGACGGCCTATCTTGTCATGTCGTATAATAAACTTTTACTGGAACAATTCAAGTATGAAATTGATGGACGGAAATGGAATGGAGATGAAAAATATTGGGAATTTCCGGCGGTACATTTACCTAAAGTAAAGAAAGTATTTCCAACCGCAACGTTCTCAAGTTCTGCCGAAAAACTGTTGAGTAAGTTACAAGAACGTCGGGAAGACTTAGATGAAATTCGTGAATTAGAAGACACCAACTTCACCGTACCAGGCTTAGCACTGAACCTCTATCCATATCAAAAAGTTGGTGTTCAATTCGTAGATAGAGCAGGTGGAAGGTGTCTAATTGCCGACGCTCCTGGTCTTGGCAAGACCGTACAGGCCATTGCGTATGCACAACTACACAATCTGAAGACACTGATTGTATGTCCGCTTAGCGTGGTCGTAAACTGGCAACGTGAGATTAAAAAGTTTACTGGAAAGGATAGTACTATCTGGGATAGTAAAACCTACGACGGTCATCTCAAGCATCAATTTCATATCACGCATTATGATGCGGTTGCCAAAAACAATCATTGGCTACGTGACCAAGGATTTGATTTGTTAGTCTGTGACGAGGCAACTTACCTCAAGAATCGTCAAACAATACGAGCAAAATCTATCTTGGGATCATGGAAAGAGCGCCGGAAGTATCCTGGCGTAAAAACCAAGTATACTATTTTCTTAACGGGAACGCCAGTTATGTCCCGTCCAATTGAAGCGTTCTCATTATTAAACTTTTTGGATAAAGAGCGATTTAACAACTTCTTCCATTTTACGCAACGTTATGGTGGGTGGAAAGGTCAAGCTCCCATGAATCTACAAGACCTACATGATCGTACGAAAGATCTCGTAATTCGCCGAAAGAAAGATCAAGTATTAAAGGAATTACCTGCAAAGCAACGTAATGATTTGTATGTGGAGTTAACCAAAGACGAGCGGAAAGAATATAATCAATTATTAAAAGAATTATTTGGTAAATGGAAAACGGACGGGAAACCTTCTATTAAACACATGCCAAAACTGCAAGGGTTTCTTATTGAAAAGAAACTCCCACGGTTGTTAGAAATGATTGATGAATTCTTGGATAACGATAAACCAATACTGATCTTCAGTAATTATATTGCCCCATTAAAATTATTACTGAACCACTATGGTGAAAAGGCTGCCATTCTCACGGGCGAGATGAATAGAACAGACCGACAGGAAACTATTGATAAGTTAGTCAGTGGACAAGCCAAGATAGGACTATTCAGTTTGCTGGCAGCTGGTATGGGTATTGACGGATTACAACATAAGATTGATACCGTCGTCTTTCTCAATATGGACTATGTACCTGCCAATCATGAACAAGCAGAAGATAGAACCCATCGCATTGGACAAAAAGGTCAAGTGCAGGTCTATTATATGGTCTGCGATAATACGATGGACGAATATTTGCGAGATATCTTGAAAGAAAAGCAAGAAATTGCCGATATTATCGTCGATGGCGCACTGGTTACCCCAGAGAAACAAAAATCGTACTTTAAAGAATTTGTAAGACGTTTAAGTAACGACTATAATGAACGATTTGATATAGAAAGTGTAGATGAATGATATTTATGTAGGTATAACTTTAACAAGAGGGTTTTATGGTAGAACAATCAGTTACAAACAATCAGGTCACATTTCCAACCGAAGTAATTGATCTTCCGTCAAAGGGGGTCTTTTATCCAGAACACAGTCCGTTGCGTAGTGGTCAAATTGAATTACATTACATGACGGCAAAGCACGAAGATATTTTAACATCCCCAAATTTGATTCAGAAGGGACTCGTGTTAGATAAATTAATGGACGCCTTAATTGCCACAAAGGGGGTGAAGACGGCAGACTTGTTATTAGGTGACTTAAATGCAGTAATGGTTGCCGCACGTATTCTTGGATACGGGAAAGATTATGACGTATCATTAGAATGTCCTGCGTGTGGTCAGCCGGTTGATCAAACGGTAAACCTAACAGAATTAACTACGGAAAATGAACCTGGCGATACTGGCGTACCACAGTTCAAGGTTGTTCTACCGGTTTCTAAAAAAGAAATTACTTTGAGATTGTTAAATCGCGGGGATGAATTAAAAATTGAAAAGGAAGTAAAGTCGTTGAAGAAAATTAATGGTGATGTGGATTCCGAAACAACAACCCGACTAAAGGCTATAATTGCAGCCGTTGATGGAGATTCGTCGCCGTCCGCAATTTGGTCGTGTGTAGATAACATGCTAGTAAGAGACGCGCGGTACTTACGTGAACAATACAGACATTCGGTTCCTGACGTTAACTTTAATATAGTAGTTGACTGTTCGTGTGGAGCAAGTCAGACAGCGAGGTTGCCGATCGGCGCCGACTTCTTTTGGCCTGACGCCCGAGTATAAAATAGATGTTTTTAAAAATATCTTAACGGTTTCTCATTATTCTAAAGGCGCGTTTAGTGTGATGGATTTATATAATATGCCAGTGTACTTGAGAAACTTTTATATGAAAGAATTCGTCAAACTAAAAGATAAAGAAAATAAAGAAATGGATAAAGCGAGTAAACGATGATATTACTACGGGAACTTTTGGTAGAAAATATTAAAGCATATGCAGGAATGTCAGTGTCAGGAAAACCTGTACTCACTGTCGTAAACTCTCGTGCATACAAAGGTAATTCGGTATCTGGGAGTCCGTTATATACCGTCAACGGTAATAAATTATACGCAGGAATAAGTTCCAGTGGAATACCATTAGCTACATTGGTGGGCGATTTAATCTTTAAGGGGATCTCGGTTTCGGGATCTCCAATCGCACGTATCAGTGGTACTCGTTCGTATAAAGGAATCTCTCCATCGGGCTCACCACTGGTGACGGTGCCCAGTAAAGACATAACAACATTGTTTATAGCAACATATCACGTCTTGTTTGAGTAGATAAATGGCAGAAACTTCTAAAGAAGAAATAAAACGACTGACAAACGAATTACGACAAACAAGTCAAATGACGGCTGCCATGTCTGCCGCACAATCGCGATTAAATTCTGCATTGACAAGAAATTCTGATGCAATATCAAAAAGTATCATGTCTACTATGCAGGGTATCAAGAGTGATGCCGATTCAATTAAGTTAAAAAATAAAAGTTTAGAGTTAACACGAAAAAAATTAGAACAGGCGCAACGTGATTTCCGACTAACTGAGCAAAGTTTACAAGCTAAACAGGAAGAAGTTAACGTTAATAGAGATAGAATACGACAATTAAAAAATCTCGGAGACAGGCGGACTGCCGCCGAAACGACTGAACTACAGGAAAAAAAAGATGCTCATGCCGACTTAATAACAGAACTGAAAGAATCAAGAAGTAAACATGCCAAATCTGCCGCGGCAGTGGACAACTTTACAGCTCAGATAGAAATTAAAACTACAGAAATCAAATCTTTAAAATTTACACGGTTAGCGGACGCAGTAAATGGTGTAAGTAACGTAATGAATACGTTGGTACAATCAGTTCGTACCACACAACAACAACTTGGATTATCTGCGGGATCTGCGGCAAAGGTAGGGTTCGGTAATCTAAAAGCTAGTGTTCAGAGTTTTGCAGATGCATTGAAAACGGGCGGGGCAGCCGGCCCGGGCGTATCAATGGAACAAATTGCAACAGCACAGCAAGATTTCCAAGAGCAATTTGGCGGTGTACTAACCTCCGAGGCGGCCACCAAAATGGCGCAAGAAGCTGTGCGAATGGGTGTAACCACACAGCAGTTGGCAGAAGCACGCCGAACATTCTTAACACAAACGGGTGGAGATGCCGGTAAAGCACAAGCACAAACAGATAAGTTTATTTCTGAGTTTGCTAAGAAAGGCCTCTCATCAAAGACGGCAATGCAAGAGATTGCTAAAAATTCTGAACTATTAGCTAAGAATGGTATTAGATTTGCGGGACAGATGGCACGAGCGCTGGCTGACGCTAAAAAAATAGGTGTAGATTTAAGTAAGATTAGCCAGTTCGGTGACAATCTTATCAACGACTTTGAAGGATTTTTAGAGGGACAGGCAGAACTGGGGGCAATGGGATTTAATCTGGACTCCAGTAGACTTGCAGAAATTTCGGAAACGGGAAGCGATGCGGATTTATTTAACGAACTGCGTTCTCAATTAGCAGCAACAGGAAAAGATATTACCAAACTTCGTCGTTCGGAACGACTTGCATTAGAAAGTCAGTTTGGTATGAGTATCAGTGAAATGCAGAAACTTGCAGGTGAAACTCCCGATGGTGGTGGAGAAGACACACTTGATCCTGCCGAACTACAAAAAAATGCAAATGAAAAATTAGGAAATATGGTAAATCTTACCGAAGCTGCCGGTAAAGCATTGGGTGTGATGGGTACTGCACTGGCAATGGCCAACATCCTCTTAGGTATGATTGAAAGAAATTCTCGCATTGGTAGTCTAGTGGGTGGTCGAGGATTATTTCGTTCTAGAGTTGGTGGGGCAGCTAGTACTGCTCGTAGCCGTATGGGTGCAGCCGCAACTGCGGTACGTAGTCGCGTCGGTACTGCCGCAACTGCGGTAGGTAGTCGTATGGGTGCAGCCGCAACTGCGGTACGTAGTCGCG
>ENA-OSIY01001713-OSIY01001713.1-marine-metagenome-genome-assembly--contig:-NODE-1713-length-11626-cov-4.537016_pt1 | contig 11626 bp, 7 predicted proteins | sample MGYA00237884_ERZ534233 | MGnify/ENA primary metagenome ERZ534233 (study PRJEB26412, sample SAMN06343840) | marine metagenome | isolation source: estuarine water | place: USA: Columbia River Estuary... | reverse complement strand
CTTGTAGGCGTTCTTGTGGCAGGCGAGGGTTTGTTGGGATTTCCCAAATTGTTAGTGGGGGCACTGGGTACCGAGAGCTTTTCGTGGATTTTATTGTTGGAGTTTTTCATTGGTATATTGCTTGCGTTTTTTCAGCGCACCGGTGCGATAGCCAATTTTTCCCAATTTATTGAACGCAGGAAGATGAATCGAAAGCGTGTTCAATTAATCTCGTGGTTTATGGGGATGTTTGTTTATTTCAGTGATTATTTCAGCCCGCTGTTTGTGGGTTCTACCATGCGAGGTCTATCGGATCGTTACAAAATCTCTCGAGAAAAGCTGGCCTATATTTGTGACTCTACTTCTGCCCCAATCAGCATTCTGGTGCCTTTTACGGGCTGGGCGGTGTTCGTTGCAGGCCTCACAATAGGCATGGGGCCGGTTGCTGATGCAGGTGACGGAATGATGTTTTTCATGGCCGCTATCCCTTTCAATATTTACCCAATACTCACCGTTATGATGGTGGGTCTGATAGCGTCAGGCACAATACCAGATTTTGGTCCGATGAAAACAGCTGAGCGTCGTGCCATGGAGGAGGGCAAGCCAGTGCGCGATGGCGGGCAGCCCCTTATGGCCGATGAGCTGACAGGCATCAAGCCGATAGAGGGGATCCGCACCAGTCTTTTTTGGAATTTTGTGTTACCCGTATTTCTGGTCATTGGTTTCGCACTAATTTCTGTCATATTGACTGCCAGTGCTAAACCTCTGGAGGCTTTTATGTTGGCAGTCTTTGTCTTGGCGATCATTATACGTATCCAGGGGGTGCCTCTGGAAGAGATCACATCCACGGCGATGTCGGGCATTAAGGGCATTATGCCCGCGGTGGTGATCCTCGCTTTTGCCTATGCTCTTAACGATCTTTCTGCTGCACTCAATACTGCGGATTATATCGTTTCAGTTACTGAAGCATGGTTAACTCCTTCAGTGTTACCGGTACTGGTATTTGTTATTTCTGCCATTGTGGCCTTTTCCACCGGCAGTTCATGGGGTACCTACGCTATTATGATCCCCATATCAGTGCCGCTGGCGTTTAGTTTTTCCTCAGACCAGCTTTCGACATTAGTCTACGCAACTTTGGCGGCAACCGCTGGCGGTGGCGTATTTGGGGACCACTGCTCCCCCTTGTCGGACACCTCAATCTTGGCATCCACTGGCGCGGCCTCGGATCATATCGATCACGTGAAGACTCAGCTCCCCTACTCGCTATTGGTGGGTGTGATAAGTGTACTGGCTTATCTTTGGATGGGCATGAGTCTCTGAATAAGGTCATGGATTTTTCATTTTACACACTGCCCTGCTTCACCTCTTTCTAAGGCCATGGCAGGGGCCAAGGAAGTGAGCCAGTGGCCAATCTGTCATCTTATTTGGGTAGATAATTACTCTCTATGAAAAGACAGGTAAAAGTTGCTACCCTTATCGTGCGCCACGATAGAATGTTGTGGTGATGACATGAATCATTTTTGATAAAAGGGAAATAAATGCAAATGTTTAAAACTCAAATACCAGCAAAATCTATTGTATCTGCAGCGGTAGGTCTTATTTTACTAATGGGGTCAATTTATACTGTAAATGAAGGGCATATAGGTATTGTTAAGCGCTTTAGTGAAGCTAAAGAACAGGTGAACCCGGGTCTTCATTTTAAAGTGCCGTTTATTGATAGCGTAGAAGAGATAGAAGTCAGGACGCGCAAAAACGAAGAAAAAATGGCATCAAGCACAAAAGAACAAATGCCTGTTACCGTTAGCGTCTCGGTTAACTGGACGGTCGATAAAACCGCTGCATTAGAATTGTTTAGGCAATATGGTGGCCTCACACAATTTGAAAGTAGGATCTTAGATCCTCGATTCAGATCAGCAACCAAAGACGTGATACCACAATTTGATGCTGAAAAATTAATCCAAGACCGTGCCAGCGCTATCCAAGCCATTGAAGCGAACTTAATTGAAGAGATGAAAGACTTCCCTGTAACTGTTGACAACATACAAATAGAAAACATTCAGCTACCAGCCAAATACCTTACATCGATTGAGACCAAGCAAACTGAAAAAAATCTAGCCGCGGCAGAAGAGCATAAATTGGCAAGGCAAAATCTTGAAGCTCAACGTGATGTCAATACCGCTAAAGCCAAAGCAGATGGTATTAAATTAGTGGCTATCGCAGAAGCTGAATCAATCAGAATCAAAGGTTTAGCAGAAGCTGAAGCCATTACAGCAAAAGCAAAAGCTTTAGGCGATAACCCGCTAATTGTGAAACTAACTGAAGCTCAAAATTGGGATGGAAAATTACCTACCACAATCTTAGGTGGACAGAATATGCCTATTTTAGATATGCGTACGAAATAGTTAATTGACGCCTCACACTTTTCTGCGTCTATGCGTCAGTTAATTACGATGGGCTCTTCAATGGGCAGAATGAAAATGGACGATGTAATTGTATAAATTATTGCACTTTTATACGGTACCATTCGATGACCACTGCTGAAGTGGTCATCGAATGCTCTGATTTTGCCTCTATGCTATACCTTACTGTCTGCAGTAAAGGTTTAGCATCGGCCGCAACCCTAAATTTGCGATCAGTTAACCATACATTTACTCCATCTCAATACGCACGTGAAATAGCTTTTGAGTAAAAGACAATCTAAAACTGACAAGCATGCTTTTTCAAAGAAGTAGATGAATAAGAAAACAGTTCAAGATACATTCCTAAAAAACAACGGCTGAAATGCCACCCAGCATAAGTCGATAAAAATTATCACTTAAAATACATAGCATGACGTATTATTTGTGTTTGACGTCAGCAAGAAAACACCACACATAACTGACTTTTTTCTATCAAAAAATTCCATTACGATAGTAAGTACACACTTACTTCATGATGGCTATTCATATATAACATTACATTGTGATATCGCAGCAACCAGCAACCTATGGTGAATGCGCGGAGTGAAGATGAAGCTTAGCCAGTGATGTATCTTTACGTTCATCACGCTTAGCTTTTAGCGCCAACATACAAGGTGTCATTACCAAAGTAAGCACAGTAGCAAAAGCTAACCCACCCGCCACTGCGGTAGCGAGTTGTGACCACCATTCTGTGGATGGGCCACCTATATCTACATTGCGGCCGATAAAGTCGATATTAACCTCTGCGACCATAGGCAATAAACCTAAAATAGTCGTGACTGTGGTCATCAATACCGGGCGCAAACGCTGTGCACCTGTTCGAAGAATGGCTTCCATAGCAGGCACCCTCTCCTTGCGCAAAATATTGTAGGTATCGATAAGCACGATATTGTTATTCACCACTATGCCCGCTAAAGCAATCACCCCGATACCTGACATCACAATACCAAAGGGTTTTTGGAAAATCAGTAAACCAAGCACTACGCCTACAGTTGAAAATAGCACGGCACTTAATATTAAAAATGCCTGATAAAAACTATTAAACTGTGTAACCAAAATAATCGCCATCACAAAAAGAGCGATTAAAAATGCATTTTGAAGAAATGCGGTGGACTCATCTTGTTGTTCACTTTGCCCTTTAACCGTTAAATTCACCCGAGGATCTAATCCTAAATTGGGTAACAGTGCCTGCAATCTTGGCAGTTCAATACTCAATAACTCACCTGGCACAATATTGGCCTCTACAATGATCACTCTTTGACTATCGATATGTCTGATAAGGTCGGTTTTAGGTTTTGCAGTGCGCTCTACAAAATTAGAAATAGGCACCATGCCACCAGCTGTTTTCATTCTGAGTTCATCAAGTTTACCAATAAACCGAGACTCAAGCGGATATCGCACTCGGATATCGAGCTCATCGTCCACGTCGTCTGGCCGATACTCACCAATGTTCAAACCGTTAGTGATAAATTGCACCGTGCTACCCACCAAAGTGGCATCTGCGCCAAACCGCGCTGCATCAGCGCGGTTTACTTTGAGTTGCCATTCAATACCGGGTTGTGATGCGGTATCACTGACAGAGGTAAACTTATCGTTGTTATCTAATGCTGTACGTATTTTTAACGCCGCCTCATCTAACAACTCAGGGAAACGGGATGACAACTGAATTTGTAAATCTTTACCTGATTGTGGGCCATTTTGGTCTGGAGTAATTTCGATATCCATACCTGCCATGCCCTTTAAAAGAGCCTGTGTTTCTTTAAGCACATCGTCAGAATGAGGGCGTAAGCGCCAGTCCACTAGGTTCAGTCGCATGTAACCTATTTGGTCGCGCCCGCCTGTGCGCACATATAAAGATTCAATCGCCTGCATATCCAGTAAACGATTTTCAACTTTTCGTACTACTTGGTCTTTTTCATAAATCGACATATCACCTGCACTGCGTATTGTGACATTAATACCCTGAACGTCAACATTCGGGAAAAATTGTGTCCCTAAGCCAGATAATCCATAAGCAGTAAAAGACACAAAGGCGACCACTATGGCGGCTAATAAAATTTTCCATGGATGCTGAATGGCAGTGGCGAGCACACGAATATATTGACCCGTAAACCCCTTTAAATTGCGTATATCACCATTTTCGGCTTCAAGCATTTGCTGTTTGTCGAACTCAGAAACATACCTAGGCTTGCCAAATACCCCCCCTAACACAGGCACAAAAATCAGCGCCATTAACAGTGATGCGGATAACACAGCAATCAAGGTGAATGGCAAATACTTCATAAATTCACCCATCATACCCGGCCAAAACATCAAGGGTGCAAAAGCAGCTAACGTGGTGGCAGTAGAAGCGATAATAGGCCAAGCCATACGTTGTGCGGCTTTGCTGTAGGCCACTTTTTTGTCCATGCCTTCACTCATGCAGCGATCGGCATATTCAGTGACCACTATGGCTCCATCTACCAGCATACCCACAGCCATAATCAGTGAAAACAGTACCACTGTATTTAAGGTGTAACCAAACAAAGAAATGATCAGAATACCTGTCAAAAAAGAACCGGGTATAGACACGCCAACTAAAAGTGCAGTACGTAGGCCTAAAATAGCTAATATCACAATCGCCACCAAAATAACCGCGCTGGATACGTTATTTTGTAAGTCGTTTAGCATCATGTTGACTTCGATGGTTTGATCGCCTGTATAACTTACCTTAATGCTGGCAGGCCAGATGGTTGACTGTTGCGCTGCAGTGACTAACGTTTTCACGTTAGCGACAGTTTCCAACATATTTTCACCGGGCCGCTTTTTGACTTCGAGTGAAACTGATGGTTCACCGTTTAAGCGGGCGAAACTAGTCGGGTCTTTGTAAGAACGCCTGACTTGCGCCACATCCTGAAAGGTAATAACACTGTCACCTTGTACCTTTACAGGCTGTTCCATCACATCTTTCACTGATTCAAATACAGAGGGAACTTTAACCGCAAAACTGCCTTTGCCATTATCCATAGTACCGGCCGGCACCAGCCGGTTGTTGCGAGATAATAAATTAAGAATGTCAGTTTGATCGAGTCCATAAGACTCCATTAACAAAGGATCAACCACAATTTCAACGATGTCTTCACGATCGCCACCAATATCGACTTCCAGTACTTCGCTTATGCCTTCAAGTCGATTTTTTAGCTCACGAGCCACTGTTACAAGGGCTCTTTCTGAAACAGGTCCTGATAACACCACCGTTACTGCAGCTTGTTGCCCTGCCATGGTGACTTCATTAATAGTGGGCTCTTCTGTTTCCGAGGGTAATTTTGCTCTAGCGACGGTGACTTTGTCCCTTACATCGGCAAGGGCTGCGTCAGAATCAAGACCAGCAATAAATTTTAATGTGATACTGGCAAAGCCTTCACCAGCGGTGGCTTTCATTTCTTTTACCCCGTCAATAGAACGTAACTCGCGCTCCATGGGTTTGACCAACATACGTTCAGCATCCTCGGGGGAAATACCGTCATGTACGATAGACACATAAATCACGGGGATAGGCACGTCGGGGTTAGCCTCCTTTGGGATATTTGAATACGTCACGACACCAGAAACCAGTAACAATACAAATATCATCAGCACGGTTCGGCTATGGCTTAAGGCCCCATGGATCAAATTATTCATTGGTTAGCCTTTGAAGAAAGGTTGTTTGAGGAACTGGGGCCTTCATCCGTGCGCACCACCTCAACCTTGTCACCATCGCGCACAAAACCATGTCCAAGGATAATGATATCTGCTTGTTGGCCCATGCCAGATAACCACACACCTTGACTATCACTTTTTACAATATCAATAGGCACAAACTTGACATGTTCATTAACGACAGTTTTTACGCCCAAATTTCCCTGTTCATCCAGTGCCATTACAGCAGGTGAAATGCGCATGGCCCAGGTTTTTTCTAAGGGCAAAGCTAACTCAGTGCTCATACCAGCCATTTGAGTAAAATCTGGATTAGGCACTTCCACCTCAACTTTAAAGGTGTTGGTACCGGGCTCTGAAATACTGGAAATATAACGAATTTTTCCTTGTAACCTATCACCAGACACCATGCGCCCAGTTGCCAGTTGCTGTGTTTTCAGCCCTTGTACATTGACCTCTGTTACATTCGCGGTGATCACCAAAGGGTCTAAATCAACTAAGATGGCGATATTGTCACCTTCTTTAAGAAAATCACCTACTTCAACAAATCGTTGATTTATGATGCCATCAAAAGGCGCAATAATTTGTGATTTAAAGACAGCTAACTGGTACGACACCATATCCGCTTTTGCCATCTCTAGATTAGCGATCGCTTGGGCCAAGGCTGTTTGCGATTGATAACCTTGTGCTTTAAGCGATTGTGCGCCTTTCAGTTCGACTTCACGTTGTGTTAACGTCGCTTTTGCAGATTGCAATCGGCTCACAATATCACTTTTTTCAAGGCTAATAATTTTTTGACCTTTGCTGACACGTTCACCTTCTTGGACATGCACGTCCTTGACTAAACCTTTCACCTCGGAGCGTAACGTGGCTATCCTGTCTGGCTCCGTTCTCCCATATAAATTAATTTCTCGGGTAACCTCATCGGCATTAACATGTTCGACCGTGACTTTTACTAAGGGTATTGCAGTCCTTTTGGGTTTACCTGAATCATTTTCGTTTTGTGCTTTCAGCATGCCAGAGGCAACCCATAAACAAAGAACAATAAATATGATCAAGGCAAGCCATGCTGGTTGCTGTTTTAGTTTGTTAATGCTGAACACCATGATTTATCCGAGAAAATGTAATTGTGTGTAATTTAACTTTTTTTTATAGCAAGATCATGGTGAAAAACATCAATTAGCCGGGAAAATTGTTACTGGATGCTTAGAACGTTAAAACACTCCTTCTCATTGCTACCCAAACATTAAAATGGCATACCAAAGACTGCTTGTTCCCCTTAATATGCAGGGATTTTCCCATTTCTTTAGAAATAAAATTTAAAAGAAAGTCTGTATCAAATTGTCCTTTTTCGGCATCCATTTGCTTACGCAAATAAATGTGTGATGTTTAATTGAGGGGGGCTTTTAGCTGTGCTGAGAATTCAACTTTAGACATTAAATGTTGTTCTCAAAATAACAAGCCGAGTATGACTACAATCATACTCGGCTCATAAGTTGCTCAATAACAATAAAAAAATAGGTCGCTGATAGCAGCGCTGCTAAAACAGTCCTGTTACCTGTTGAGACTAGTCACTGTGCAAAGCATCGATGGGGTTGAGCTTACTGGCTTTTATAGCTGGAAATACCCCAAACCCGACACCCACCAACATGCAAATACTTAAAGACAATATGATAGCAGTACCAGACCAACTTACTGCCCAACCTGAATAAAACCCGATAATTTCAGATAACACCAACCCAAAGAAAATACCCAGTACCCCCCCCAGAACAGAGATAGTAAAACTCTCAGCTATAAATTGTTGCCGAATATCGTCTTGAGTGGCCCCCACGGCACGCAGCAAACCAATTTCTTTTGTCCTTTCCATAACGTTTGCAAGCATAATATTCATTATCCCAATACCGCCAACGAGTAAGGAAATACCGGCAACGCAGGCCATGACAATATTAAAAATTTGTTGTGTTTGTTTTTGCTGCTCTAATAATGCAGCAGGAATAATTAAGCTGTAATCATCTAATCCGCCGTGGCGTAATTTAATTAAGCTATCAATGGCTTTGGCGGCCACAACAGGATCAGTGCCTTTGGCAATATTTAACTTAATACTGTCTAATTCACTGGCGAGTATATCGCTTGAAAATTTTTGTGTACTGACGCTTAAGGGCACAAAAACACGGTAACGGTCTCCGCCTATTTGCACACCTTGAAATTCGTTTTTATTTCCTGCAGGTGCTTCTAAGACCCCTACAACTTCTAACCACACATGATTGATTTTAACATACTGACCCAGCATTTCTTCAGCACTGAAATTAGTGCCTGTGAATAACTCATTGGCTGTGTTGGCACCTAAAACAGTCAATTGCGAAATTTTGTTATCATCTTGTTGTGTTAAAAATCTCCCCGCGGACAATTGCATATTAGCATTGGCAAAATAACTCTCGGTCACGCCCAATGCTTGCGCTTGGCTTTTATGGAAATCGCTGTACATATCATATACGTCAATATTTTTGGAGGCACTATACCCCTCTACAAAAGGTAACGTAGCTAAAGCGGCATTGACATCCCCCAAATTCAATCCCAAACTCTCTTCCCGTATTTCAGACAGTTCTTCCTTTTCATAGTCTCTAGTATTCACAATGATGTTATTGACGCCCATAGAGTCTATAAGCTTTAAAGCCTCATTCTCTGCACCTTCGCCAATGTTTAGCATGGCGATGACTGAACCAACACCAAAAATCATGCCCAACATGGTTAAAAATGTACGTAACTTTTGCCCAAGTAACTCTGCGATAGCGTCTTTTATGAGTATTGAATATTTAGCCATCATTAGCTTCCCTGCACTTGTTGTATTTGCGGCAAGCTTAAGGCAATGACATCGCCATTGCTTAAGCCTTCTGTGATTTCAACAAGATATAAATTTTTTCGTCCACTCACAACAGCCTGTTTGCTAAATTCATTACCCTCTTGAAGGTATACATAGGTACTTCCATCTTCAAAGTGCAGCGCTTGTAAAGGCACAACAAGTTGATCGGTAGGCGCCTTTACATATATTTTGGCAGTGAGTTTTCTACCCGGCTGCATCATGCTTTTATCTTGCTCGAGTAGCGTCACTACAATTTCAAAATAAGTGACTGGATTACCGCGTTCAATGCTTCTTGGAAAACCCGATACATCAGAAATTTCACCGCTGAACACGTTATTTGGAAAAGCGTTTAAGCGGATATCAACTGCTAATCCTTTGGCTAAATCAATCGCATCGTTTGCTTGCACAAATAAAGACGCTTGCATATTGTCTAAATTGGGAATTTGAGCAATAGGTCGGCCCGGAAATACAGATTGTCCGATGGCCGGTTTTTCTCCACGCCTGTCTTTTTCATATACTAACAAACCCGAAAAAGGTGAGACGACTTCTAGACTGGATAAAGCCTGCTGATGTCGATTAAACATAGTTTCCACACCCGTTTTTCGAATATCTAGCACCGCATTCTCATTTGAATGCTGTTCAACAATACTGGTTTCTTTCCATGCTAAGAAATCATCTTTTGCTTCTAAAAAGTCTCTATTAGCCAGCGTATCTATTATCTCCAGTTGTGAATAAACACGCAGGTCATCAATGGCAAAGCGATCTGTGAAATCAAACTCATATTTCACGAAGCTTTGGTCTGAGTCTATGTCTTGTTTGGCCTGGTTTTGTTGCGCGTTACTTTTAACAATGTCCTGCGCAAGTAACATTAATTGGAGCTCTTCATCGCGACTGTCTTTGAGTATTTGCTGGGCATCAAATCTGGCAATGACCTCGCCTTTTTCAACATAAGTATTTTCGTCTTTCAGCCAAGCAATTGTCATTGCTCTGCGCCCTGGAGTCATAATTTTTTGCGACTGCGCGGCTTCAATTTCACCAAATCCTTCTACTTCAATTGAAAAAGGGGTTTGAATGACCTCATAAAGTGGGATCGAGTTTGGTTCTTGTGAGCCGCATCCGCTTAAGAACATAACGGCTAATAACAAGCTCGGTGTTAAAAATTTCATATTGTTCCCTCTAAAGTATCAACGGTCGCTTTCATTCCCGGCCGCATAATACTGAGCTCGAGCTCATTAAGTGTTACCCAAGCGTCGAACACCCTTTTTTGGTTATTCGTTGACTTGGTGCGGTATGATTGTCCGAGCTCTGTGATCTTGCCGGTAAAAGGACGCTCAGGAAAGGCATCTAAAGTAACGCGTACGTTAGCGCCCAACAGGATGTTAGATGTAAACGATTCGTCAAACTCGACCTTTACCGCTATCTTATCTAAGGCCGGCAAAGACATTAAACGGCTGCCCCTGTAGACAGTGTCCCCCACTGCTGGCTTTTCATCGTCACCATTAGGTATTAACACGACCATACCTTCTTTGGGCGCCATAATTTTAAGCCTCTCCATACTAAGTTTGAGCTCGTCAACTTCAGATTTAGCCTTGGATATTTTAGCTTGTTGAACCTGCTCATTAATTTGCATAGATTTTTTGTGCTGTGCTAAGCGCTGAAGGGCTTGTTTATGAAGTTCTGTCGTAATACCAAATTCTGATTGTTGCTTTCGTCTTTCAATATCTGAGCGTGAAATATCTGTTATCTCCACTTTTCGTTTGGCGATATTCATGTTTTTTTGGGCTTCAGCTAAATCAAGGTTGAATTCTTCAAATTTTTCCTCATTCGCTAACTTCTTCTGTTCGGCTTCTTTGACTGCGGCATCAAAGTCACTCCGGCGAGTTACCATATCAGTGCGTAAGCTCTGGCCATCGAACCTTAGCAACACGTCACCTTTTTTTACCAACGCATTTTCTCGGGCAATATATTCTATTTTATATTGCCACATACTTTGAATACTCGGCGCTGAAATAGAAATGTTTTGTAATGAAACTAATTCTGCAGGGGCCGAAATAATATTACTATTAGGCTGTTGACTGCCTTGCACTTGAACATCTCTGACTTGCTCACTACACGCGCTTAGTAAAAATACACCTGTCGCTAAAGTTAATAAACGTGCTGCTTTAAACATTGCTTGCACTCCCTTTAATGATCGACAGACGAACACTCATACCAGGAAGCAAACTAATTTCTGGCACTTTGTCAAAAGTGACGATGGCAGGGAAATATGCACTTTTACCCCACAACGCTTTACGTTCACTTTGCTTCGACAAGCTTGAAATGACACCGCTATATGTTTTATTTGGATAAGCATCTAAGACAATTTCAACTTCTATGTTCTCATCTAGTCCAACTGCATCTATCTCATGCACCCAGGTTTCTATTTGAAAATCACTGGTAGATTGCACGTCCAAGACTTTCCAACTGGATCTAACATTCATGCCAGCACTTAACTTGGTGCCAAACCAAGGATGGGTAGCATAGGTTACCGGACCTGTGACCTGCGCAATGACATTTAGGTTGGCTAAAATATCTGTCAAATAGACAAGCGATTCTTTGAACATTAAAATGTTCACTTCTTTTTTTGTGAGTTCGGCACGTCGCTCTTTTAATG
>ENA-OSIY01001712-OSIY01001712.1-marine-metagenome-genome-assembly--contig:-NODE-1712-length-11626-cov-5.517707_pt1 | contig 11626 bp, 8 predicted proteins | sample MGYA00237884_ERZ534233 | MGnify/ENA primary metagenome ERZ534233 (study PRJEB26412, sample SAMN06343840) | marine metagenome | isolation source: estuarine water | place: USA: Columbia River Estuary... | reverse complement strand
GTCAAATTCTAAACATGACGAGAAAATTTTAAGCAATCTTAAAAGTTACTTAGGACATCTCAAGGAACATATCTCTTAGTATATTTATATAAAAATACACTAATGACTCAGAAGGAAATACTAGAATCAGTTTTAGCTGAAATAAAACATGTTAAAACTCACATGCCTAATGGAGAGTTGAAACAAATGGCTAACGATTTCCAAAAAATGAAGGAAGATGTATCTGATTTAAAACGTACATTGCTCAATCCCGACGATGGTGTTATAGTAAACACTAATAAAAATACCGAAAGTAGAATATATCATGAATCCAGAGCCGAACTTTATGCTGATAATGTAAGCAAGCTTAATGAACTTCAAAGCTGGAAAGCAGGAGTTAACAGAGCTTTATGGATAATTTTTGGTATTATGGCAGCAATAGTTATTAGAATGCTAATGATGCATTCAGAACAAGGATAGTATGACTAATAAGGAAGTACAAAATATTACATCAGAATCATTGAGAGATTGGTTTAAGAAAGAGAAGTGGGTTCGCATCTCTTCTTCTGGTAATATAGCAGGCGACTGTGGTACTTCTAAAGATAAAAAGAACCCAGATAGATGCTTACCAAAAGCAAAAGCACAATCATTAAGTAAAGCTCAAAGAGCCGCTACTGCTAGAAAAAAAAAGAAGGCAGGTAGTAAAGGAAAGACAGTCGTGAAAAATACAAAAGCAGCAACAGTAAAAAAAGAAAATACTAAACTTGCTGAAGTAGCAGCTCCAAGTACTGTACCCTCTAATATTATGTACAGCCTTAACACTACAAAAGGCATGTCCGGTAATCACCGCTACCATATTGGTACACTATTACAAGCTTTGCATAGAGGATCTACTATTCAAGATATGCAACCAGAAGAAAAATTCTATCTACATACTGTTAAATTTAATTCTAATGTCACTATCTTTCCAAAAGTAGTAAATGAAGATCCAGAGGAAGGTTACGATGATGATTTTAATATTCGTGATGTAGGTGAAACAGATGTAGTAATATACGACAATGGGGTAGAAGGATTAGATTACCCTGAACCTTTACCAGACGGCTGCAAGACTGCTAATCAATCCCCTAACTACTCTATCTATACTCACAGTAGAAATTTTAAAGTAGTTAAAGTTGAAGAATTAACTACAGGGTGGGATGGAGACGATTATAATGATAAAACAAATCTACATGTAAGAGCTTTATATGCTGCTTGTAAACTTGAATATATCCCAGATGTTGACGAAACATCAAAAGCAACAGTAAAAAAAGAAGGTCTATGGGCTAATATAAATGCTAAGAAAAAAGCAGGCAAGAAATCTTCTCATAAAAACTCTAATGCATATAAAGATGCTAAAAAAGCAGGTAATGCATTAAAGCAAGAAACAGCTAATCCACAAGACGGTAAAGCTGCACCGTATGGATCAGGATATAAACCTATTAAGAAAATGAAAGAAACTAAAGAAGCTCCAGCAGGACACTACTTTACTAAATCAGGAAACTTAGTCAAAGGTAAAATGTCTGCAGATGCAAAAGAAAGAGGAGCCAGAAAAAGTGATCCAAAAGATAAACAAAGATCTAAAGTACCAAAAGCTACACAATATAATGAAGAGGTAGTAAATACTATATTAGAAAAATGTTGGAAAGGATACGAAAAGAAAGGAATGAAAACCATGTTCGGTAAATCAGTTCCTAACTGTATTAAAAAAGAAGACATTATAAATCTAGTTACTGGTATTATTCACGAAATGCAAGTGGACGAAAAAAAAAAGAAAAAAGACGATAGGTGCACAAAAAGAGCTAAAAGAGAATATGATACTTGGCCATCAGCTTATGCTTCAGGAGCAGTAGTTAGATGTAGAAGAGGAAAAATTTGGAAGAAAAAATAATGACTAGAAAAGAAATGCTTAATGTTATCAAAGAAGTACTTCGAGAAGAAGCTACTATTGATAAGTATATAACGGTTATTAGTGTTATAAACGGTAAACGTAATCTGGATAATGACCAGATAAAAATGATCTTCCAAGGTGATGTTCATGGTACATTTTATATTTACACCAATGAAGAAGGTGAATACGAAAACGAAAAGAAGGTTACTAAAGCACAAGCATTAGAATACATAAAGTACTATAACGCTAGATTAAAAAGAGACTCTGAAACTGAAGAACGTTTAGGAGCAAAACTAGGAGTATTAGGAATAGAATCTGAACTTAGATTTAACCACGGAGAGATATCAGGTGATCCTACTGTATTTTCTTTAAATGAAGGCCCCGGTAAAGATTATTTAGATAAAGCTGCTAGAGCATATTTTCAAGCTAAAGATTTTGAAGATGCTAAACCTAAACCTAATCCTAACGATGTAGCAGCTTACATAGGCGAAGCTGAAACAGATGAGATAGATGAACATGTATTAGGAGATTTCATAGAAAAAAACAACTACAAGGAGGTTCAAGTAGCTGAATACCAGTTTGATGAAAACAAATATGACTTCAGTAAAAAAGCAGGAGCAGGAGAGTATGATAGTTCTATCATTATATTTAAAGTAGTAGACAAATCAGGTAAACATATTCTAATACCTGGTGATAGCGGTAAAAAATCTTACCCGTATTTATCCACTACAGATAGAGGTATTCTTGGAGACACATATCCTTTACTTGAAGCAGAACATGTTAAAGTACTTAAAAGTATAGCTGATATTTTTCAACCAACTGATGTTTACGAAAACTACAAAGACGGTAAAGTAAAAGGTAAGTCTAAACCTGGCCGAGTTAAAAAATCAGGTGCATCATGCAAAGGATCAGTTACATCGTTAAGAGCTAAAGCTAAAAAAGCTGGAGGAGAAAAAGGTAAAATGTACCACTGGTGTGCTAACATGAAAGGTGGAAAAAAATAATAGCATACTTTTTAATGCTATTGATCAAGAGAACTTATTTAATCAATGGCATCCAGACGTTAAAAAATATACCTTAGACCTAGATACAAATTGTGCTTTACAAGTAATTAAAACTACTAAAGAAAGTACTTTTAATATTTTAAAGTACAAAGAAGTTTTAAATCTTACTAATACTAGAGAGTGTAAAGAAATTTTAACTAGAATAGTAAATGAAAAAGACACTACTAACTTTTTTAAAATACTGAAAGAAAGGGACAGTTTACACCCAAGAAATATAGAACGAGGTTATAGTGTTGAAGAAATATTTCAATTAACAGAAAAAGACAATTATCATCCCGTATTATTTTTAGAACTGAATAAAAAGTACTATATTATAGATGGTAGGACTAGATTTTACTGCTGTTTATTTTTAAACAAAGATGTAAAAGTAAGAATAATATCAGATACTAAGTTAAATGAAAAGTGTAAAGTATATAACCAAATGGAATATATTAAAGAGTTTTACGGTGCTTTACCTGTAATAAAACTTCCTATAAAAGAGACTGCAGAGCTTAAACATTTTAAGATGTTTTATGATCTTAAACAAGATTCAGAAAAATTAGGAATTTTACATATTAAGAGAGAGGATTTGCTATTTAGGGAAACATTAGAAGTACCTAGGATAATGAGAGAATTTTTTACCTACTATAGAGATATTGCACCAGATGTAGTTCACAAGCACCCTTTGTATAATTCTATTATAAAAGTTATTCCTAAAATTGTAGGGCTATTAAAAGAGTACCTTAAAGAAGATAATTTTAAAGAACCTCTATGTGTTCACTGGAACCCCATATTTAAAAAATGGGATATACACCCAGGTTTTGGAAGACAAGTAGTTTTAGATTTATTTGATGAAAGAGAAACTTATGAATGTATAGCTTTTAACACAGGAGGGCATAGAGTATTTTTTCACAAAGAATTTGAGAAATATAATGAGCTTGAAGAACACTTTAAAGGACGTAACGTTCAATTTAGTGTATCTGCTAACCACGGCTCTTTAATCCCTCATGTTCACTTAAACGCAGAGAGAGATAAAATGCAAACGTTTTTCGCTAAAAATTACGAAGAAACTAAAAATTTCTTGCATAATCATAAAATTATTACTAATTTTAATTTTAATAGATGGACAGGGTATAAACAAGTAAGTACCGATCAATATAGTAAAACAGTAAAATTATTCTTATCCGATCTATCAGAAAAGAACAGAATAAAAGCTACTTTACTAGCTTTGACTGGTGAAGAAGTAAATTATAAAAATGGACTTATAAAAATAACCCATAAAAACATATCAGCTTTATGATATCTATATTAGGGATAGTTGATCTATTTATTTATATACCTATATAAACTGAATTAATATGACATTTAAAGATATTCAAGAACGTTTAACTAAGTGTGAACTTACTTTAGAAAAATTAAGAAATTCACCTCAATCTAACACCAATAATATAGACATTGCACAAGCTACTAAAAAATTAGAGGTTTTAAAAGAGTCATTACAAAAGCAATTACTAGAAGCAGATAGTGGTACAGTAGCAACAGACGACGAAAAAAAAGCTGCTGATCTAGCAAAAAAAGGTGTAAACGTCAAATTAACATCAGAAATGAAACCCGGAGATGAAGAATCTCAAGAACACGAACGTATGAAAAGATTAACTCCAGAAGACCAAGAGACTATAGCAAAGATACATGCTTTAATGCAAAATGCTAACAAAATGGAAGGTGAAGACGATGATGAGCTATCACCAGAAGAGTTAGCAAATAAACATGCTGGTTCTCCAATGCACCAACCACCAGGTATGGAAGAAGAAGAGCTACCAGTAGAGCTTCCTCAAGCAGACGAAGTACCAGAAGAACCTGAAGCAGAAGGAGACCTTGACGTAGGTCATCAAGATGATGAGCCTGACATGCTTAAAAATGATGTATATGACATTGCAGTTTATGCTGCTAAACTTTACAAGCAGTTAGATAAGTATGATAAGTCAGATGGAGAAGTAGATTTCCCACATTGGTGGCAAGGTAAGGTAATTAAAGCAAGAGAGTTTATTTCTTCAGCACAACATTACTTAGAGGCAGAAGAAAAGCAACCTGCTTTAGATCAATTAGCTTTAGAAGAAGGAGTAATAGACGAAGGTAGATCGTTATCAGATATACAAGCAGATCTTAAAAAAGTAAAAGCACTTGCTCCATCAATGAATAAATTACCTCAAGATGACCCTAAAAGAAAAGGATTTATTGCTAAGGTAAAAAAATTAAATCAAGAAAAGAAAGATCATGAGGCTAAGATGCACAGTAAAGTTGCTAAAACTGGAGCAGATCAAGAAGTAAGTGATACAGATGAAGCTCAAGCAACTGGATTCGGTACCGGACAAGGTCGTAGTAAAACTATATCTAAAGGTAAAGAAAGCAATCCAGACTTAAAAGCTACATTAAAAACAAAAGAACCTAAGAAGCCTAAATATATTATGAAGAATGGTATACCTCATAAATTAGACGGTACACCTCTTAAAAGAGTAACTGAACTTAGAGGTTCAGGAGATGATATTATAGAAGTTATTAAAGCAATGGCAATGGAGATGGATGGAGATGAAATCGAAGCTGCTATGGAGGTAATGGAGTTTATTGGAGAGCATTATAAAATTGCTTTTGAATACGGTAGAGCCGGAGGAGGCGAATACGGAAGAAATGACGGAGCTCCATATGAAGGACTTAACGAAGCAGTTGAACCTAAACATTTCGATATATGCCCTGGTGCTACAGCATTAAGAAAAAAACTTCTTAAAGATAAAGATTTAGATGGTTCTAAGTTAGACAAATGGACTCGTCAAAATGATAGTCTATTTAAATTAGAAAAAGCTGCCATCAAAGCAAAAAAAGCTACTCCTGCTCAAGTTAAGAAAGCAGAAGCTATAGCATCTCAAATAAAAGCAACCACAAAAGATATGGGTAAAGCTGTATCGTCAGTGGCCTATGTAGATGGACATGTAGATAAAGTAAAAGAACTTGCATAAGATGAATAAAACTCAACTTAACAGCCTTATATTAGAAGCATACGCTGAAGTATTAACTGAGTTAAATGAAGCACCTGATAGATATTTCTATATAAAAATTTCTAAAGATGAGGCTAGTCAAAATAAAGCTCAGGTAATACTTGAAGACATGTTTGGTATCAAATACGAAATTCAAGATGACCCGGATGGAATTATACTCTACTTTAGTGTAGATGAATATGACCCCGGTATAATGGATGAGCTAGAAGGTGAACAAGTTGAAGTATTAGATACTAATATTCCACAAAATTTAAACGAATCACTACTAGATCAACTTTCTGAAGAAGAGGAAGAAGAACCTACACCAGAAGATCCCGGAGAAGAGAATGGAGCAGTCCTAGAAGACGCTACTGATACTATCCTGTCTAAATTTCCTACTGTTAAAGCTGCTATAGTTAAACTACAAACTGAAGACTTTAAAGAGTTTGTGGAAAGTGTAGATTGGATATCTCCAAGACCTACTACTTTTAGAATAAATTTAAAGAACGGTCAAGACTATATACTTAAATGGACAGGTAGTACATTTGAAGCTCAAATAATGGGCAAAAGGTATTACATTAACAAAATAAGTGACTACCAACAAGCTTTAGATAAACTTAACATTCTATATAAAGAAGCACCAATGACCGGTGCAGGAGAAGAAGAAGGAGGAGAATTTGATGCTGACACCGGAGGCGGTGGAGGTGGAGGAGACTTCCCCGGAGATGATGCTGCAGGCGGAGGAGAAGGTGGTGATGATTTAGGAGGCGATCTAGGAGGAGAAGAAGGCGGAGAAGATTTATCTGATGAGCCTATAGACTTCGAATCAGGAGAAGAAGGGTAAATGAATCTTATAGATAAAACAATATTAGAATGGTCGTATAAGACTACTAAAGGATATCCTGACATTAACAGTCAAGAGGATATGGCTTTGTTTGAATCTATATTTGGTTTTATTCCTCTCATAAAAGAAAATAAAGATCTAGTTAACCTTATACAATCAAATATAAAAGGATACGGAGATATTACAGGAACCGGTTCAACTAGTATAAGACTTCAATTTTCCGAAGTTCCTTCTAGAGGAGCATCTTCTACATCTCTTAGGGGTGAAATATTTAAAGAGTTAGAAAAACTCTCTGAAAAAGAAAATGAAATTACTGATTACAAAAAAGTCAAAGCAGCAGGATCATCAGTTGGTGCTGCTGAACTAACATTTAAAGGTAAAGAATATAAAATAGTAATAAAAGGAACAGCATCAGAAGATAGTGCTGATACTGATGTAAAAGAAGGACTTGTATCTTTATTTTATGTTAGCGATATTACTTCTCCATTTACTACTGAAAATATTTTAAAGAGAGCAGAAAATTTAAAAAGTATAGCTAATGCAGGTATACCTGGAGAAGATTCTAACAGCTCTCAAAAAGTTTTAAAATACTTATCTGCTTTAGAACCTAAAAACGTACATGTAAAATTTATTAATCAACCATTATCAAGTGCATTGAGTATAAAAGATAAATACCCAGAAGGTAATATAATTCGCTCAGGAGTATTTCACGAAATAAGAAGTAAAGCTAGAGCTTTGACTGGTATGAATGCAGATAAATGGTGCCCTGGAGATATGTACATTCAGTTAGGAGCTATCCCTGATTTCAGTTCTTATGACAATATAGAAATATTAAATGAGTTATTTTTATCAGGTACTGGTGATAATCAATGGGGATCAAAAAGTAAACCGCTAGTTGCAGTTTCGTTAAAGCAAGAAAAAGCACAAGGAGGGAAAGCAAAAGGACTCCTTCAAAAATTTGCTAAAGTAAAAACTGATTATAACCTTACTAAAGATGAGATCGATTTAGATGAAGATTCATTAAGAAAAAGAATACAGGACCTTAGAAATAAAGTTTCTAAATTAGTAGGAGGAGCAGAACATATAGTTTATAGTATAGATAATCCATCCGTAAATGATATTGACTCAGGAAAACTTAAAGGTAAGTATGCTGCTCTTAAAGCTATAGAATTTTTATTTAGAAACTTTCCATCAAAAAAAGTAGATGATGCAGTAGTTGCCCTAGCAGGATTTGCATTATCTTTAACAAAAGTTAACCCTGGCTTCTTTAAGATAATTGGACAATCATCAGGGTCTAATGCTAAAGTAGAATCTTTTCCTAGGGGAACAAACGTAGTTTTATACAACAGAGGAGGTGAATACTCTGACATTACAATACGAGATTCAGTTGAAGCTGGAGCTATTCAAATTAAGTTTACTGTACTTAAGCAGGGAGAACCTTATTCAGTACAAATAAGTGCACGTAATAATGGTAATATTCAAGGTACTTTAGAGATAGAAAAATTTGATCAAATAAATTAGTTATGGCACAGGACATAAAAAAAATAATAGCACAAGAATATATTAAGTGTGCTAAAGATCCGGCGTACTTTATGAGAAAGTATTGCTATATACAGCACCCTACTAGAGGTCGTATCCTATTTAACCTGTACCCTTTTCAAGATAAAGTATTAAAATTATTTAGAGATAACCAATACCTTATTACTCTTAAGTCAAGACAGTTGGGTATATCTACTTTAGCTTCTGGATACTCTCTATGGTTAATGATATTTCACAAAGATAAAAACGTACTAGCTCTAGCAACTACTCAAGCTACTGCACGTAACTTAGTTACCAAAGTTACTTTTATGTACGATCAACTTCCTAAATGGTTAAGACTGACAGCAGTTGAAAAGAATAAATTATCTCTTAGATTGAAAAACGGATCTAAAGTACAAGCTAAATCATCTTCACCGGATGCTGCAAGATCTGAAGCGGTATCATTACTATTAATGGATGAAGCAGCCTTTATAGATAACGTAGACGAAACCTTTACAGCTGCTCAACAGACCTTAGCGACGGGTGGACAGTGTATGGCACTATCTACTCCTAACGGTATTGGTAACTGGTTTCATCAAACTTGGGCAAAAGCTGAATCAGGTGAAAATAGTTTTCTACCTGTAAGACTCCCATGGACAGTACACCCTGAAAGAGATCAAAAATGGAGAGATCAACAAGATGCTGACTTAGGTCCTAAGATGGCTGGGCAGGAATGTGACTGTGACTTCTTAGCTTCAGGGGATACAGTATTTGAACCAGATGATATGATGTTTATTGAAAACACTTGGTTGAAGGAAGCAGCAGAAAGAAGAGGAGTAGACGGTAATTTATGGATATGGGAACCTGCTGATTATACTAAAGACTATATGGTTGTAGCAGATGTATCTAGAGGTGACTCCACCGACTACTCAGCATTTCACATATTTGATATTGAATCATGTGTACAAGTAGCAGAGTATAAAGGTAAACTATCTCCTAGAGAACTTGGTAACGTACTTGTAGGAATAGCATCTGAGTACAATGATGCACTATTAGTAATAGAAAACGCAAATATCGGATGGTCTACCATAGAACAAGTAATGGCCAGAGAGTATAGAAACTTATACTATTCACCTAAAAACCATTTAGATACTGTTGAATCATATATGTCTAAGTACGAAAGAGATCAACTAGTACCTGGATTTACTATGTCAGCAAGAACAAGACCTTTAGTAATAGCTAAGCTAATGGAGTATGTAAGAGACAAATCAGTTACTATTCAATCTAAAAGATTATTAGAAGAGATGAGAGTATTTATCTGGAAAAATGGAAAAGCTCAAGCTCAAGACGGATATAATGATGATCTTGTTATGTCTGTTGCAACTGCACTATATGTAAGGGATACTGCACTGAGATTAAGACAACAAGGAATGGACTTAGCTAGAGCACAACTTTCATCCTTTACCAATCTAAACGCACAAAACAAAGCAGTAATGAAAAGCGTTGGTAATCAGAGAGAAAATCCGTATCTTATTAAGACTAGGAATGGTGAAGAAGATATATCCTGGTTATTTTAACTAAACTATTTATATAAAAATGTATACTAATGGCTAATACCTCACTATTTTCAAGGCTTAAAAGAGTCTTTGCAACTGATGTTGTCGTAAGAAACGTCGGTGGCGATCAAATAAAAGTAGCCGATATAAACCAGATTCAAACTTCTGGTAAATTTCAAACTAACTCTCTTTTAGATAGATTTAGTAGGTTATATATCTATAATAATAAAAATATATTTAATCCTAATCTAAACTATCAAACTCTTCGTATACAGCTTTACTCTGATTACGAGGCTATGGATACTGATTCTATTATAGCTTCAGCATTAGATATTATAGCAGATGAGGCAACAGTTAAAAATGATCAAAATGAGCTATTAAATATAAGTTCATCTGATGAAAATATACAAAGGATACTTTATAATTTATTTTACGACGTATTAAATATAGAATTTAACCTTTGGTCTTGGATTCGTAATATGTGTAAGTATGGTGACTTTTTCCTTAAATTAGAAATAGCTGAAAAGTTTGGAGTATATAATGTACTTCCTTATACTGTATATCATATGGTTAGATATGAAGGAATGGATCCAGATGAACCTTCTAAAGTATCATTTTCTTTAGATCCAGACGGATTAGCAGCTACTTCTGATCCAAACTATATTCCTAAGAGAAATAAAAAGATAATAAATTTTGACAATTTTGAGATTGCCCACTTTAGATTAATCTCTGATACTAACTACTTACCTTATGGACGTTCTTATATAGAACCTGCTAGAAAGATTTTTAAACAAGTTACTCTTATGGAAGATGCGATGTTAATACATCGTATAATGAGAGCACCTGAGAAGAGAATGTTTTATATAAATGTAGGAAACATTCCACCGAATGAAGTAGAGCAGTTTATGCAGAAGACTATCAATCAAATGAAAAAGACTCCTTATGTAGGAGAAGATGGTCAATATAACTTAAGATTCAATTTACAGAATCAGATGGAAGATTTCTACCTTCCTGTAAGAGGAGGAGATTCATCTACTAGAATAGAAACTACTAAAGGATTAGAATATGACGGTGTAACTGACGTTAGATATCTACAGGAAAAATTATTTGCTGCTCTAAAGATACCTAAAGCATATTTCGGTTACGAAGGAGACTTAAATGGTAAAGCTACTTTAGCAGCAGAAGATATAAGATTTGCACGTACAGTAGAAAGAATTCAAAGAATCGTTGAATCTGAGTTGACTAAGATAGCTCTTGTTCATTTATACACGCAAGGCTTCACTGGAGAAAGTTTAACTAACTTTGAAATTAAATTAACTACTCCTTCAATAATATTTGAACAGGAAAAGGTAGCATTACTCAAAGAAAAAATTGACTTAGCTGCTCAGATGAAAGATACTAAGATGTTCTCTACTGATTATATCTATGAGAAGATATTTAGTTTATCTGAGGATCAATACATACAGGAAAGAGATTTAGTTAGAGAAGATTCTAAACGTTTATTTAGAATAGCACAGGTAGAAAATGAAGGTAACGATCCTGCTAAATCTGGTATGAGCTACGGTACTCCTCATGACTTAGCTTCAATGTATGGTAGAAGAGCTACATCTACACCAAAAGGAGGTTCACCCGGTGATGTACCGGCAGGATATGAGGACCCTTCAGATACTCCTGGATATGGAGAACCAGGGCCTGAAGGCGGTAGACCGCAAGAAAAAGCTTCTATATAC
>ENA-OSIY01001709-OSIY01001709.1-marine-metagenome-genome-assembly--contig:-NODE-1709-length-11635-cov-6.598027_pt1 | contig 11635 bp, 10 predicted proteins | sample MGYA00237884_ERZ534233 | MGnify/ENA primary metagenome ERZ534233 (study PRJEB26412, sample SAMN06343840) | marine metagenome | isolation source: estuarine water | place: USA: Columbia River Estuary... | reverse complement strand
ATATTAGACAATTATTTCCTGAATCCAATATAACCGTGATTAAATCAACTGAGGTTGGTATTTTAGGTGCGGGTGAGGGTAGTATACCTTTATTACCTTTAATGTTAAAATCATTAAAGATAGATGAGAATGAATTACTTAGAGAGGTTAATGGAACATTTAAAATGGGAATTAGTTTCGAAAATTGGTCAGGTGATGGTTCAAAATACGTACATGGATTTGGGTCTTATGCCGCGAGTTTAAATTATAACCAAATTACCACTAAAAATCCCATATCCATCGGTTTACCATCAAACGGTTATCAATTTTACATATCCAATTTAATAAATAATAATGCAGACTGGTCTAAATTGGAACCATCAACGGCATTATGTTATAATAACAAATCCCCTTATTATAAAAATAAAAATGGAGGATTAGAACAATCTTTAAATTATTCGTATCATTTTGATGCACATCTAATGGCACAATATTTAGAAAAGATTAGTATAAGTAGAGGTGTTGGTGTGGTTGATGGTAATGTTAGAGATTTTCTAAGTGACGAAAGTGGAAACATTAAATCAACGTTATTCGAAAATAACACAAAATTAAATTGTGATTTTATATTTGACTGTAGTGGATTTCACAGAATGATTATAGGAAAATATTACAAAACTAAATGGATTTCTTATGAGAAGTATCTTAAAGTTAATAAAGCAATACCCTTCTTTTTAGAACAAGACAAAGATGAAATAACCCCATACACACATGCGGTGGCAATGAAGTATGGTTGGATGTGGAAAATACCATTACAAAGTAGATTTGGTTGTGGTTATGTGTTCGATGATAACTACATAACACCAGAGGACGCACAAAAGGAAGTTGAGGAAATGTTAGGACAGAAAATCATAGTACCTAGAGTTTTAGATTTTAAGGCGGGAAGGTTTGAGAACGTTTGGATAAATAATTGTCTTTCCATTGGGTTAAGTGCTGGATTTACGGAACCAATAGAGGCAACATCAATATGGTTACAGTTAATTCAATTAATGTCGTTAGATAGAAATTTAATTGAGAACAGGTGTGAATCATCAATAAAAGAATATAATGATAAGATTTCATTTGTTAATGATGAGATTTTAGCTTTTCTTTATTTTCATTACATTAATAAAAGAACAGATACCGAATTTTGGTCAAATTATTCGAATACCTCAGAAATACCCGAATCATTAAAAATAAAATTGAAGTCTTGGAAACACAGAACAATGAATGATAACGATAAAAATCCCAAGTACGATTTTAATGCTTTTGCAATTCAAAGTTGGTTAACAGTTGCACATGGAAACGGAACTTTGAATTTAGATATATTAAATAAAGAATGTGAAGCAATGAATTTAAATGTTAAAATTGATAAATTTAATAAAAATTTAGAGAACAATATAAATCAAATTATTCCACTATCGATTGGACACAAAGAATATTTAGAAAAATATCTATAATATGATTGATAACATAAAAGTAATATACAATACGTTCAACGATGATGAATTGAATTTAATATTTAAACACGTATTGTCAATATCTAATTTTGGATTAAGAAATGATGGCGTTTACCATTTTTATGGTATGGACATGAGTATCAATAAAAATAATTATGTAATAAGTAGATACATTAAACATGGATTATTTATTAATGAATCACAAGTAAACACATTTAGGATTCAAAAGGTTGATGATTCAGTTTTAACTACTGAAAATTTTCACACCCACGATAAAAGTATACCATATAGTATTGTTACATTTTTAAACGACGATTTTGAGGGGGGTCTATTTGAATATAAGATTGGTGATGAAATTAAAACCATAAAACCAATTAAAAATATGACACTATATTTCGACGGTTCAATACCACATCGAGTAACTAACGTAAAAGGTGTTAGAACAACATTAGTTTTGTTTATAAATGATTTCTCAAAACATAAAAACACAAAAACAATTATATAATGGAAGTAGATTTAACCAACTACATTTGTACTGTACCATTTGAAGCGATGGAAATACACGAAAATTCAAATTTCATGTGTTGTGCTAGTTGGTTATTAAAACCATTACCAAACAATGTACCAATTAAAGATTTGTGGAACTCCGAAGAGGCACAAGACATAAGGAAATCTGTAATGGACGGTTCGTATCGACATTGTGATAAAAATCAATGTCCATATCTTTCCCAACTTGTTAAATTTGGTGGGGGTTCAATTGGACCGATAAAACATATTAATGATTTACCTGTTGACATTGACGACTATGTTAAGAACAATACGGTTAATATTGAAGGTGGACCGAAAATTATTCAAATGTCTTTCGATAGAACTTGTAATTTTAAATGTCCATCATGTAGGGTTGATATGATTGTTGCAGATAGTGATAAAATTAAAACGGTAAATTTAACAATCGAAGAAATCGAAGAGGCATACTCCGATAGTATTGAAATGATTTATTGTTCAGGCACCGCAGACCCGTTCGCTTCCGTATCGTATAGAAATTTTTTAAGAAACTTTAATCCTGAGAAATATCCAAAATTACAATACATTCATCTTCACACTAATGCAAGTTTATGGGATGAAAAAATGTGGAACTCAATGCCCAATATTCACAAGTATGTTAAAACCTGTGAGATTAGTATTGACGCTGGTACAAAAGACACATATGAGAATATTACAAGGTTGGGAGGTAATTGGGATAAGTTATTAGACAATCTAAAATTCATCTCAACCATAGATACATTAAAAAGTGTTAAATGTTCCTTTGTTGTTCAAACTGCCAACTATAGTGAGATGGTGACATTCACAAAAACAATGAAGAGTATTTTACCAAAGAAGGGACATATTTTCTTTGGTAAAATAAATAATTGGGGGACATTTAATAATGAACAATATATGATTCATAAAATATGGGACCCACAACACCCCGAACACAAACTATTTGTGGATATGGTTAATGTTGCAACCAAACCATTGTATGTTTTTCATAACCTACAGGAATTTATTGACACATCCAAAAAAACACTCATTTAATGTATTGTATCCTTAAAACAAAAAATAAAGGATTTGGTGTCTTCTCAAATATTAATATACCCAAACATACAAATATTGGTTCGTACATCACTAAAAACGAAAATAAATACGGTAGGAAGATTACCGACGATTTTTGGGAAGATGAATTGGGTAGATATGTAAACCACAGTACTGAACCTAACTGTGAAATGTCACTGATTGACGGCACATATCATTTATTCTCATTATTTGATATAAAAATTGGGGATGAATTGGTAATTGATTACACCGTAATTGAAAAAATTTTAAAGGTAGATGGTGGTAGATTTATGGGGGATTTCCCGAATGGACCCAAATTAACGGATTTTGGTCAAAAATCTACGTAATATAATATAACCACAATACGAAGTCTCAAGTATTTATCTATGTATAATAAAACATTTAGATGAATATATTTGACGCACATATAACCGGCTCACTCTCGGTATCGAGTTCAGCTGAAATTTCCGGAGACTTAACCGTACTAGGAACGATAAATGCCACGATTAGTGGAACGACAAGTACCGCAATATCGGCATCACATGCCGCTAGCTATACTCTAACCTCAAGTTTCCACCAATTTACATCGTCATATACCACAGGTTCCTTCACCGGTTCCTTTAAGGGTGACGGTGCAGAATTATACAATATACCAGCAAGTGGAGTTACAGGATTAAATCTTAACAAAATCATATCAGGTAGTGTTAGTGCTTCAATATCCCCAAATAGAGGATTCGAGGTTAACACCGATGCAACATTTACGGGTTCAGTTAACATTACAGGTTCAATCTTTTTAAATGGTAATCCAATTGGAACTGGTAAGTTAGATGAAACGACGTTTAATACTTATACCTCATCAGTTAACACATATACGGGAAATACCTCATCAACAATTGCGACGTTATCCACAACTTCAAGTGTTAATAGTTTATCCTCTTCAATTGCAACAACTGACCTTAATCAAAACAATAGGTTAGATTCTTTGGAAACCGCAAGTGGTTCCATTAGAACGGATTTTAATACTTACACAGGTTCATTAAACAATTTTACATCAAGTGCAAGTGGTAGGTTAACTTCATTGGAGACAACTACGGGAAGTTTGAATAGTAAGGTTTTATCTTTAGAAACTGAAAGTGGTTCTATTAGAACAACATTAAATTCATTTACATCCTCAATTAATACAACAATTAAGAGTAAATTAGATAGTGAAAATGTCGTATCGGGTTCATCTCAAATTAGTATAACAGGAACAACGGGTTACTCAACTTTTAGTTCATCAATCGCAACAACAGATTTAAATCAAAGTAATAGAATAGATTCTTTGGAAGGGGTGTCGGGTAGTTATGCAACTACTGGGTCTAACCTATTTAAAGGAACTCAAACACATAGTGGTTCAATTGTACCTTCCGTAGATAATCTTTATGATTTAGGAAGTTTAACACACCAATGGAGAGATGTTTTCATATCTTCAGGTTCCTTATACATTGACGGAACGAAGGTTATATCTTCAACAACACAAGAGTTAACCATTACAACGGATACAGGTCAATCATTAAAGATTTTAGAAGGAACCACAGACTCTATCGTTATACAAGTTGCCGATGGTGACATTGAATTAAAGTCAAGTGGGGACGGTGATATATTATTGGACCCAACTAATGGTAAGATAATGTTGAAGGGTCCTGTTGAGGTTCTAAGTGGTCAAAAAATACAGTCTTCAGTTGGTGGTACACCTGTTGTATTCGCCAATGATATTGTTGTTTCAGGTTCGATAGATATTACAGGAACAATCGAGGGAATTAACTTAACAGATTTCAGTTCTTCAGTTAGTGGTAAACTAACAAGTCTTGAAGGAATGACAAGTTCATTAAGTACTTTCACATCGTCAGCGAGTAGTAGGTTATCAAGTATTGAAACAAGTACGGGTTCATTGAATTCGTTTACTTCATCTATTGATACAACAATTAAAAATAAAATTAACACGGAAGGAGTTATATCAGGTTCAGTACAAGTTAACATAACTGGAACAACAGGGTACTCAACTTTTAGTTCTTCTGTATCATCATCAATTGGAAGTTTATCTTCGTCAGTTGCAACAACAACGTCAGGATTAAGTTCATCAATTGGTTCATTAAGTTCTTCAGTTGCAACTACCAACTTAAATCAAAATAATAGATTAGATTCTATTGAAGGTAAAAGTGGAAGTTATGCAACAACCGGTAGTAACATATTCCAAGGTAATCAAACTATTACAGGGTCACTATATGTTTCACAAGATTTAATTATTGCGGGTTCGTCTTCGATACAGAATATTAGTTCATCAATTGTAAACATTGCAGATAATATTATTACAGTAAACGCTCAAAATCCATCTTTAAGATTTGGTGGACTTGCGGTTGTTGATAGTGGTTCGTTCCCACAAGTATCGGGTTCAATGTTATTTGATTCGGTTAATGACCAATGGATATTCATACATCAAAACCAATTAAATGTAACATCGTCAGTGCTTTTAATGGGACCCCAAACATTTAACAGTTTAGGTAATGAATCTTATCCAACAACAAATAGAATATTAAAATCAGTTAACGCGGAACATGTCGGAGATAGTAACATAAGTGATACTGGAACCAATGTTTCTATTAATTCAAATACAAATATAACAGGTAGTTTACTTGTTACAAATACAATAGTTTCACAAACGACACCATTGGTGTCCGGTTCAAGTCAGATATCCTATCTTGGTTTATCAAACATACCGACAGGTATTGTTAGTGGGTCAGGACAGATACCATCTTTATTACCTGCCGGTGTTGTATCAGGTTCTTCACAAGTATTAAATGGAACAACAATACACTCTGGAACATTCTTTAATGGTATCAGTGTTGTATCTGGTTCGGGTCAAATATCATTTAACGGAATTACTGACAAACCAACATTGGTTTCAGGTTCTTCACAGGTGTTATTAAGTAGTGGTGTGTGGTCAGGTAGTGCTCAACTACCTTCGGGAATAATTTCAGGTTCATCACAATTGCCATCAGGAATTGTTTCGGGTTCTTCACAAGTTGATTTAACCGCAACAACAAATTATAGTACAGGTATAAAAACAAGATTAAACGCGGAAGGTGTTATATCTGGTTCCTCACAAGTATTGAGTGGAACGGGAATATGGTCAGGTAGTGCTCAACTACCTGCTGGAACAGTATCAGGTTCTTCACAAGTATTATTAAGTAGTGGAATTTGGTCAGGTAGTGCTCAATTACCTTCAGGTGTTGTATCAGGTTCGTCACAATTAACCTCGACCTTTGTTCAAAAAACTGGTGACACAATGACCGGACAATTGATTGTTGGGGCAACAGGTATTGCCGGTACTGGAACATTAAAAATAAATAACTCAAGCGCCTCAACCTTTAATCATTCAATTGAAGCATTTGCGGCTAACATGACCGCCGGACAAACAAATGGTATTTTTCTTGGTCAGGCGGGTAGTACTAAAAATTCAGGTTACTTAGGGTACAATTGGTCCAGTTCGGCTTCAAATAATAACTACGTGAGTCTTGGACATTGGGGTTCAGATAATTTACTAAGGGTTTATGGGGATGGTACCGTTTATATGGGTACAGTTACAACTGGTGTGTGGAATGGTACGGCAATTGCTGTTGCAAATGGAGGAACAGGAGCGACAGATGCGGCAACAGCAAGAACAAACTTAGGATTGGCAATCGGTACAAACGTTTTAGCTTATAGAACATTTGGAACTGCAGCTAACAGTGCGGTGTCTGATTTTTATTCTTCTACTAACCCTAGTAATTTCATCTCAGGTATATCATTCGCTAACGTTTCATCAAAACCAACAACAATAAGTGGGTATGGAATTACGGATGCTATTACTACAAGTAATATTGGGTCACAATCTGTATCAACTTCAACATATTCATCATACTTAAATACTTTAGGTAGTTATGTTTGGACATCATCATCATTACCTCAAACATACCATTTAGGAATAACGTCAGCCTTTGTTGGTCCAAGTGCGGGTGAAGGTTCTTGGCAAAACTATGGTTCTGTAATGACAATGAGAACTTATTCTGGTGGAGGTGGTTCATTACAATTATACACACCATATGGACCAAGTAATGGTGGAGATTCATTACAAGTAAGATTCGGTAACTATAATGTCTCAAGTGGTAACTCTTGGACAGGTTGGAAAACATTAATTGATTCAGGTAACATCGGTTCACAAACGGTGGCAACTGCAGGAAATGCAACGACCGCCGGTGGTTTCACACCTTCACAAACAAGTGGAACCGCAAATAGAATAGTTGTTGCGGACGGAAATGGTTACATTATCAATAACTATTTTAACGCATCTGGTGGTGGTTCTGAAAGAAATACATCAGGTATGGGTTATTTTGCGGGACACAACTCAAGTGATTATTATTATAGAAGTTACACAGCAGCAGCGGCTGCGGCGTTACTTAGTGGTCAATCAATGAACATTAGTGGTAATGCATCAACCGCAACAACATTAGTATCTAACGCAACTGTTTCCAGAGATTTATATATTAGTGGTGGAGCGGGTGGTAGTTTAGGTAATAGGTTAATAATAGGTGGAACAAGTGCACCATATACGTTAGAGGACACCAACGTTAGACCTGTGATTTACTCAACCGGAGCTTATCCGGTGTTAACATTAAACCACACGGTAAGTAATGGTAGTCACGGACCAACAATTCAATTTTCACATAACACAGAGAATAAACAATGGGTTATTGGTTCAAATGGAACAGGAACACAATTGGATTTTGGTTATTCCACAAATACTAGTAGAAATCCACACAACGGTATTGACAATTATCTAGGTAACACATATCTTAGAATATCCAATAGTGGTAACATTACAACGTGGGCTAACATATTACCAGCCAGTAACGGTACATTAAATTTAGGTTCGTCGGGAGCAAGATGGAGTACGGTATTTACGTCGGATTTATCATTATCAAATGGTATTGGTGATTACACAATTGTTGAGGGTGAAAGTGATTTATTCTTATATAATAACAAACAAAATAAAGTATATAAATTTATGTTGCAAGAAGTTAACCCTAACGATGCAACACCAAAAAGACCAGAATAATGAGTTATACAATATTAAAACAATTATTACCTGAAATGTTGGATATTCCTGATGAATTACAATATATCGATTGGTGTACATGTATCGAAGGAGATGAGAAATTTATTTTCGAAACATTAGAAGAAGCAGAAATAAAAAAAGAAGAAATGTTAACTGATGTTAGATATACTAATAGAAAGTTAAAGATAAAACATATAGAATAATGCCATTAGACGTAGGAGGAAAAATAATTAGTTCCACATCTTTAAATGTTAGTTCATTTAGTAAACCCATCATCACTGATGGTTTATTATTAAATGTGGATGTGGCAAATAGTGCGTCTTATCCTGGTAGTGGAAGTATTTTATATGATTTAACGGAATTTAAAATGAATGGGACAATCCAAGGTGGTGTAACATATGATAGTGGTAACACTAAGGCATTGTCATTTGATAATTCATCATCGGCATACATCCAATTTTTGAATCATCAAGAATTTAATTTTGGAACAGGTGATTTCACATTTGAAGTGTGGGTAAGACCAACATCATTTTCAAGTTATTCACATTTTATTGCAATGCCGGACCAAGGAACATCAGCATTGAAGGCTAATGTAAGTGATGGTCAAATTTATTATTATTCACCATCCTTTACCACATACGGTTCAACACCGGGTTGGACATTAACATTAAACGCTTGGAACCATGTAGTAATGTCAAGAATTTCAAATTCGGCTTATTGTTACTTAAATGGTATACAAAAAGGAATTGCTTCGGGGTTTAATAATAGTTTCTTACCTCAACCACCAAACGTAGGAAATGGTTGGCCAGGTGAGAAACCAACCAAGCAAATATCTCAAGCTAGAATTTATAAAAAAGGTTTAGTGGCTGCGGAGGTTATTAATAATTTTTACGCTGGTAAATCCAGATATGGTTTATAATAAATAAAATTATGGGATTTAATATTGGGGGAAATACTTTATTATCGACATCTATAGAACCTGCGGGAACTATCATTAAAAGTACATTTAGAAAAGTCACTTTGGATATGATTGATACTGTTAACATAACAAGTTTAGGTAGTGTTACTGCATCGGGAAACGATTCAAAAGGTATGTACTATGTAACATATACCCATCCTGTTGATGGTTGTGGTTCATCTGGATTTGCGGTTAAAATCAAAAGTTCAATTGAGTGGTCATATTTGGTTTGTAAATTTTATTTAACAGGTGGTTCAGCTTGTTGGAATTTTAATTGTGATGGGTACTCACCATCATCGGGTATGTTATCTTATGATGTTAATTCGGGTGACCAAATATTTGCACCAACAAATACGTTTGAAAATACTGCGTTCACTAAGAAATCAAGTGCGTGTGATAATAATTCCGATAATTTTTTTCACCAAAGTTTTAACGGTGCATCCTTTAAACAATTCAGTATGTTCTCGAGAAGAAATGGAACATCATCTGCAGGTCCAACACATGGAAGAGCTTGTGGTGTTGGTGGAATAACAACAATAAGTGAGATATATATATTTTAACATATGCCATTAAACATAAACGGAAATATATTATCCGCATCAAATCTTGGACCCGAAGGTCAACCAAACAAAAAAATCATTCAAGATGGTTTGGTTCTACATTTAGATGCGGGTGATTTAGATTCATATCCGGGTAGTGGAAGTACATGGTACGATATTAGTGGTAATGGAAGGAACTATACATTTGGTTCGGGGATAAGTTGGAATTCGGCGGGTTATTTTACCTGTGATGGTTCTGGAGTTTTTACGGGTCCCGCTTCAAATACATTTGGATTTAACACGTCCGCAGAGAATTATGTTGAAGCATTTGCTCAAGTAATATCGGCAACAGGTAATGTATTTTTTGATTGGAGAGCAACTACGGTAAACGACTCAAGGGCAATTTTTTCTCACTTTTATTACTCGAATGGAAATACATACTATGACGTTGCGGGATGTTGTAACGCCGACCAAAGAATTAGTTACGCTAACGACACTGACTTTACTGCTGGTATTAGACATATCGCTTTTAGAACAAGAGTGGATACAACACCAAATAGACAAATATTCAAAAATACAGTATCTCAGGTTGATTCTAGTACAAACACAACTGCAACGGTCACTTGGAATAATAGTACCCTTGCAACTATCGCAAGTTTATGGAACGGAAGATTATATTCATTTAGGGCATATAACCGACCACTATCTGACACAGAAAGAGTTCAGAACTACCACGCTCAAATGGTTAGATTTGGACTTGGTACAGTATATTATAACTGTGGGTATGGTTGTCAAGCTTATACGTCAAATCCAGGATGTACCCCTTGTTAATTAAGATTTTTTTAGTTATATTTGTCACATGACTTATATAATAGTTTATCTTACTTTCCTTACCATCTTATTCGGTCTTATCGGTTTCAAAAAGATATGGAATAAGATTACGATGTACACCAATAAAGAATATTGGGTAAATTACAACGTAATTGAATTTTCAGCTTGGATGGCTAAAGCAATAATAATTGTACCCGGGTTGATATTTGGAATTGAGATATGGTGGTTACACTTTATTACACTTATAACTTCATCCCTATTAATATGGGCAAGTATGAAAAAATCACTACCAACACTAATAGTCTTTAACACAATATGGATAATGATTTCTTTAACAATTATTGTAAGAAATCTTTATTAATTGAATAACTTTTGTTATATTCTAACAAAACCAATAATAAAACAAAAAAACTGAACATGGAAAAAATTAAGTTAAAGTTAGGTGACCACTTACAATTAGAAAGTGAACTTAATGGATATATGGACCCACAAACGGGAACTCAAATCTATGAGGGATTTACCAAACAAAATTTATCAATAATTTTAAAATATGAATTAACTGAATTAGTTGAAATACTTACCAATGAAAAGAAAACAATTGGGACTTTGAGAGATGAGTTAGTTAAAAAGTATGGTGAAGATGATGGTAATGGAGGTACGATGGTTAAAACGTACCTTGAACAAAAAGATAAGGAAGGTAATGTAGTTTCTGCGATTATTAATCCACAATATGTTGAGTTCGATAAAGAATATGGAACTTTATTAAATCAAGAGAAGGAAATTGAATATCCTGAAATTACTAAAGATGATTTAAAAGAGGCCGGTAAGTCGAAAGACAAATATGCGGTGTTGTTTAAACTTATCAAAAAAGATAAAAAAGAAGAAGGGACTAATTAAGTCCCTTTTTTTATTATATTTTTCTTTTTATTTCAATTTTCATGTTACCAATCTCATATTCTCCAATGTCATAGTGTGGTATTGACAACCTTAAACTACGTAGAACATTAAAATCCGAATCATCGAATGGGTTAACTTCATAAATCATCACGTCAACGGTCTCCTGTAGGGTAAATTTCGAACGTAAATCGTATCGTGTGTTCTTTTG